>Ga0247727_10015635_pt1 | contig 12403 bp, 9 predicted proteins | sample WisWelCaveWW1625_FD_202498 | JGI IMG/M metagenome (GOLD analysis project Ga0247727, IMG submission 202498) | Biofilm microbial communities from Wishing Well Cave, Virginia, United States - WW16-25 | ecosystem: Environmental > Aquatic > Deep subsurface > Groundwater > Cave microbial mat | place... | reverse complement strand
GGAGCAGAACAAGTATTTTGCTCCGCTTTTTATTTCGCTTCGCTATTTCTTACGGCGATTCTTCTTCCGCGAGGCTGCGGCCATCTTGCGTTTGTTCTTCTTTTTCTGAAGGGCATTTGTGCTGGGCCGGCGCTGTTGTCCTAAGGACGAAGGCAGAGGCTCGAAATCGTCTCCCTCTTCGCCCTCTTCTTCAACGGCGCCTTGCTCCGCGAGTATGCGTGAATTGTAATCGAGCATGAAGGCGTCTATCTCGCGCTTATTCGTCATATCATACCCTTGGGCTTGGCCGAGCATCATGAACGATTTGGCCATGCCGAATTTGCTTGGATCGAACATGGTCTGCTTGAATCGCGGCGCATAGTCGTTGAGCCATTTTAAAATCGGCTCGGCGTTCGCCAATTTGTATTCGCGCTGCAAATAGCGCCAAAACGCCAGCAGCTCGGGAATGGCGTCGTCCGCTTCTTCCGCTGAATGCACCGTAATTTTGCGCGGGAAAATTTCGGAGACGAGTTCCTGCGCGTTGCGCACGCTCATGCGCGACACGACGACGCCGAGATGATCAAGGCCATAAGAGAGAAATTGTTCAGCCCAAAATCCGGCATCAGGATGGGCCTGCAAGTGCAACTGGCCTTCCGGGGCTTCGAAGAATTGCTCCACCAACCCGTCGATGAACTTTTCGGACTCGCGCTCGAATGCAGAGCTTTCTTGCTCAAGCCGGTCGAGCAGATGAATGTCGATGGGCATTGAACACCTCACAGTTTGAATTAAAAAATGCGGCTATAAAATATGAAGCCACGGCCGAACCGTGGCTGAACGGAGTTGATTAATCCACAAACCTCCTCACCCCGATATACGATGCGAACAATCCCAACAATATTCCGAGAATGCCGAGGGCAGGATAAAACAGCGCGGGCAGAGTGAGCAGCTCATGATAGGGCAGGAGCACAAAGCGAAAGGCGAGATTAAAAAATAAAATGGCAAGCCCGCCGCCGATCAGGCCGTGTACGAAACCTTGCAGGAGAAAGGGCAACGTGATGAAGGAGCGATTCGCGCCGACCAATTGCATGGTTTCAAGCACACGGCGTTTGGCGAATACCACGAGCCGCACATGATTGATCACCACGAAAAAAGCGCCGAGGCCGATCACCAGCCCGACGAGCACGTCAATCGCAATCGCGAAGCCGACATATTTATCCATGAGCTTCACTAAGTCGCGGCGATACACGACTTCATCCACACCAGGCAAAGCTTGTAGTTGATTCGCTATACGTTGCGCAGCTTCGCTGTTCTGATGCGTCTTTTGCAGCGTGATGTGAAACGAAGGCGGCAAGGGATTCGCTTTGAGCAGATCGATGAACTCCTTGCCAAACTCGCGGCGGAAGACTTCAACCGCCTCTTCGCGCGAAACGTAACGCACCGTTGCGATGCCGGTCATCTTCTCCATCGCGCGACGGAGTTCTTTAATATCCGCCTCGCCTTTGCTCATATCGACAAAGACTTCCACTTCGATGCGCGAGCGCAACGACTCGACCAGCTTGTTGAGATTGAGCGTGAGCAAACCGAAAAGGCCGAGCACGATGAGCGCGCCGGCCATGGTGAGCGAGGTGATCAACGCCGCCATTTTCGCGCGGCGCAGACCGTCCCAACCTTCTCTGAAGCAATACCACCAGATCAATTGACCGTCATTCCTCCTTCGAGGCGCACCACGCGATGGCGCGCTTTTTCCACGAGCGCATAGTTGTGCGTGGCCATGACCACGGCAGTGCCGCGCGCATTGATTTTTTCGAGCAAGTCCATAATCTCCGCCGCGGTCGCTGGATCCAAATTGCCGGTCGGCTCATCGGCAAGCAGGGCATATGGCCCATTCACTAGTGCGCGCGCAATCGCAACACGTTGTTGCTCACCGCCGGAAAGCTCGTGCGGCATTTTGTAGCGTTTGTGGCTGAGGCCAACGTTCGCAAGCACGCGCAACGTTTGCTTTTTGATCTCACGCTGCTTCGCGCCGGTCACGATCATCGCGAACGCGACGTTGTCATAAACATTGCGATCTTCGAGCAATTTGAAATCTTGAAACACGATGCCGAGCTGGCGGCGCAGAAAAGGAATTTGCTTGGCCGTGATGTTGCCGGAATTGAAACGCCCGACGATGACCGTGCCTTCGGTGGGCAGTTCGGACATCGCAATGAGTTTCATCACCGTGCTCTTGCCCGCGCCCGTGGGGCCGACGAGAAACACGAACTCGCCTTTGCGCACGAGCAGATTTACTTGCTCGAGGCCGGAGCCGCCGGGATATTTGATCGAGACGTTGGTGAATTTGATGAGGTTCATTCAACGGGTGCCTTGCTAGCAATCACACGATCTATAAAAATCAAAACTACTCGCCGCCAACGGATGGATTAAATCCAACGGATGTTTTTTCATCCGCTGGCCTTCATCTATCCGTTGGCGATATTTTCTTTCATCTCATCTTCCGCCGGTTGCTGCGTGTTTTCATTTCATAAAGACCTTCGCCGAAACACGAAGTGCACTCTCTCCGCGCGCTCGCTGCCGGGGCGTTGCGACATGCCGCTGAGGCATGCGACTTCTTCCCAATAACCATTTGCAGCGAGCTTGCGAATTTCATTCAAAGAGTAAATGCGCTGCACGTGCTTCTCGCGCAATGTCGGGCCGGGGTTGCGATCATCAACGATCAAAAATTCATTGTACTGCAAATTGCCGATGGGATGGAAATACGAGTGCCGATGATACGAAAAATTTTGGAAAGAATCATGCTCGGTGTAGTTGCGAAAATTTTTCCAGCAGTTCCAGCGCGTGCAAACGTCGAAGATGAACAAGCCGCCGGGACGCACGACGTTCGCCAGGCATTCAAACACGCGCGTCATTTCGTGCGGATGACGGCAGTAGTTCATGCTGTCGTACAAACAAATCACGGCATCCATATGAATGCCGGTCGCAACTTGCTGCATGTCCGCGCACCATACATGTGCGCGCAACTTTTCATGGCGCAATCGGCGCGCAGCATACCGCGCCATTTCCGGAGAAAGATCGAGACCGTAAACTTCGAAGCCCGAGCGCGAGAGCTCCGCCAAAATTTTGCCGGTGCCGCAAGCCAATTCCAATACAGTGAAAACTTTCGGGTGCGGATTGCGATGACTGCTTGAGACGTGAGACTCCCGAGGGGGAACGGTCGCGAGATCGAACAACGCAATAATATAATCCGCCCAACGCCGATAATTGACGTGGTTCATTAAATGATCGTAAAATTCCGCGAGGCGGCTGTAAGGCGTCGCGTCAGTGTTCTTTTGTAAGGAGAGCCACGGCAAGCTTGAGAGCCTCGATCATACTGGTGGGTTGTGCGAGACCTTGGCCCGCAATGTCATATGCAGTGCCGTGATCGGGAGATATGCGAATCACCGGCAAGCCGGCAGTGTAATTCACGGCGTGGCCAAAGCCGAAGATCTTGAGCGGAATCAAGCCTTGATCGTGATACATGGCGAGATAGGCGTCGAATGAGGACGCAGATTTTTCATGATGCGATTGCGCGAACTTTCCGAATAGCGCATCGGCGGAGAATGGACCTTCAGCCACAATGCCTTCGCTAAACGCTTGAGCAATTGCGGGCGCGATGATCGTTTGCTCTTCCTCGCCGAGCAATCCGCCTTCGCCCGCATGCGGATTCAAGCCGGTGACTGCAATGCGCGGCTGCGCGATGCCGAAGCGTGTTTTCAATTCTTGATCGACTACGCGCAACTGCGCGACAATCTTTGCACGCGAAATGGCTTCGGCAACTTTACGCAAAGACAAGTGCGTCGTCACCAACGCGACGCGAAAACTTCCCGCCATCAACATCATGGCAAAATTTTTCGCGCCCAATCTCTGGGCAACAAATTCCGTTTGGCCAGGATAATGATAGCCCGCTTGCGCCAACGCGAATTTGGAAACCGGCGCCGTGACAATAGCCTGAATCAATTTCGGGCTTGCCAAATCGGTCGCGGCAATCAACGCGTCGCCGGCAACCTTGCCGGAAGTGATTGTGGCTTTGCCGATTTCAACTGCTTGCGATATCCGCATGGTATCAAACAAAACGATTGGAGCAGGTGAAGGCCAAGACGCTAAATCTGAAACGACGGGCGCGTGCAATTCAAGCTGAAGGCGCTCTTGCCAAAACTGCCACGCCGCTTGCGGACCGAGCAATACCACGCGAACGAAAGAAGGCGGCTGCCATGCTTGCAAAGCTTTGAGCACGACTTCCGGGCCGATGCCGTTGACGTCGCCGATGGTGATCGCAATGGTTTTCTGAATTGGCATGGTATGCAGGAACACGCACAATGAAATGTACAAAGCACACAAGCAGGAATCCAAAGCACACTGTAAGCGGATTATTCGAATCAAACGGAAAAAACTGGCTCTATCCGCTTGATTCGTGAAATCCGCTTAGAGAAAGTTTTTTTTTTGCTCTCCGCTACGTTTTTCTCTTCTTCTTCTTCGCCGCGGGAAAAAGAATATTGTTCAAGATCAAGCGATAGCCTGGAGAATTTTTATGCAGAGAAAGTTGCGTGGGAGGATCGTAGACCATGTGCTGATAATCTTCAGGATCGTGGCCACCATAAAACGTGAACGTGCCGCGCCCGAGGTTGCCGTGAATGTATTTCACTTCTTCCGTGCCTGGCACATCCGCCAAAATCGTGACAGACTTTTTGATGACCGAACGCTTGAAACCGGTAGTTTGTCCCATGAAACCCTTCACGATTGAAACGTGATCCTGCGTGAGCATCGTGGGCACCGGATCATATTTCGCCGAGAACTCGAAGAGCGTGAAATAATCCGCATCGGCGCTGCGCAAGCGCGGGCTGTTGCTCGGCGGGTAATCGATATCGGAATGCTCATACACCATCGGATTCATTTCAAGCGTGAAATTTTCAAAAGCAAAACCTTCGCTGAAATCCAGCTCGTTTTGGGCATTGGGCGAAGGCGGATCGTAATCGAAAAGCGCAGCGCAGAGATCGGTATTCTTCGCGGCCAATGCGAGATCGATCGTATCCGTGGCCGAGCACATCGCAAAGAGAAAGCCACCGCGCGCCGTATATTCTTTGATCGCGCGCGCCACCGTTTTCTTCAGCTCCGAAACTTTCGTGAAGCCAAGCTGCTTCGCCATGGCCTCGGTCTTGATCACTTCTTCTTGATACCACGCGGTCGCGTGGAAGCTTGCATAGAAGCGCCCGTATTGGCCGGAGAAATCTTCGTGGTGCAAGTGCAGCCAATCGTACTTTTGCAAATCCCCTCGGAGCACTTCTTCATCCCACAGTTTTTCATATGGAATCTCGGCATACTCCAAAGCCAGCGTCACGGCGTCATCCCAAACTTGTTTGTTGGGCGGCGTGTAAATCGCGATGGCCGGCGCTTTCTCCAATAACACGACTTCCATGTTCGCGCCTTCGATCTCGGCATAAACTTGCGCGGCTTGGCTGCCGCTGATCGCTTCGAACGCGACGCCGCGCACGCGGCACTCGCGCTCAAGATCAGGATGATACTCCAACATAAACGCGCCGCCGCGATAATTGAGCAGCCATTCGACGTTGACGCTATGTTCGAGCGACCAAAACGCGACGCCATATGCTTTGAGGTGATCGGTTTGCCGAAGATCCATGGGGATCAAAATCTTCTGCGCGAAAAGCGGGGGGAAAGAAAGCAACACGGCGGCGAGTATGTAAGAGAGTTTTTTCATGACAATTCGGTTGAACAAAATTTTAACCAACGACTGTCATTCTGAAAGAACCTTTCCTCGCACCGGGCCCCCATCTCAAAACAGGCTGTGTATCAAGCACTAGGGAAGGTTCTTACAGAATGACAAAAAACGGCGAGGGCTCACAACGTTTTATTTCTCTCCGCAAGCCGGCGCGCATTCCGCCGCGCCTCATCGAGAAAAATGCTATTCGGATAATCGCGCAGCAATTGTTCGAACAGTTTTTGCGCTTGTTGATAATCGCGCAACTGCTCGCCCGTCAATACCGCCAAACGAAACAAGGCCCGATCGCCCACCACGCTGTCGGAATACTTTTCCAAAATCGTGCGATAGGCTGTTACGGCTTCCGAATGTTTTCCTTCTTTCGTATAAAGCGCAGCGAGATTGAATTGCGCCTGTGGAACGAGCGTGGCTTGCGGAAAGCGCTGTACCAATTGCTGCAAGCTATCGATTGCGGCATTGCGCTTTTGCTGTGTCGTCAAGAACTCGGCGTGCGCATATGAGAGCAAAGCGCCGGCGCTGTCGGCGAAATTTGCTTCAATGAGCAGCGTCAATTCCAGCGCGTCATTGACCATACTCTCCGCTTCCTCTTGATTCTCCTCTTCCTCGCGCGCTCTTGGCCGGTTAGTGATTGTCTCCAGAAGTTGCAGCGTCGGGCGAAAGCGGCCTTGAAAAAATTCCAAGCGCGCCAACGAGAAGTTGATCTTGTCTTGAATCAATGCGCTCTTTGCGGCGAAACGACGCGCGGTTTCATACCAATTGGTTGCGCCTTTCAAATCGCCCTTGATGAGATAACAATCGCCCAAACGAAAAAGGGCTTCGCTCTTTTCTCTCAGCGCGTTATCGGAATAAGCGTCATAAATACGGCGATAGATTTCGATGGCGTTCGACATGTCGCCGAGATTGGTGAAATAAATCTCGGCTTGCTCGCGCCACGCGCGCAGCGTCCATGGATTGCGATTGTTGTTGCCGGTTTTCTGCAGCAACTGCGCGAACGCCTCGAGCGCTTCGGCATATTTGCCCTGCGCGCGCAAGCATTGCCCCATCCCGATCAGCGCGGGAAAAGTATACGGCGATTTTTCCAAATTCAAAATGAGGCGATAAGCTTGTGCGGCATATTCGCAAGCTTCCGCGCGGCGCGCTTCTTCCGCGAAATTGAAAATTTCATTGCCCGCGTTCGCCTTGTCCGCAGGGTTCGCGAGGCGCTCCAACGTTTGGTACTCATTGAACGCGCGAGCATATTCTTTATTCTGCAAAAACAGCGAAGCACGTAAACGGTGCAAGCCTTCCGCGGCCGGGTGATTGGGCAGCAGCTTTTCAATCGTCGCGACGATATTCGCATTGACCTCGTACTCATTCGTCATTTCGAGCAAGCGCCGCTGCACCAAGGGAAACTGGCGTTGATCGCTTTGCAGCAGTCGCACATACTCAGTCGCGGCATTTTCAAACTCCAAACGCAGCTCGTACAAATTCGCCAAGTCCAAGGTGAAGAGCGAAGGGTCGCGCAGTTTCTCTCGACCGGCGAGATATACTTTCAGCGCCTCATCATAAGAATTGTTGTCGCGCAGCGCCGCCGCAACCGTGGCGTATGTATCGCGTAAGGGCGCTTGCTGCAACACTTCCTGCCAATATTTGAGCGCATCGGCTTCGTCGCCTTTTTTGAAGAGCACATCGCCGCGATCGACGCGCGCATTGAGATCGCCAACCATGGTGAGACGCCGATCGATCAACGCGAGCAACTCATCGTAACGCCGCAACTGCAACAGCGAGCGTTTGACGCCTTGATAGTACGCTGCATTGCGCGGATCCTGTTCGAATAAAGGACGATACAGTCCGAGCGCTTGCTCGAAAAAACCCATGCGCTCAAAACTCTGCGCCTGTCGCAACCGCTCGTTGATTTGCTGAGGGGTTTGGGCAAAGGCGAGGGTTTGGAACAAAACCACTATGGTCAAAATACGTTTCATTTTCGACGGGTCACAGATTTTTTCTTTTTGCCTTTTGCTCTTTGCTTTTTTCTTTGAAGGCTCGGTCGTTCAGAGTTCGTGCGGATAATGCGCGTGAAGATGCGCTTGCCTTCTATAATCTCTTCCTGCTCCAAAACGTCGTCTGCCTCGTGTTTGTTGCTGTACACGACGTAATAGCCTTCTTCCAATCCTTCTGAGCTCGCATATTCCGCCAACTGGCGTTTGCCTTTTTCGAAGTAGCTGAGATCGGTGAAAATTTTAGTTTCGATGACGTACTTCTTGTCGCGATGGAGAATGAGAATGTCCGTGCGCCCTCGCCCTGAGGGCACTTCGACAAAAGTTCGCCCGCCCAGGCGTTCAATAAAAAAGTTGATGAAGCCGTCCAATGAATAGTGCCGCGCGCCTTCTTTGAGATGTTTAGTATCAAACGCACGAAAGCCGCGCTGGGCAACATATGCTGCGTACTGCTGCAAGATGGCCCTGAGATTCAACCCTTCTGCGTTCACATAGCCGCTGAAATCATCCTTCGCCGAAACGTAGTAGCCGGTCTCGTCATTGAGAGCCGGGCGAAAGGCGGTGAGCAAAACTTTTTTATATAAGGGCACGGGAATATCGGCGAATTCACCGGCACTGTCCACTACTCCATGAGCGTAAAGATAGCCAATATCAGGATCATGCACAGTAAACGGGATAGCGCTTTCCGAGAACAACAATTTCATCATGAAATTTTTCTTTGTACGCGCCTTTTGCACGATATTGACGATGTTCTTGTCAAAGCGCTTCGTCAAATAATGCTTCAAGGCCTCATAGAAATCTTCCATGGTTACTGCTTTGGTTTTGTCGATTGCGATCTTTTCCAAAATGTGCGCGCACAATCCACACACCAAGCCGGGCTGGCCCGCAGTATTTTCATGAATCGCTGTGATTACGTCATCGTCGAATCTTTGTCCGCTTTCGGTTGTGTATTGCCCGATCAATTCTCCTGCTTCCTTTTCCGAGAAATAGGGGATCTTCAACTCATCAACGATATTGAATGGCGATGCGGAAGAGACGATGAGATCGGCAATCGTGCTCACGCCAACCAATAACAGCGAGTGCAAAGCATAGTTCTCACTCTTGTGATAGATTTCACGAAAGGCGTGCATCAATTCGCTCAACACCACCCGGGGAACACCCTCAAACTCGTCGATCACTATCACTAGCTTTTCGCATTGAGGCCGAAGCGCTTCGAAAAAGCCGATCATCTCGAACTCATTCGAAATGGCGTGCGGAGCTTTGATGCCTAAGACCGCGAGCTCTCTGCTCAGTTTGTGGCCCAACGCTTCATAGAACTGTTTCTTTGTGGCCTTTTGCAAAGTCTCAAAGCTTATCCAAATCGGCGTATATTGTCCCTGCTGTCGCAGCTCGGAGAGCAGGAGTTTAAAATAAGTCGTCTTGCCGGCTTGGCGCGGCGCGAATATCGTGACGTATTTTCCGCGTCGAACTTTGTCCACGCCCTCAGCGATCAGGTCGCGGCGCATGACGGTATAATGTTCTTGCGGATTGCAGGGGCCGGAGGTGTTGAAATAGCGCATAGAAATTTTCAGGTCAATACTTCTTCTTCCAAAATTCGTGCACTGCTAGTATCAACAGCGCGGGCGTGCAAAATTTCGGAGTTTTGCCTTGCACGAATCTCATTAGCGGGCAACGTGAGCAGCGCGAGCGTTTTGCCTTCGGCGGTGACAAACTCCACTTCAAAAGCAGCGTTATCTTTGTAGCAATGCACGACCGTTCCGATGTCGCCTGCTTTCAAACCATGCCCTGAAATGTCATGATTGAGAACGACCAAATCCAATTCTTTTATCATATAGATGCTGCTACTCTCCGGCTCTCATCAAACACGGTTCGGCCAGAGCTTTTTATCTTCTTTCCATTTCATAAATCCCACTCACTTCCCCTGTCCCTCCTTCGTCAACGCCTCAAAATATTTCTGAATCAACGCGCGATAGTCGCGGCTGTAGTTTTCGCGCAGCGCGCGCAACAGGTCTTCTTGAATTTTGGTTTTGCGCTCGCCCAAATCTTCGGGCAAAGCGCCAGGGTCGAGGGCGCGATAATTTTTGCTGCGCTCGGCTTGGCGTTCGTCTTTATATTCGCGCTCGCGCATGGAGCGTTGCGCGTCGAGCATGCGCGAAAGAATGCGCTGCTGGCGATCTAAAGTTTGGCGATCGACTTTGCGTTGCTGCAAATCTTTCGCGACTTCTTCCATGTCTTGCGCGGTTTGATCGAGCCGCCCGAGAATTTCGCTGCGGCTGCCGAACTCTTGCAATAGCTGCTCAAGGCTCTTTTGCACCGCAGCTTGTTGCGCGGCCATACGCGCCATTGCCGCTTGTTGCTGCATGCTCATGCCTTGCTGCCCCAATTGCTGCGACTCTTGATTGATGCCCTGCTGCTGTCCCGAAAGCCCGAGCAGGCGTTGCATGAACTCATCCGCGCCCATCCCCATCGAGCCGGAGCTGCCCATGTTCTTCATGCCCTGGCGCAAACCCGCGACCGCGGCATCCAAACCTTGCATGGCCTGCGCCTGCGCTTGCCCAGCGGCTTGCGCATCTTGCTGCTCCAAGCCGCTCAACGCTTCCTGCATTTGATTCATGGACTGGCCGAGGGCGCGCGCCACTTCCGGCGTGACCGCAAAACTTTTTTGTGAAAGTTCATAAAGCTGATCCGTCACGCGCTGCATGCCGGAGAGCAATTCTTGCTGGCGATCCGCGGCTTGATTGAACTCCGTGCCGTTGCGATTCATGCTGCCGGATTGTTGGCCAAGCTGCTCTTGCTGTTTCGAAAGCTGCAACAGATCGCTCGAACTGCGTTGCAGCGCTTGCATCACGTAACGTTGCTGGCTCGCGCGCATTTCTTTTTGCGCGCCTTGCAAAGATTCCTGCATGCGTTGCAACGTGCTCGCCGCGCGCTTACCGCTTTGCTGCGCCTGTTGCATTTGGTTCTGCTGCATCTGCGCGGCCATTTGCTGCATCTCGCCCGCGAGGTCCTGATTCTGCATCATCTGCGCCGCGGCATCAACTTTCGAAGCCGGCGCTTGCTTCAACTCCTCCATCATTTTCTCTAAATCTTTGAGCGCCTGCTCCAGCGACTTCGCATCTTCTTTCATCTGCGACTCTTCCGCCGCCAACTCTTCGCGCTTCTCTTGCGAAGGCTGTTTCGCCGCTTCTTCATTCACCTCTTGCTGGCGTTCGAGCAAATTTTCGGTCTTCTTGATCGCTTCATCCAACTTCTGCTCGGCGTGCATTTGTTTGAGCAGGTTCATGGTGCGCTCGAGGCTTTTGAGAAACTCCTCCTGCGAGAATTGCATGTTCTTCAGCGCCTCTTCCATTTTCTGCGGATCGACATTCTCCATCGCCTTCTTCATTTCTTCCAAAGCTTTTTGCAGCTCGGGTGAATCCATCTTTTGCAGCAGCTCTTGCAACTCGAGATATTTCTCCAACGTTTCGAGACTGAGCATGTCGTTGCGCTGCATGCTGTCGATCATCTCTTCCATGCGCTCTTGCACGGCTTGCAACTCTTCGCGCATCTTTTCCGTTGCGCCCGCGCTCTCGCTGAGCTTTTGCTTTTGCTGCCAATCAAGCTCGGGATTCTTCTTCAACTCTTGCGCCACTTCTTCGAGCTTCTGCTTGGCGCGTTCGATCTGCTCGCGCATGGCTTGCAAATCCTGCGAAGTCTCGGCATGCTGCTCCGCGACGTGTTCATACATTTCATACATCGAAGGAAAACGCACGCGATACGTTTCGCTGCGCGCGGATTTCGAGCCGGAGATCACGTCGTTGTCGCGCACCTCCGCATAATAACTCACCACGTCGTCGGGATGTAGATCGAGTTTGGTCAAATCCCACAGCGCTTGCACCGTGATCTTCTCTTGCTGAGGATTCGCAAGCGGCAACGACCAGCGTCCTTGCTCAGACTCGCCCGCCATGCTCGGCTGCAATTCATACACAATATCCAAACTCGAAAAACCGAAGTCATCATCCGCTTCAACCACGAGCGGCACGGACATGCTTTCATCGACATCCACATCTTGACCGGGCAAGGTGATGCGCACGTTCGGCAGCGCATCGGTTTCAAGCTCGATGCGATAGCGAATCGGATCGGGATTGCGCAAGTTTTTCTTATCGACCAAATTGATCGTGTACACATCCGCCTTGCGCACCGTGAATTCTACGTTCGCAGAGTTGTCTTCCAAATTCAACGGCAACGTCGCGCCGGAATCGAATTGCAATTCGCCGGATTGCAGTTCTTTATTAGAAGAGAGCCGCAATGAAACTTTCGAACCGGGCAATGCCGTAATCTCGCCGAGATTTTCTTCCAACGCGACTTCGCCGCGACGCGTGTAATTCGGATACGCGATGGTCACACGCAGCGATTGTATGAGCGGCGGTTCCACCACTTCAACTTGATACCACTTGCTGGTTTCATTTCCAACTTGCACGCGATACGAAAGGCTTTCGCGCACGTGCTCCAGCGTGTGCACGAACTCAGCTTTCGGCGCAGCAACGAGACTGGTCATCGCCGCTTGATTGGTCGCATTGTTTCCAGTGAAACGCCATTCCAAATTTGCATTCGCACCAGCGAGCGTTTCAATTGCAGCATTGACACGCAGATCCTGCCCTTTCACAATTTCGACGTCGCCGGGAGAGACCGTGAGATTGAA
>Ga0247727_10015634_pt1 | contig 12405 bp, 13 predicted proteins | sample WisWelCaveWW1625_FD_202498 | JGI IMG/M metagenome (GOLD analysis project Ga0247727, IMG submission 202498) | Biofilm microbial communities from Wishing Well Cave, Virginia, United States - WW16-25 | ecosystem: Environmental > Aquatic > Deep subsurface > Groundwater > Cave microbial mat | place... | reverse complement strand
GGGCGACGACGAACGCGCGCGGCGTCGCCCGGCTGAAGGTGAAGCCGAGGAGTCCCGGCATCCTTCTGATCAGCGTCCGCGGTCAGGCGTCACGCTGCGACACGAGAGAGATCCGCGTCTTGGTTGCCTCAGCAACCTAGATCGATCGGTACTTCGCGGGCCGCCCCGGCCGCGAAGCCCGATCCGTCGCGTGCCATACCATGCCGCTTGCATGAGGCATGGCCGCGCGGAGCGTGGCCCGGCGTGGAAGGGATGGCGCAAGCTGGCTGACGTCGTCATCGAGAACCCGATCCTGAACTCGCCGTTCCAGGAGCCGGCCCGGCACTGGAAGTTCGGCGACACGGGGATCACGAACGAGATCGCCGAGGGCCGGCGGGCGAGCTCGTACTTCATGCCCATCCCCGCCTCGAAGACCCGCGGCGCCCAGCTCGAGCTCGAGACGCAGTGGACGCGCGACCGGATCGAGGAGAACCGGCTCATCAACCAGGTGCGCGAGCGCGTCTCGGCCTGGCGCTCGCTTCGCTGGCCCGGGGTCACGGCGACGACGCGCCGGCTCCTCGAGTACTGGACGAACCCCGACCGCGAGCGGCCGCTCTTCTTTTGCCAGGTCGAGGCGCTCGAGACGGCGATCTACCTGACGGAGTGCGCAACGAAGCAGGGCGACGCCTGGATCGGGAACGAGCTTCGCCGCCTCGCCGAGGACCAGAATCCCGGCCTCTACCGAATGGCGTTCAAGATGGCGACGGGGAGCGGCAAGACCGTCGTCATGGCCATGCTCATCGCCTGGCACACGCTCAACAAGCAGGCGAACCCGCAGGACGCGCGCTTCTCCGACGCCTTCCTCGTCATCACCCCCGGCATCACGATCCGCGACCGGCTCCGGGTTCTCCTCCCCGAGGATCCCGGGAACTACTACCGCCTGCGCGACGTCCTCCCGGCCGCCGACCTCGAGCGGCTCCGGCAGGCCCGCATCGTCGTCACGAACTTCCACGCGCTCCTGCAGCGCGAGCGCAACGTCGCCTCGAGGACGACGAAGGAGATCCTCACCCGCGGCGGCGAGAGCCCCTTCACCGAGACGCCGGAGCAGATGGTGCGCCGCGTCTGCCGCGGCCTCGGCACGAAGCGCCAGATCGTCGTCCTGAACGACGAGGCGCACCACTGCTACGCGCACCGCGCCGGCGGTGACGAGGAGAAGCTCCGTGGGGAGGAGCGTCGCGAGGCCGAGCGACGAGACCGAGACGCCCGCGTCTGGGCGACCGGCCTGCAGGCGGTCGCGCGCAAGATCGGCGCCAAGGTGGCCTACGACCTCTCGGCGACGCCCTTCTTCCTGCGCGGCTCCGGCTGGCCGGAGGGCACGCTCTTCGGCTGGGTCGTGAGCGACTTCTCGCTCATCGACGCGATCGAGGCGGGCATCGTGAAGATCCCGCGCGTCCCGGTCGCCGACGACGCGGTCGATCGGGCCGGGCCGACGTTTCGCCACCTCTGGCTGCGGATACGGGGCGAGCTGCCGAAGAAGGGCGTGAGGGAGGCGGGCCTCGTGGGGCCGCCGCGCCTGCCGGACGAGCTCCAGGCCGCCCTCCACGCGCTCTACGGGAACTACGACAAGGCCTACCGCGCCTGGGAAGAGCGCGAGCAGGCGGAGCCTCACGGGACAACGCCGCCCGTGTTCATCGTCGTCTGCTCGAACACTGCGGTCTCGAAGCTCGTCTACGACTACGTCGCCGGCTGGCAGAAGGAGCTCCCGGACGGCCGCCGCATTGCGGTGCCGGGCGAGCTCCCGCTCCTCTCGAACGAGGAGGACGGGGTCTGGCTCGACCGCCCGCGCACGATCCTCATCGACTCCGAGCAGCTCGAGTCGGGCGACGCGATGAGCGCCGAGTTCAAGGCGATCGCCTCCCTCGAGATCGAGGAGCTCAAGCGCGAGATCCGCGCCCGCTTCCCCGGGCGAAACCCGGAGGAGCTCACCGACGAGGATCTCCTCCGCGAGGTCATGAACACGGTTGGCAAGCCAGGGAAGCTCGGCGAGCAGGTGCGCTGCGTCGTCTCGGTCTCGATGCTGACCGAGGGCTGGGACGCGAACACCGTCACGCACATCCTCGGCGTTCGAGCGTTCGGGACGCAGCTCCTCTGCGAGCAGGTAATCGGCCGCGGTCTGCGCCGGATGAGCTACGAGCCGAACGAGGCGGGCTTCTTCGACCCCGAGTACGCGGAGGTGTACGGCGTCCCGTTCAGCTTCATCCCCACCTCCGGCTCGGCGACGGCGCCGAAGCCCGCGAAGCCGATGACGCGCGTGCGCGCCGTGCCCGAGCGCGCCGCGTGCGAGATTCGCTTCCCGAGGATCGTCGGCTACCGCTACGAGCTCGACGTCGAGCGCCTCGCCTGGGAGTTCGGCGCCGAGCACCGGCTCGTCCTCTCGACGCAGGACGTGCCGACCGAGACCGAGGTCGCGGGCATCGTCGGCGAGCACGAGATCCACACGCTCGACGACCTGAAGGCGAGGCGTGAGCAGGAGGTCGTCTTCGAGCTCGCGCGCGAGCTCGCCGCCGGCCAATTCCCCGACCGGCCCTGGCTCTTTCCCCAACTCGTGCAGGCGGCACGCGAGTGGATGAGCTCCTCGCTCGAGCTCCACGACCACGTCTTTCCTCAGCTCCTCCTGCTCCACGAGAAGAAGAACGCGGCGGTCGAGAAGATCTTCCGCGGCATCCTCGCGGCCAACCGTGGAGCGGCGCGCCTCGTCGCCGTTCCCTCGCCTGCGGATCCGGAGGGCTCGACCGCGGGCGTCGACTTCGACACGACGAAGCCCGTCATCGTCACATCGGCCGCGAAGTGCCACGTCGAGTACGTCGCCGCCGACTCGAACTGGGAGCGCGTGCTCGCGAGCCGGCTCGAGGGCATGCCCGAGACCAGGGCCTACGTGAAGAATCAGGGGCTCGGGTTCGCGATTCCTTACACATTCGACGCAGATTCGCGCATCTATCTGCCCGACTTCATTGCGACAATCGACGACGGCCACGGCGAGGACGACCTGCTCAACCTCGTGATCGAGGTGACCGGGCAGGCGCGTCCGGACAAGGTCGAGCGTGTCGCGACCGCGCGCGAGCGATGGGTGCCCGGCGTGAACGCCCTCGGCCGCTTCGGCCGCTGGGACTTCATCGAGATCGACGACCCCTGGAATGCCGAGACCGCCATCCGCACCCTCCTCGACGCCCGACCGGCGGTCGCGGCATGAGCGCGCGCAAGAGCCGCTCGAAGGCCGAGGCGACGCCCGTGGAGGCGATCACGCATACGGACAAGCGCGCGAACATCCCGACGAACGAGCTGCGCGGGATGCTCGCCGACGACGAGCGCGCGCCGAGGACGATGCTCTACCCGCGTGACCCGAGCCTCGACCCGCAGCTCGTCTGGAAGGGGAAGGACGAGCAGGACGCCCGCGACCTCGAGGTGCCCGTCGTCCCCGTCTACATCCAGGAGAAGATCCACCCGCGGGTGATCGTCGAGAACCTGCGCCGGACCGCCCGCGCCGACGAGCCCGAGCCGGAGCTCACCCTCTTCGACGACTTCAACGGCATCGAGTTCGAGGAGCTCGTCGACTTCTACCGCCACGAGCAGAACTGGGCGAACCGGCTCATCCTGGGCGACTCCCTCCTGGTCATGACGAGCCTGGGGGAGAAGGAGGGGCTCAAAGGCAAGGTGCAGACGATCTACTTCGACCCGCCCTACGGGATCAAGTTCGGCTCCAACTGGCAGGTCTCGACCCGCAAGCGCGAGGTCTCGGACGGCAAGCTGCAGGACCTCACCCGCCAGCCGGAGCAGATCCGCGCCTTCCGGGACACCTGGGAGCTCGGCATCCACTCCTACCTGACGTACATGCGCGACCGGCTCACCGTCGCGCATGTGCTTCTGGCTGAGAGCGGTAGCATCTTCGTCCAGATCGGCGACGAGAACGTCCATCTCGTCCGCTGCCTACTCGACGAGGTCTTCGGGAGCGAGAACTTCGTCGCGCTGATGACCTTCCGCAAGACGAGCGGGACGACAGGAGAGTTCATCCCCGCCACGACTGACTTCGTCCTCTGGTACGCCCGCGCAAAGGAGAAGGCCAAGTATCGGCAGCTCTACCGGCTCAAGGAGATCGGTGGCGAGGGAGCCGGTGCGTACTCGATGGTTGAGTTGGCGGACGGGACACGCCGTCGCCTCACAGGCGAAGAGCGGCGAGACCCAGCCTTGTTGCCGCCCGGTTCTCGAGCTTTCCGCTTCGACAACCTCACCTCGCCGCGCGTCCGAGAGGCGCGCACCGGCTACTACGAGATCGAGATCGACGCGCGGAAGTTTCTTCCGGCCAAGGGCGAGTGGAAGACCAATCCCGAAGGAATGGCGCGTCTCCAAGCCGCCGATCGCATCGGGGTCGTTGGTAATACCCCTGCCTACATTCGGTACGTCGATGACTTCCCTGCGTTTCCCGTCACGAACGCCTGGGACGACACCGGAGTCGCAGGGTTCGGTGAGGCGAAAACGTATGTCGTGCAGACGAATCTCAAGGTCAGCGAACGCTGCATCCTCATGTCCAGCGACCCCGGCGACCTCGTCCTCGACCCGACCTGCGGCAGCGGCACGACCGCGGTGGCGGCCGAGAAGTGGGGCCGCCGCTGGATCACGGTCGACACGTCGCGGGTGGCGCTGGCGCTCGCGCGCACACGGCTCATGGCCTACCGCTACCCGTGGTTCGAGCTGCGTGACGAGTCGGACGTGCGCCAGGGCTTCGTCTGCCGCGCTGTGCGGCGGGTGACGCTCAAGTCGATTGCGCAGAACCCTGACATCCGCGAGGGGATGAGCCGCCAGGAGACCGAGGCGGCGATCGCCCGCCACGCCGAGCTGGAGGTCCTCCACGACCAGCCGCAGGAGGATCGCAAGAAGGTCCGTGTGAGCGGCCCCTTCACCGTCGAGAGCCTGTCCCCGCACCGGACGCTCCAGCCGGCGGACGAGCTCGAGCGGCTCGCCGAGCCGAGCGTCGACTTCGTGCCCGCGATCGTCGAGAACCTGCGCAAGGCAGGCGTGCAGAACACGGTCAAGCAGGAGCATCTTCGCTTCGACTGGCTCACGCCCACCCGGAAGTGTGGGTGCACGCGCGCGGCGCGTTCACGGACGCAGACGGGGCCGCGCGGACGGTCGCGGTCAGCGTCGGCCCCGAGTACGGCACGGTGGACGCCGACCAGGTGCGCGAGGCGGCGAAAGAGGCGTCGAGGGGCGCCGGCGCCGACCTCCTCCTCGTCTGCGGCTTCGCCTTCGACGCCTCAGCGGGGGAGACGGCGAAGGACTTCGCCCCCACCGACGGCTCCGGCTGGGCGGTCGCCGCCGAGGAGCGAAAGCTCGGGCGGCTCCGCGTCCTCCTCGTGCGCATGAACCCGGACCTCGCCATGGGCGCCGACCTCCTGAAAAAGACGGGCGCGGGGAACCTCTTCATGGTCTTCGGCGAGCCCGACGTCGAGATCCGTCGCACGGAGGACGGCATGGTGGTCGTCGAGATCCGCGGCGTCGACGTCTACGACCCGACCACGGGCCAGGTGCGGTCGGACTCGACGGACGACATCGCCTGCTGGTTCATCGACACGAGCTACAACGAAGAGAGCTTCTTCGTCCGGGAGGCGTACTTCACGGGCGGCAACGACCCGTACGAGTCGCTCCGCAAGGCCTTGCGAGCCGACGTCGACGAGGCCGCGTGGGCGACTCTCTACCGCACCGAGAGCCGCCCCTTCCCGCCGCCGGAAACCGGCAAGATCGCCGTGAAGGTGATCAACCACTACGGCGACGAGGTCATGAAGGTCTACGAGGTCTGAGCCCGCCTCGCGCCTTCGGCGCCGACGCCGTGCATGCGTGGTCGGGTGATATCATCGCTCCAGTAATTTATCTTAGATCCGAATAAATGGATTTACGATGTCATCCGCTCGCGGGATCTCTCAGGCAGGCCGCGCCGAGCTCGCCCAGGTCGTAGGGCGAGGCCGGCGGCTCGTCTCTGTGGCGGATGTCGCGAGCGCTCTGGAGACCGACCGCACGACGGCCGCGTCGAAGCTTGCCCGATGGACTGAGAACGGCTGGCTCCGGCGGGTCCGGCGCGGTCTCTACATCCCCGTTCCGGTCGACGCCGAGAACCCCGCTTCGTGGTCGGAGGACCCGCTCGTCCTCGCCGATGGCGTCTGGGATCCGTGTTACTTCACCGGCTGGACGGCGGCGGGCCACTGGGGCCTGACCGAGCAGATCTTCCACACGACCGTGGTCAAGACGGCCTGCAGGGTGCGGTCGGCCCGGGAGCGCCTTCTCGATCACGATTACGTGCTGGCGCACGTTCCCGAGCGCCTGATGGCCTGGGGAACGAGCGCCGTCTGGCGAGAGGACCGGAGGGTGCGAATGGCCGATCCGGCCCGTACCGTCGTCGATCTCCTGGACGATCCCCGGCTCGGCGGAGGTATCCGTCAGTGCGCGGAGATCGTCGCGGCGTATCTGGACGAGCGCGACTGGCGCACGCTGGTCGAATACGGAGACCGCCTTGGCAACCGCACCGTGTTCAAGCGCCTGGGCTATCTGGTCGAAGCGGCGGAGCTCGACAACGAGCCGCTCCTGGATGAGTGCCGTAGCAGGGTCTCGGCCGGTTTCGCGCTCCTCGAGCCGGGGGCGCCGGCGCGGGGTAGACGCGTCGCTAGGTGGCGCCTCCGCGTCAACGTTCGGGTCGAGCCCAGGGACACCACGTGATCCCGGCTGCTGAGGTACGCGCCCTCAGGGCCGAGTGGCAGCTTCGCGATGACGTCATCGAGAAGGACTACGCGCTCGGGTGGATTCTCGCCGGGATAGCTGCAGACGAGGAGCTCTCGACGACGTGGGTGTTCAAGGGCGGGACATGCATTCGCAAGTGCTACTACGAGACGTACCGGTTCTCCGAGGATCTCGACTTCACCGTCGTCGAGGGAGGGCCGGAGGAGCCCGAGGCCCTGCTTCAGGCGTTCGAGCGGATCGGCCGATGGCTCGTCTCGGAGTCGGGCATCGAGCTCGTTCTCGACGAGCGCTCCTTCGTTCGACGGAGGAACCGCCGTGGCAATCCGACCACCCAGGGCAGGATCGCGTTCCGAGGTCCGAGCGGGCCCCGGCAGCTTCCGAAGGTCAGGCTCGACCTGACGAGCGATGAGGCGGTGGTAACCGCCCCGACTCGCCGCCTGATCCTTCATCCGTACGGCGACGGCCCGCTTCCTGTCGAGGCCGTTCTGTGCTACTCGATCGCCGAGCTCTTGGCGGAGAAATTGCGAGCGCTTGCCGAGAGATGCCGGCCGCGGGACCTGTACGACGTCGTTCACGTGTTTCGGCACCCGGATCTCGCGGGCCGGGCCGCCAGCGTCGTCTCGGCCCTCGATCAGAAGTGCGCGCATGCGGGGATTCCGGTGCCCGACGCCGGCTCGATCCGATCGTCCCCGTTCCGAGAGGAGCTCGAGCAGGAGTGGCACAACATGCTCGCTCACCAGCTTCCGCACCTGCCGCCCTTTGCCGAGTTCTGGGGCGCACTCGACGATGTCTTCTCGTGGTTGGGCGGCCGACTCCCGGCCAGGGCGCTTCGCAGAGCGGAGTACGGCGACCTCGACCCCGAGTGGGCGCCGCCGAGAGCGATGGCCTCCTGGAGGCGTGGGGCTCCTCTCGAGCTCATCAGATTCGCCGGTGCCAACCGCCTAAAGGTGCAGATCGACTACAGGGCCGAGGAGGGTCGGTGGGGGCCTCGTGTCGTCGAGCCCTACGCGCTCCGCAGGTCGAAGGACGGCAATCTCCTCCTGCTCGTCGTGAACGATCGAGGGCAGGTACGCAGCTACCGCGTGGACCGGATCGCCGGTGTCCGCGTGGTCGACGAGCCGTTCAGGCCGCGCTACGTCGTCGAGTTCTGAGGGGCCACGCTCGGGCCGGTTCCGACGGCGGCCGAGGTGGCTAGACTCGCTGCATGGCGATCCCCGAGCTCGTCAGGAAGGCGGACGTGAAGCATGTAGAGGCGCTTTGCGACCGCGTGCCGCCGCATGTGCGCGACGAGGTGCGGCTCGAGTACGCCGTGCGCGGGAACGCGATCACGATCGTCGAGCGGCGCCCGCCCTCGCACCCCGGCCTCGGCCCCGAGTGGACGAGCATGAAGATCGCCCAGCTCCGCTACGAGCCACGCGATCTGACCTGGACGCTTTACTGCTGCGACCGGAACGAGCGCTGGTTTGCCTACTACGACGTCGAGCCGAGTCGCGACGTCGCGCTTCTTGTCGCCGAGATCGACGAGGATCCGACCGGGATCTTCTGGGGTTAGGGGAGCTGGGCGAGCAGCGCAGCGACGCGGCGCGCGATCTCGTCCCGCACGGCCCGCACCTCCTCGAGCGGCTTGCCGGCGGGGTCGGGGAGCTCCCAGTCGACGTAGCGCTTGCCGGGGAGCACGGGGCACGCGTCGCCGCAGCCCATCGTCACGACGACCTCGGCCCACTCGGCGTCGGCCTGCTCGAGCCCGCGCGGGACGCGGCCGACGAGGTCGACGCCGAGCTCGCGCATCGCCTCGACGACCTCGGGGTGGACGTGCCCGGCCGGCTTCGAGCCCGCCGAGCGGGCCTCGTGCCGGCCGCCGGCAGCGCCGGCGAAGAGCGCCTCAGCCATCTGCGAGCGGCCGGCGTTCTGGACGCAGACAAAGAGGACGCGGCTCACTCGTGCCTCTCGCCGCGCACGAACTGGTACGCGAGCGCTCCCACCGCCGCGCCGAGGAGCGGGGCGAGGACGTAGAGCCAGAGCGCCGCGACCTCCCCGGAGACGAGCGCCGGGCCCAGCGAGCGGGCCGGGTTCATCGAGGCGCCCGAGATCGGCCCGCCGAAGAGCGCGTCGAGCGCGACCGTGCCTCCGATCGCGATTGCGGCCGCCTCGCCGACGGCCCGGGTGTCGGTGGCGACCGCCATGATCACGAACATGAGGAAGAAGGTGAGCACGGCCTCCCAGAGAAACGACTGGCCCTTCGAGCCGGACGGGAGGGTCGCCCCGACGTTCGCGACGTCGCCTAGCGAGCCGCGCAGGATCGCCGCGGCGACGAGGGCGCCGGCGGCCTGGGCCGTCCAGTAGGCCGCCGCCCGCGCCCAGGGGAAGTGGCGGGTGAGCGCGAAGGCGAAGGTCACGGCCGGGTTGAAGTGCGCGCCCGACACGTGGCCCACGGCGTAGATCATCACCATGATGGCGAGCCCGAAGGTGACCGCGACGCCGGCGTGGCCGAGCGCTCCGGTCTCGGCCTCGACCATGACCGCGCCGCAGCCGGCGAAGACTAGGGCGAACGTGCCGATGGCCTCGGCTGCGAGCGCGTTCGGGAGTGGGGTGCCCCGCACAGCTAGGCGGCGCCGGCGACGTCCGCCGGGCCGGCGAGCAGGCCGCTCAGCCGCTCGAGCGCGCCGGGGGCGAGCCGGTAGAACGCGAAGGTACCGCGGCGCTCGCGCTCGAGGAGCCCCGCCTCCGCGAGCTGCTTCAGGTGGTAGCTCACGGTGGGCTGGGCGAGGCCGAGCGTCGGGACGAACTCGCAGACGCACACCGCCTCGCCGGCGGCGCGCAGGAGCATGTTGAGGATCTTCAGCCGGTGGCGGTCGGCGAGGGTACGGAAGAGGCGCTCGAGCTCGGCGGCCTCGGCCTCCGAGAGGGTCGAGCCGGCAAGCGGCGTGCAGCACTCGACGAGCGGGAGCGTTCGCTTCACGAGGGGTCACTGTATCCATGAAGTTCGATGTTGACAACCCTCGATCAACGAGGTATACATCGACAGACTTCGATGAAGGAGAAGCCGTGAATACCTTCCACCTCTCGCTCGACGTCCCGGATCTCGATGCGGCCGTCGACTTCTACCGTGCACTCTTCGGTGCCGAGCCCGCCAAGCGGAAGCCCGGTTACGCGAAGTTCGAGCTCGGCGACCCGCCCGTCGCCTTCGCTCTCCAGCAGGGATCGCCGCGGCTCTCACATCTCGGCGTTCGCGTCGGCTCGAGCGACGAGGTCGAGTCCGCCTCGGAGCGCCTCGCGGCCAGCGGGCTCGTCACCTTCGACGAGCGCGACACCACCTGCTGCTACGCGCGGCAGGACAAGGTCTGGGTCAGGGATCCCGCGGGCAACCCCTGGGAGGTCTACACAGTCCTCGAGGACGTGGACGAGGAGGACGAGCACGATCCCGTCGCGGCCGGTTCCTGCTGCGCCCCGGGCTGCTGCGGGGGATAGAGTGCCGCCTCATGCAGGCCGTCTCGAGCCACATGAGCCGCGATCTCCTCACGGTCGCGGCCGAGCTCAGCCTCGCCGAAGCGGCGAAGCGCATGGCGGCGCGGAGCGTCGGCGCGGTGATCGTCTTCGACGGCGAGCGTCTCGTCGGCATCCTCACCGAACGGGACATCCTCAATGCCGTGGCCGCCGAGGCGACTGGGAAGGCGCTGGTCGGCGACTGGATGACGCGCCACCCGGAGACGATCGAGGCGTCGGACTCGACCGACCACGCGGCCGCGCTCATGATCCACGGCGGCTTCCGGCATCTCCCGGTCGTGGACGGCGGGGAAACGGTCGGCATCCTCTCGATACGCGACCTCATGCGGGTCGCGCTCGAGGACAAGTCGCCGCGCGGCGCCTAAAGAGCCCGTTTCAGAACGAAGCACTGTGCCGCCGGGCCGCGCTGGACGCCGCGATGCTGCGTCCTCGGTCGCGCCCATATCGGGCTTGATATGGGCACTCCCTGCGTCCTTGCCTCGCACCGTCCATCGCACCCCGGCGACGAGTCATCATTCTGAAACGAGCTGCTAAAGCAGGCGCCGCATGAGCTCGAGCGAGCGCTCGGGGCCGGGCCAGTGCTCGGTGAGGAGGTCCGGCCCGCCGGTCCGGAGGAGCGAGCGCAAGACGAGCGCGACGAGGATCGCGTCGTCGAGCTGGCCTGCGACGGGGATGAAGTCGGGTACGAGGTCGAACGGCATCGCGAGGTAGGCCATGAGCGCGACGACGAGCGCCCGGCGCCGTCGCGGGACGCGCGGGTCGCGCAGGAGCCGGCGCAGGAGGACGGCGCAGTCCGGGACGAAGCCGGCGAGCGCGCGGGCGTCCTCGCGGCGACCTTGCGCGGCGAGGGCCCCGACCGACGCTCCGTAGACAGCGAGCCCGGCCAGGAGCCACAACCACCAGCTCACGGCTGCAGGCGCTCCACGATCCAGCCGCCGTCCGCGCGCCGGTAGCGCAGCCGGTCGTGCAGCCGGTCGTCGCGGTGCTGCCAGAACTCGTACTCCTCCGGGACGAGCCGGTAGCCGCCCCAGTGCTCGGGCCGAGGGACCTCCCGGCCGTCGTGCTCGGCCGCGAGCTCCGCGACTCGCGCCTCGAGCGCCTCGCGGCTCGCGGCTACCTCGCTCTGGCGCGAAGCCGAGGCCGAGAGCTGGCTCCCGCGCGGGCGGCTCGCGAAGTACTCGGCCGACTCCTCCCGCGCCACCCTCGACACCTGCCCCTCGATCCGGACCTGGCGGCCGAGAGGCTCCCAGTAGAAGAGGAGCGCGGCCCGCGGGTTCGTCTCGAGCTCGCGGCCCTTGCGGCTCCCGTACCCGGTGAAGAAGACGAAGCCGCGCTCGTCGAACTCCTTGAGGAGCGCCATACGCGCTGACGGCGCGCCGGCCGGTGTCGCTGTGGCAACGGCGACCGCCTCCGGCATGCGGACGCCGTTCGCCGCGGCATCCGCGTACCAGGCGGCGAAGGCGCGCAGAGGGTCCGGATCGAGGTCTCCCTCGAGAAGCGGGCGAGCGTGGAGCGGGTCGGCGCTCTCTGCCTGCGCGGCCGCGAAGGACCCAAGCACGGTGCGATCGGTCTCGTAGGAGAGCGTCGCGCGTGCCTCGGCGGGTGGGAGCCAGCGAACCTCGTCGACCTCGCCGTGAGGCTCGAACCGGCCCGAGACAGGCCGCATCGCCCAGTAGCGGACTCCCTTCTCGCGCCCGTGCCCGTCCGTGTAAGAGACGGCGGCCAGCTCCGGCCCGAGCTCGCAGGCGAGACCGGTTTCCTCCTCGGTCTCCCGGCGGGCGCATGCCTCGTCGCTTTCGCCCGGCTCGGCCTTGCCCTTCGGAAAGGTCCAGTCGCCGTACTCGGGACGGTGGACGACGAGCACCTCGAGCCCGGCGCCCGCCGTGCGGCGCCAGACGACTCCGCCCGCCGCCCGGACCTCCGGTCCGGTCACTGCGGGATGACCACGACCTCGACGCCGTGCACGGCCGTGCTCTCGCCCATGTCCGCCTTCTCTCCCGGGTTGAGGACGTTGACGTTCGCGCCGGCCTCCTCCCGCTTGGGCCAGCGCCCTTTGTGCGAGAGCACGACCCCGCGCGGCAGGCTGTCCGAGAGGGTCACACGCGCCGGGAGGCGGCCGGTCTCGTTCGCGAGCAGAAC
>Ga0247727_10015633_pt1 | contig 12405 bp, 14 predicted proteins | sample WisWelCaveWW1625_FD_202498 | JGI IMG/M metagenome (GOLD analysis project Ga0247727, IMG submission 202498) | Biofilm microbial communities from Wishing Well Cave, Virginia, United States - WW16-25 | ecosystem: Environmental > Aquatic > Deep subsurface > Groundwater > Cave microbial mat | place... | reverse complement strand
GAAATTGACTTGGCAATCGCGCAATACAATGACTGGTTGCGCCGCCATGCAGGGCATAGTGGACAGAACGCCGTGCGGTTGTCTTTGGCAGCCTCCTATGTTAAAGGAGAGAAGCTCAAGGAGGCGGCGGCGATCTATCAGCAATTATTGGAAGAGGGCGATGGACCCCAAGCGCCTGTGGTTTATCTAGGCGCTGCGGATGTTTATCGTCGCTTACAGCAATACAAAGAAGCGGTAAAATATTACGAGCGGGCATTGGAGATGGATCCGGATTTTGCGCAGGCAGATTGGGCAAACATGCAACTGGCCTATAGCTACAGGGCATTAGGTCAGGTGGAGCGCAGCCAGGCCATCTTCGGACGGCTCGCAGAGAAATCGGCCGATCCCGTCATTCAACAGATGGCGACAGCCTATGCCCATCCGTTTACAGTCAGTCTGCCGTAACCTAGGGGAGAATATCGGAATGCCAGGCCAGACCTCTCTGAAATTCGCAAGACGAGGTATGGGGCTGTCTCCTCGACGGATCGAGGGAGAAGACAGTCGTCTACACAGCGGCTCCCGCCAAATCGTAGGGGAGGCGGTAGATCGGCGTTTGGCCATGCTCGGGGAAATGGCTGCCCGTATGGCACATGAACTGCGCAACCCTCTTGGGAGTATTGCCTTGTTTGCCTCTCTGATTCATAAGGAGTTGGCCTATGATCCCGAGAAGGCCCGTTGGGCTGAGCATATCTCGACGGCGGTGGGCGCAATGGATTACGCAATCTCAAACCTGCTGTGTTTCTCGGGTCGTCCGATTCCGCGTTTTTCAAAAACAAATCTGCAAAACGTGCTCAGTGAAGTTGCGGCGTTCTCCGACCCTGCGATGCAAAAGAACGGGATTTGTTTTGTGAGATCGATCGCACTCCCCGAAGAAATTTGGGGCGATGCGCACCTGCTGCGACAGATTCTGCTCAACTTGGTGTTAAATGCCGTAGATGCAATGCCCGAGGGAGGCACGTTAGAGATCAAAGCAGCTCCCTATCTTTCTCCGGATCGCTTTGATGCCGATGGGGCGTGCAAAATGCAAATCACAGTCGCCGATACAGGTGAGGGGATTGCCTGTGAGGTGCTTCCACATATTTTTGATCCTTTCTTTACAACCAAAAATAAGGGCACAGGCTTAGGTTTGGCTGTGGTGCGCAATGCAGTGACCGCTTATGGCGGCACGATTACGGTCGCCTGTCGAAAAGAGGGCGGAACCTGTTTTACGCTGATCCTTCCTGCGGCAGAGGCGGAGGTGCAATGATGTCTGCCCGTCCGGTATTGGTTGTGGATGATGAAGTTGCGATGCGCGTGGCGCTTTCAGAGTCGCTGAATTCTCTCGGGTATGACACCCAGGTCGCCTCAAGCGCGGAAGAGGCCCTGACGCAATGTGAGGGGAGGCCCGTTGCCGCTGTGATTGCCGATATGAAGATGCAGGGCATGAGCGGGCTTGACCTGTTCCATGAAATGCAGCGCCGACAGATACAGGTTCCCGTGGTATTGATGTCCGCCTACGGGACCATTGAAACAGCAATTTCGGCGATGCGTTCGGGGGTCATAGACTATTTACCCAAACCATTTTCGCAGGAGGCGTTAGGCGAGGTGTTACATCGGGCCTTGCCGCATCAATCGGCGTTACAGAAAGAATCGACCCGAGGAGCAGGCGAAAGTCGCGTCTTCCTCACGCAGGATCCGATCACGCTGGCACTTCTGAAAATGGCAAGGCATGTGGCCTCTGGACAGGCGTCTATACTGATCGAAGGGGAAAGCGGTACCGGCAAGGAACGGATGGCGCGATTGATCCATGCGTGGAGTCCCCGCGCACATCGGCCGTTTGTGGCAATCAATTGCGCGGCCATCCCAGACACCTTACTCGAAAGCGAGCTATTTGGATATGAAAAGGGGGCGTTTACAGGGGCGGTCACTCGAAAGCCCGGTCGGTTTGAAATGGCCCATACCGGCACGATTTTGCTGGATGAAATTAGCGAGCTGTCTCCCCATGCTCAGGCAAAGTTATTGCGCGTGTTACAGGAGCGCGAGATTGATCCGTTGGGAGGCCGTACCGGCGTTCCATTGGATATCCGGGTCATTTCGACCTCTAATCGGCCCTTAGGAGGCGAGGTCCAAGCCGGAAGATTTCGACAAGACCTCTATTACCGAGTCAATATTTTTCCGCTCAAAGTTCCGCCGCTACGGGAACGTCGTAGCGACATCGAAATGCTGCTCCAACATTTTGCATGTCAGAGCGCGCGGCGCAACGGTCGGCCAACACCCAAAATTTCTGAGGCTGCGATTGCTGAATTTCTGACATATGACTGGCCGGGCAATGTAAGAGAATTGGAAAATCGCGTGGAACGGGCCATCCTGCTCCTTCAGGACGGAGACGCGCTCGGTCCTGAGCATTTCCCAAGGGATGAGGCGCGTCCAGCGTCGTCCGCTGTCTCTGCCCTATGGGAGACGGAGCGCACTCTGATTTTACGCACCCTCGCCCGACATCAGGACAACCGCACCCATGCGGCGCGCGATCTCGGCATTAGCGTAAGAACACTGCGAAGTCGCCTCAAGGAATATAGCAATCTTTCGACCGAACCTGTTGATGGAGCATCATGATGGAGATTAATCTGCTGGATCAGACCGCTTTACTGCTTTCTCAGTTGTTGGATTTACGCAGCGAGCGGCATCGGGGGATCTCGGCCAATATTGCCAATCAAGACACGCCGGGTTACAAGGCCGTGGAGGTGGATTTCACCCAGGCACTGAAGAATGCGACTGCTGCAGACACCCCGGGCCACCTCGCTGTCGCTGTGACCCATACTCAGCATATTGGAGCCGGTGGCATTGTGCCGGATTTAAGTTCGGGTGCGGTCGTCTCACAGATTGAGCGGTCCAACCGACTCGATGGCAATAGCGTCAACGCCGAAATGGAGATGGCGAAACTGGCCGAAAATACGCTGATGTATAACGTGACGTCCCAGGTGCTCGGCATGCGCCTTAAGGCGATCAAAAACACCATTCGAGGAGGATTTTAATCATGGATATTGAACAGGCCATTGCGATATCGGCATCGGCCTTGGATGCCCAGCGGTCTCGTCTCAATCTGATTTCCAGCAATTTGGCGAATGTGCAGTCTACGCGGACTCCGGAGGGCGGGGCGTATCGCAGGCGCGATATCGTTTTGTCCTCTGTGCCTGTTGTGGGCGCTTTTGATGAAGCCTTGGCCGCAGCCAAGACGACGGAGTTGTTCCAGGGCGTTACGGTGAGCGATGTGGTGTTGGATCCGCGTCCTTTACGACAGACCTATGAGCCGCAGCATCCCGATGCCAACACGGAGGGATATGTCTTCTACCCCAATGTCAACATGCTGGAAGAAACGGTCAATATGATGACCGCCTTGCGCGCCTATGAAGCTAATGTCACGGCGCTCAATGCGACGAAAAGTATGGCGCTCAAGGCCATGGAAATCGGCAAGTAGGGAGTCACAGGGAAAAGGGGGATATGGACATTCAGCAGATCTATCAGGTAGAAAGTCAGCGCATGATGGCTTCGATTGCACAGCCGCAACATGCAGACCCGTCTTTTTCAAAGACACTTTCGATGTCGATTCAAAAGATCGATCAGGCCCAACACAAAGCCGATCAGGCGATCGTCAATATGGTGACTGGCAAGCAACAAAATCTGCATCAAACCATGATCGAAATGGAACAGGCGGATTTGGCCCTTCAGATGCTCATGCAGATTCGTAACAAGGCCGTCATTGCTTATGAGGAAATCTTCAGAATGCAATTGTAGGCGCGTGTTGTTAGATTTTCAGGGAATGGGAATTTAGAATTCGGAGGGAGAGATGGCCGAAAATATGCAATGGAGTGAGGGGATGAAGAGTGCCAATGCCGTCAAGAAGATTGCGTTGGTTCTGCTGTTGGTACTGAGTGTGGCGGCTCTTGCGGGAATCTGGATGTGGATTCAAAAACCGGCACTTCAGTTACTGTATTCCAACATGACGGCGGAGGATGCGGGGGCAGTTTCCACCAAGCTGCGAGAGGCGGGCATCCCCTTCGATTTACAGGGGACTTCTGTGTTTGTGCCGGCCGATCAGGTCCCTTCGCTGCGCATGCAGCTGGCTTCATCGGGCTTGCCGCGAACCGGCGGGGTGGGGTATGAAATCTTCGATCGTACGACGATGGGCACCAGCGAGTTTGTCCAGAAGGTCAATTATAGACGTGCGCTCGAAGGTGAGCTCTCAAGATCCATCGGTCAGTTAAGCGAGGTGAGCCAGGCGCGTGTGCATTTAGCCGTTCCCGCGCGTTCGGTCTTTGCAGATCGACAGGAACAGGTGCGTGCCTCTGTGATCGTGACCTTGCGGGCCGGCAAAGCACTGACTTCGAATCAGGTGCAGGGCATTGTTCATCTGGTGGCCTCGAGCGTGGAAGGCTTAATGCCACAGTCTATTACGGTCATTGACCATCATGGCCGGCTGCTCAGCAGCCCTGTGGATGAGGCGGCAAAGACCCAAATGACAAGCTCACAACTTGATTTTCAAAGAGATCTCGAGTCGGGTATAGAGAAAAAAATACAGACGATGCTCGAACGCGTGGTGGGACCCGATAAGGCCGTCGTGCGTGTGGCCGGTATGTTGGACCTCAAGCGTATCGAAGAGACCGAAGAGATTTTCAATCCGGAGCAACAGGTGCCGCGTTCTGAGCATCGTACGGAAGAGAAAGGCTCGGGGGCGTCAACGAACCCGTCCGGTGCGCCGGGTGTAACCGCAAACGTTCCCGGTGGGGCGGGGTCTCCCGCAGGTGGGGCATCAAGTAGCAACAATACAAGCAAAAAAAGTGAACTGGTTAATTTCGAAATCAGCAAAAAAGTCAGTCGTACCATAGCCCCCATTGGCACGATCAAGCAGTTATCCGTTGCCGTGCTGATCGATGGCATCACAGAAGAGCAAAAAGATGCTGCAGGGAAAGTCACAGGCACCAAGTACACCCCACGCTCCGATGAGGACATGAAAAAACTTGAAGAGCTTGTCAAAAAGGCGATGGGCTTCTCTGCGGAACGGAAAGATCAACTGAATATTGTCAATGTGCCCTTTAATCGGCCAGAGTCGCCTGCGGAAACGCCAGAAGCCATTGTCCCGAGCCGGTTCATGGCCGATAATTGGCCGACGATCGCACGGTATGCCATTGCCTTGATCTTGGGCATTTTGATTCTGCTGTTGGTGGTCAAGCCGATTGTTACAACGCTGCTTGGGCCACCTGAGGCCTACTCGCTTCCGCAAACAGTGGGTCAGCTTCAGGGTGCCGGTGGGCCTGGCGGACGTTTTGGGGCGGGCGGTTTTGGGCCGGGCGGCATGATGGGGCAAGGCATGGGAGGATACGGCACGGAAGGTGAAGGAGGAGGTGCAGGAGCGGGTCAAGGTGCAGGAGCGGGTCAAGGTGCAGGAGCCGGAGCCGGTGCGGGTACAGGAGCAGGGGGGGCCGGAACGGGTGCCGGCGGAGGCGGGGAAGGAGATGGGTTTGGTGGAGCAGGTGCAGGCAGGGCGGGCGGAGGCCCAGGTACAGGAGGCGGTGGGGGGACGATCGGTCCAGATGGGCAGCCTACAGGGGCAGCTCCGCCCGGTATGACGCAGGCAGAATATGCGATGCAGTTGGCACGCGCAAATCCGAAAGGTGCGGCCGGTGTCGTCAAACAGTGGACACAGGAAAAATAGACCGCATGCAGCATCATGCAATGATAAAAATCTAAATCGAGGTGGGTCGATGACAGCGCTTTCAACAATGAAGGGTCATTACAAGGCCGGTGTGCTACTGACGGCTTTGGGAGAAGATATGTCCTCGGATATCTTGAAGCATCTTATGCCCAATGAGATTCGGCGTATGGGTGTCAAGATGTCCAAGTTCCCTAATCCAAAAGTGGAAGATGTGGATATCATCCTCAAGGAGTTCTGTCGCTTGCTTTCGGCGCCTGGTGCCGGCGCGCAGGACTATCTGCGGGGATTGTTGACCAGAGCCATGGGCACGGAGAAAGCGGGAGCGGAAGAGGAAAGCGCCTTGTCTCCAGAACTCGAAGCCTTAAAGTGGATGGAGCCGCAGGCGATCTTAAATATCATACGCGGAGAACATCCTCAGGCGATTGCGATTGTTCTCTCCAATCTGAGCCGGGAACAGAGCTCGGGCATTTTGTCCGAGCTGCCCGAGACAACGCGCAATGAAGTCATCTTGCGGATGGCCTCTTTGGGGGAGATTCCGCCCGGAGTTGTCCGAGAGATCAGCGAAGTGCTTCAAGCCGAGTTTACCAAGATGGGGGCAGAGGACGAAGGAGGAGGTGCTGCCGTATCCCCGACAAAGAAGGCAGGAGGCAGCAAACAGATTGCGGGCATCTTAAGTCAGTTTACCCCGTCTGCAGAAGAGAAGGCGATGGCCGCACTTCGGGAAGCCAATCCGGATTTGGCCCAGGAGATTCGAGAATTGATGTTCATTTTTGATGACATCGAAAAGATCGATGATCGTGGCCTTCAGGCATTGATGAAGGATGTGGATAAAGACGATCTCGCGCTTGCGATCCGGGGGGCCAAGGAGGGTTTGAAAGAGAAATTCTATAAGAATATGTCCCAGCGCGCTGCAGAGATGATGAAAGAAGATATCGAGGCCAAAGGCCCCGTCAAACGCAGTGAAGTGGAGCGGGCACAGCAGGCCGTTGCAAAACTTGCGGTCAGTCTCATTGATGCAGGCACCATCGTGTTGGGGGGTGCAGAAGGAGAGGCCGTAGATGTCCTCTAGGGTTGTTGCGCGAGAAGAACAAAACGGGACCCCCGTTCTCAGTTATGAGCTTTCGGATGTCACAGAGCATGACATCATCGAACAGCGGTTGCATATCCCGCGGACCGATGAAGGGCGGCGTCTTTCTGCCATTGAACAGGAGGCCTATCGTCGCGGCTATCTTGCAGGGGAAGCCACAGGCCGAGCGGAGGGACTCAGAAGTTTAAAGGAGGTGGAAGAGGTGTTGCTGTCGATCATCACCGAGATCAAACACCTCAGAGAGTCAGTGCTCACGGCTGCGGAGCGGGAAATTCTTGCGATTGCCCTCGCCACTGCGAAGCGGGTCCTGCGCCATGAAATGGCCCAAAGCTCTGAGGGGGTTTTGGGGTACATTCGTGAGGCCATTGCTAAGGTTGCCCCCACCCAGACCGTCGCGATCCGTGTGCCTCCGCAGGATGTAGAAAGGCTCACGCGCGAGCGCACCCAGCTGGTCCAGTTGGCCGAGGGGGTAACGTGGCTCAAAATCGAGTCCGATCCGCACCTACAACCCGGGGAGTGCCTTGTCGAAGGCCAGGAAAGAACGGTAGATGCGCGTTTAGATGCTCAGATATCGGCAATTGAAAAGGGCTTAAAACTCAGAAGACATTCTACGGAGGACAGGCGGCAGCTTGCCTCCTGACGGTATCGTTGTGTAAGCGGGGAAAGGGTGTGACGAGAGAACCTCTGGATATGCGTTTGCTTGAAGAAGCGGACCCGCTTCCTGCCGTTGGGCGTGTGTCCAATGTGGTCGGGCTTGTCATCGAGGGGACGTCGCCTCGGGCTTCTATCGGGCAAATGTGCGAGATTCGTTCTGCAACGGATGAGAGTTTCATCCCATCGGAGGTTGTAGGATTTCGGAATGATCGTGTGCTGTTGATGCCCCATGGAGATATTTCTGGAATGGGACGCAATAGCACGATTGTGCCCTGTGAAATTCAGGCAGAAACTGTCGTCTCCGAATCCCTGCTCGGCCGTGTGATCGATGGGATGGGGCGGCCACTTGATGATCGCGGTCCGATTTGGGCAAACACGTTTCGCCCCCTCTATGGGAAGCCTATTAACCCGCTTGAGCGCAATCGTATCACGGAGGCTCTGGATTTGGGGGTGCGTTCGATCAACGGGCTGCTCACCTGCGGAAAAGGGCAGCGTATGGGTATCTTTTCAGGGAGCGGTGTTGGCAAAAGTGTCCTGATGGGCATGATGGCCCGGTATACTGCGGCCGATGTGAATGTCATCGCGCTCATTGGGGAACGCGGCCGTGAGGTCAAAGAGTTTATTGAGGCTGATCTTACCCCTGCGGGGCTACGCCGTTCCGTGGTGGTGGTCTCGACTTCGGATCAGCCCCCGCTGGTGAGACGGCGCGGTGCGCTACTGGCCATGACGATCGCCGAATACTTTCGGGATCGAGGCTTGCATGTTTTATTTATGATGGATTCTTTAACGCGTCTGGCCCACGCACAGCGAGAAATTGGGCTTGCCATTGGAGAGCCTCCGACGACAAAAGGTTATACCCCCTCAGTCTTTGCCCTGTTGCCAAAATTTCTCGAACGCGCGGGTACGGGATCAAATGGCGGAACGATTACAGGCATTTTTACGGTGCTTCTCGAAGGAGACGATATCAATGATCCCATCCCGGATGCCTCTCGGGCGATCTTGGATGGACATGTGGCGCTGTCGAGAGACTTGGCCGCTCAAGGCCAGTACCCCTCTGTGGATATGCTCGCGAGTACGAGCCGCGTGATGATCAATGTGGTAAGCCCAGAGCATCTGGCCGCAGCGCGGAAGCTCTCGGAAATCGTCTCGACGTATAAGAAAGTTGAGGATATGATCCATATCGGTGCTTATAAGGTGGGGACCAACAAAAGAATCGACCATGCGATTTCAAAATGGGATGCCATCTCGGCCTATTTTAGACAGGGCATTCATGAAAAGGTTAATCTGCGAGAGAGCATCCGCGATCTTCAGCGCCTTGTGGCGTGAGATGATCCTCTTCTCTCCACAGCGTTGCTTGCTTGAGCGCGGATGATCGAAAACCCCCGAAGGGGTATCAGTCGCGTCTCGAAGGTGTGCTGAAACTGCGTGCGTATTGGGAAGAGGCGGCACAACAGGAGCTTGGGCATGCAAAAGGACTGCTCAGGGAGCAAGAAGAGCGCTATCGCTGTAATACCGAGCGTCTTTGTGATGCTGCAGATGACCTCTTGACCCGACAGGACGCCAATGGGCTCGATGCCTCCGAGATGGGGTTGTATCATACGTACTTTCGATGGAAATGTGCAGAGGCGGCTCAGCAATACAAGTCGATTCAGGCATTGTCTGGCCTCTGCGAGCAGAAGCGCGTGGTTCTGCTTGAGGCCATGCGGGAGAGACAGGTTGTGGAAGTTATTGAAGAACGCAGAAAGGAAATATACCGTAAAGCCCTTATGAAAGGGGAACAGGCAGTGACCGATGAAATTGCAGGGCGTTTAAGGAGAAACCCATGAGAATAATGAACAACCTATTTTTAGTGATGATGGTCGGAGGGATGTTTTGTCTCTCTCTGTTTGCAGAGGAGCCCGCAGCAAAACCCAATGGAGCGCCGCCCGTGGCCCCTGCTGGCAATGCTGGCAAGCAGGCTGAGGCGGCCGGGGTGGCGACAGTCAAAGAGGATGGCACGATGGGGTTGCATACACCGGCCGCATTGATCAAAGCGGTCGAGGCACGCAACACAGAGTTAGGCAGACGTGAAGCGCAGGTGTCCATTCGGGAGGAACAATTGCAGGAAATGGAGAAAGAAGTGAGCGCGATGCTTGAGCGCAATGCGCTGCTCCTGAAAGAAATTGAAGAACGACAAAAGCAACTCGATCAAGCACAGGAAGAAAAGCTTGTGACCCTCGCCAAAACCTATGCCGCGATGCCTCCTGAAGAAGCTGCGATACGGATCGAGCAGATGGAAGAAAGCCTGGCCCTCAATATTCTCGCACGCAGCAAGCCTAAAATTGCAGCCAAGTTCCTCAGCGGCATGAGCCCGGCAAAGGCCACGAAACTCACCCAGAAATTTGCACGCCCCGCCAGATAGTTTCTCGCAACCCTTATCCCCCTTCATGTTCTCTCGGCTGCCCTGGAATCGGTATCAGCGAGGCCGACCTGGAAGGGGGGGAAGGCTTTGGGTTTCTGTCCTCCTGTTCTTACTGCCGACTGATCTTTACGCGCAGGCGCTGCCTGGGCGTGTGGTCGAACACACGTTGCAGAATGGCATCAAGGTCATCATGCTGCGGCGTGCGCAGGCGCCCGTTATTTCTTTCCAGATTACCTACCGCGTGGGCTCGGTTCATGAACAAACCGGCATGACCGGTGCGGCTCACCTCTACGAGCATATGGCGTTTAAAGGCACCGAGCGGATCGGTACGATTGATCGCGCGCGCGAAGCGCCATTATTGGAGGCCATTGAGGAACGTTATCATGAATTAACACGCAAGCAGCAGAAACGGGGGACAGAAGATGCCGAACGCGTAAAAACGCTAAAGCAGGAAATTGAGCGATTGGAACATGAAGCCCAACAGTGGGTGAAGACCAATGAACTCGGAGAGTTATACGAACGGCATGGGGCTGTGGATTTCAATGCCTCAACGAGCCGGGATGTGACCTCTTATACCGTGGCGTTACCGGCCAATCGGCTGCCTTTATGGGTGGCCATTGAGTCGGATCGGATGGCCCATCCTGTGATGCGTGAGTTTTATAAAGAGCGGGAGGTTGTGCTCGAAGAGCGCCACAGAAGTGTAGAGAGTTCTCCGATTGGAAAACTCAGGGAGGCATTTTATGCGGCGGCTTTCTTAGCACACCCGTATGGTCACCCGACCCTGGGGTGGCCTTCGGATATTCGTGCCGTCTCGGCACGTCAAATCGCGGAGTTTTTCAAGACCTATTATGGCCCTCAGAATACCATTTTGACCCTGGTGGGCGATCTTGAACCTGAAAGGGTTCTGCCTGTGTTAGAAGCGGCCTTTGGCGCCATTCCGGCCGGGGCAGAGCCGCCCCATGTCGTGACAGTCGAACCTCCGCAAACCGGGGAGCGGCGTATTGCAGTCGAAGCGGAGGCCGAACCCCAACTGATGATCGGGTTTCATCAACCTGGGATTTTGCATGCGGATGATGCGGTATTTGATGTCATCGATAGCCTGCTCTCTGATGGGCGTACCTCCAGACTCTATCAGGCGTTAGTGGATGAGAAAAAAGTTGCAGTGAGTGTCGGCACCCATACGGGCAGCCCAGGGGCACAATACCCGCATTTGTTTACGATTGCGGCCGTGCCTCAATTCCCCCATACGACAGAAGAAGTCGAAGCGGCTGTTTATACGGAATTAGAGAAACTTGCAAACGAGCCGGTTTCGGCCGCAGAATTAAAAAAGGTGCTGACGCGCATGGATGCGGGTTTGTTGCGTTCAATGCAATCGAACGAGGCCATGTCTAGCCTTTTAGGCTATTTTGAGGCCATTACAGGTAGCTGGCGTTATTTGATTGCTAACCGAGAGGCCATTGCGGCAGTCACTCCAGAAGAGATTATGCGTGTTGCAAAAACCTATTTCACAAAAAAGAATCGTGTGGTGGCCACATTGCTGCATTCTCAATCTTTTTAAAGGGACTCCGCAGGCGAATCAGGAGAAGCACACGAGATGAGGCAACAAAACATTGTGTAGTGGTGTGTGGTAGGTTATAAGTTAGGGCAGGAGAACCCAATGACCGAATATCACTACACCACCATTATAGAACGCGAAGAGAGCAGTGGTTACCATGCTTTCTGTCCCGCGCTTCGGGGTTGCCATTCGCAGGGCGATTCTTACGAAGAAACAGTTCAGAACATTACCGAGGCGATCCAACTGTATATCGAAAGCTTAAAAGCGCATTCGGAACCTGTTCCCTCCGAGGATGTAATCATCAAGCCGATCCATGTGGCAGCATGAGTCCGTTGCTTCCACAGATTAAAGCCAGAGACCTGATTCGTGTAGTAAAGCAGCTTGGTTTTGAGCTAGAACCCGTCGTTCCACAGGAACTCGGTCCCGCTCATGCGTGCCTCCGCTTACCGTGTTGAGAATGAGTGGATTCGATGGAATCGCGTCGTGCAGAGGCATAAAACCACACTCTCCTCAGGAGAGGAGGATGGGTGATCGTGCGCGCTGTAGAGACCGGATGGCCATAGGGAGGTCGGCATGGCGTGGTTAGGTATCGATATCGGACAGACCGCCGTAAGAGGTGTGCGCATTTCCTCGGGCCGCTGGCTGTCTTCTCCCGAAGAGACTTTTGCGCAACCGATTGTACGTGCAGGACCCACGCCACCCTATGAGGTGCCTTCCGAAGGACAGAAACAGGCGTTGCGCCAGCTTGTTGCGCATGGAAAAATCCGAAAGAAAGACGAAATTATCCTGAGCCTTCCCGGACATCTGGCACTCATTTATCGACTCGTCTTGCCCCTCCACAACACCCACAAATGGGACGTCCAAAAATTGCGGCAGGTTATCCCTTACGAAATCGAAGAACGCCTGCCTTATTCCCTCGATGAAGTCATCCTCGATTTTATGAAAATTGAAGCCACAGAAGAGGGCATGGGTGTTTTGGT
>Ga0247727_10015632_pt1 | contig 12407 bp, 9 predicted proteins | sample WisWelCaveWW1625_FD_202498 | JGI IMG/M metagenome (GOLD analysis project Ga0247727, IMG submission 202498) | Biofilm microbial communities from Wishing Well Cave, Virginia, United States - WW16-25 | ecosystem: Environmental > Aquatic > Deep subsurface > Groundwater > Cave microbial mat | place... | reverse complement strand
TTTCTGGAAGGGCAGGCGGCGAAGGACAAATGGAACCAGGTTCGCAATGCCTGGCTGGTGGCGCATGGCTATGACCCGCGACCCACCGATGACTTCAATCCCATGGATGATCCCGTCCTTGCCCCCAGGTAATGCCATTCAGCACTTTCCCCAAAGGGGATGTTCGCAACTCTTTGAGGTATCTCCTGGCGCGCCATTTTGTTGAGAGCGACCCAACGTCCCTCAAAAGGATTGCGTGGCGGGATGTGGGAATTCCCGAACGGGCGGGTGGATCGGGATCTGGCTGGGGAGTTGGGAAAGGTGATTCAGTCGGGATACAGCCTCAGGCTTGTCCTGAGCCGTCTCGATGGGCTTCGTATGAAGCGAGACGTCAAAGCGCTGGTTACTGCCGGGCATACATACACACATTTCAAAGTCACAGTCCATGCGTTTCGCTGTGAAATCCTGTCAATGCGAAAAAGAGGAAATCTGAAATGGGTCCTGTTGAAAAGTTGGGTGATTTTCCGATGGGAAAAATTGACAGGCAGATTGCAGAGTTGGTCGGCGGGGGCTTGCACTTTTAACGCAAAAAGATATACAATGGTGGCTATGGGTTGGTTCTGTGGAGTGTGAACTATGAGAAAGTCGCGCCCTAGAAAGACAAGGAAAAGCCTGCTCCAGAACCCCGTTGTTGTCGTGGCTCTGATTACGGGTGTTGTCGGGATTCTGACTGCGCTTATTCCGCTCCTGCAAGAACTTATCCGCCGGGGACCTGGAAGCGGTGAACTGCCAATCGACGCCGTTTCTGTTTCCACGTTGAACCCACCCAGCAAGACGCCATCGGCTGTTCACGCCATTACGGTTACACAGACGGAGGCTGTTGTGATTCCATCCGATACGCCCGTTCCCACAACTGAACCCATTTCCCTGACCTGCCTGGATGAGTGGGTGCTCGTCAACACAGCGGAATTACCCATTGAACCTGAAAGCCGTGAAGGATGCGGCATTTCCGGTATCCCTAATTTAGGCTTCAGCACGGATGCAAACAATCTCCTACTGACCCTGTATCGATCCAGAGATATCGGGATATTTGGATTCTCAACTTCAATTCCCGAAAATGCGGTTGTACATCTAAAAGTGAAGCCGGATATCTTGTACAACGCGGAATTTTGGGTTGCATTGGCTGGTTCGGACAACCCGGAATCCCGCAGTGTAATCATGGCGATTGATCCGGGTTCTGCCGGACAACAAAAACAGCCAGGGAGCATCCGAATATATCAAGATGGGATGGATTCTCGAATAATCAAATACGACTGGTTGCAATTAAGTGGAACAACTGGCTCCGCCAATTCGTGGCCTTATACCTACGATATTTTATTCAAAGTGACTGGGGGAAAAGTAGCGATTTGGGTGAATAACTTTAATCTTGACTTGCAAGTCCTAAATTTCCCCAAGTACCTGTTTATCGGTTATCGCAACAAATCCAGCATCGGCACTGTGAGTATGGATGTAACTGTATCTGACCTGCAGATTGGGACCGGAAAATAAATAGACCCATGCGGTCCGCATGGGTCGTGTGATGCGGTTATTATCTACCCCTTGCTCAACGTGACAAAAACCATTGGTCTGCGCTTGGTCTCTTCATATAAATAGGATTTGACCGCGTTGGCGATATCTTTTTCGCTGTCGTAGCCGTCGTTGACCACTTCCATGATCTGCTTGCGGACTTGCGGCATAAGCGCTTCCGCGTCTTCCTGTGAGACGAAGCCGCGCGTGAGTACCTCCGGGTCATGCAGCAATCGTCCGTTTAATTTGTCCACGCTGATGTCGATCAGGAAGATGCCGTTGCGCGCGAGTTTACTGCGCTCGCGCATGATGTCGAAGTCCACTTCGCCGATTGATTCACCGTCCACAAAAACATAATCGCCAGGGATGCGCTCGCCGAGTTTGATCCTGCCGCCGGAGAGTTCCACGATCTGCCCATTCTCAACGACGATCACATTTTCTTCCGCGATCCCAACTTCAACGGCAAGTTTTGCGTGCCGCTTTAATTGACGCAACTCACCGTGGATTGGAATGAAATGTTTCGGTTGAACCAGGTTGAAGAGAAGTTTCTGCTCCTCCTGCGATGCGTGCCCTGAAACATGCACTGGCGCAATTGCATCGTAGATCACATTCGCGCCGCGTCTTAATAAGCGGTTGATCGTTTTGCTGATGCTTTCTTCGTTGCCGGGAATCGGATGCGATGAAAGCACCACTGTATCCCCCTGCTTCAAATCGAATTGGCGATTCGTTCCTGCTGATAACCGTCCAACAATCGAAGAGGGTTCGCCCTGTGAGCCGGTGCACATGATCGCCACTTTGTGATCCTGCATTTTCAAAGCCTGGTCAATCGGCACGATCAATTCATCGGGAATTTCGAGATAGCCCAGTTTGCGCGCGATCTTTACGTTGTCAATCATGCTCGTGCCAGCCAGCGCCATCTTGCGTCCGTGCCTGGCGGTGGCGTCGGCAACCTGCTGAACGCGCGAGATCAACGAAGCAAATGTCGCGACGATCACGCGTCCTTTTGCTTCGGTGAATACTTTATCGAACGCAGGACCGATGACCATTTCGGACGCAGTCCAACCCGGGCGTTCTGAATTTGTCGAATCGGACAGCAGCAAATCCACGCCGCGGCGTGAGAACTCGGCGAGTTTTGCATAGTCTGTGGGCCAGCCATCCACAGGCGTGTGATCGAATTTGAAATCACTCATGTGAATGACGAGTCCGGCGGGGGTGGTGATTCCCAACCCGACCGCGTCGGGGATCGAGTGACAGATGTGGAAAAATTCCACCTTGAACGGACCCAATTCGACAGAGCCGCCCGCCTGCACTTTGTTAAGGGAAACTTTGTTCAACGCGTTGTTACGCGCTAATTTTCCCTCGATCAATCCCAGGGTCAGGGGCGTTGCGTATACCGGCACGTGAACGTCATTGAGCAGATGGTGGATCGCTCCAATGTGATCCTCGTGTCCGTGCGTAATTACAATCCCGAGCACCTTATCGGCTTTTTTACGCAAATATTCATAATCGGGAATGATGTAATCGATCCCGAGCATGTCATTTTTTGGAAACATAATTCCCGCGTCCACCACCAAAATCTGGTTTTGGAATTCGTACGCGGTCATATTCTTCCCAACTTCCCCGAGTCCCCCCAGGGGAATGATTTTCAATTTTCCTTGCTTAGTCATACAATATTTTTATCCTCACTTGTTAAAATTATATATCCGCCATAGGCGGTTAAGGGCTTAAGAAAAAGCCCCCGCTGACTTGCTCGCGAGGGATGGGGTAGATCACATGCGATTGTTTTCAAACAAATGGCGCACTCGCCGTTTAAGGCTCGGCGCCATGAAAGTCAAATCCAACTTCCGAGAGTATAGCAGGCTGAGGAGGATTTGTCAAAGCAGGATCACTCCTCCTCGGCCGTCTCCGCTTCACGACGTGGATTGTCATAAGACGGGCGTTTTTCCTTTTGCAAAGTTTCCCAGTCCATGCCGCGATAAGCCCTGAGGGTAAATGCGGTCTGCTCGTCCAAAGCAGATGGTCTGTAGGAGAAGACCGGCTGGCGCAAGCGCATACACCAGAAAACAACGCGGCTTTTGAATGCGTTTCGCGTGCTCATTCATGTCAACCTCTCCGCTTCATTGACCAATTGTCTCGTCACAATATTACCGCGAAACAAATTTTTCCCGGTGATACAATCCATTTGCAGTTCTTACGAAAGGACATCTTATGCAATCATTCCGTTTGCGCGCCCGTTATCGTTACATCATGGGGTTTTTCGCCCGTACGGTCGCGAGCCTGGTCTTCTGGGAAATCATCCTGCCGCGCATCGGTTTGCGCGCCCTGACTCGAGGCACGCGTTCGCGGCGTTACAGAGGGGTCGCGTCGCGATTTCGCGCCATGGCGATCCGCATGGGCGGGGTAATGATCAAGGTCGGGCAATTCCTGTCTGCGCGTCTGGATGTCCTGCCTGTCGAAATTACCGATGAACTTTCGGGCTTGCAGGATGAGGTGCCTGCCGAGGACTTCGACGCGATCCGCAAACTAGCGGAGGCGGAACTGGGCTCGCCGCTCGAGGATATCTACGAACGCTTCGACCCCGACCCGCTGGCTGCCGCGTCATTCGGACAGGTCCACCGCGCCCGACTCCGAGTCGACGCGCCCGAAGCGGATCAGTTTCGCGATGTCGTTGTCAAAATCCAGCGCCCGTTCATTGACCAGTTGATTGATGTGGATTTTTCCGCGCTTCGTAGAGTTGGCGGGTGGTTGATGCGTTATAAGCCAATCAGCAAGCGTGTGGATGTGCGAGCGCTGATTAAAGAGTTGGAAACGACTGTCCAGCGCGAGATTGATTATGTATCCGAAGGCAAAAACGCCGAGACATTCAGCGCGAATTTTGAGGAGCATGAACACATCCACGTGCCGCGCGTCGTGTGGAGCCGCACCACGAAGCGGGCGCTGACGCTCGAAGATGTATTTGCCATCAAGATCACCGATTACGATGAAATCACCGCCGCAGGAATTGACCGCGCCCAGGTCGCCGAAGTCCTGTCCGATACGTATCTCAAGCAAATCTTCGAAGACGGATTCTTTCACGCCGATCCGCATCCGGGCAATTTGTTCGTGACGCCGATCCCCGCCGCAGATGGAAAAGAAACAACCTGGCAATTGACCTTCGTGGACTTTGGCATGGTCGGAGTCATTCCAGACGGGTTGCGCGATGGTTTGCGCGAAGTGTTGATCGGAATTGGCACGCGCAACCCGGCCCGTGTCGTTGCGGCATATCAAACGATTGGCGTTCTGCTCCCCGGCGCAGACCTGAGATTACTCGAACAAGCGGAGGCGCAATTGTTCGATCGCTTTTGGGGGATGTCCATGAGCGAACTTCGCAACGTGCGCCACAAAGAGATGCGTCAGTTCGGGATGCAGTTCCGCGATTTGATGTATGAGATGCCGTTCCAATTACCGCACAACCTTTTGTTGTTGGGGCGCACGCTCGGAATCCTGTCCGGGATGTGCACGGGTCTCGACCCGGATTTCAACGTGTGGGGTCAGATGGCGCCGTACGCGCAAAAACTAATAGCAGACGAAGTGGCGTCCAATTGGGGGACATGGCTGGATGAGATCGGGACTCTGTTCAAAGAGTTGATCGCCCTGCCTTCGCAAACAGGTCGCGTGCTGTCGCGTATCGAGCGCGGCGAATTGAATGTCAACACGCCGCAGGTCAGCCGTCAAATCTTTCACCTCGAAAGCGCGGTCAACCGCCTGACGGCAGGCGTCGTGTTCGCCGCGTTTTTGTTTGGAGGCGTGTTTCTTTATAACGGCGGAAGCACGGCGCTCGGTTATTTGTTTTGGGTTCTCTCAGGCGTAGCGTTGTTGTGGATGGTTTTTTTCTCGCGCGGACATTCCCCCTGGCGATAAATGTCATTGCGAGCCGCGAAGCGGCGAAGCAATCTTCCTCTGAAACGGCTGATGCCCCTAGATGAAACTTTCCCATATAACGTGAGATTGCTTCGGCGGAAGTGCGCCGCCTCGCAATGACATCAAACTTTTTAGCGGGACAGTTTGTTCGCTAAACCTTCTCGCTCTTCTGGTCCATACCCTCCAGCGCGGCGTCAATCAGACTGCGCCAGGCGAGCAGCATTTCCTTGCGCGCTTTCTTGCGGTGTTCCACGAAACCGGGCGGCAGGAATGCTCTGATGCTTTCGCGCAGTTCTTCACGCGCCGCGCGCACGTGCTGGCGGACTTCCTCGGGAATCTCTGCCTCGAAAGGCTTGCGTCGAGTCGTTTTCTCAGCCATTTGTGCCTCGCTTTCAATTGAGATTATAACGCTTTTAATCCCGAATGAACTGATTGTAATTACCAGACCAAAATGCTATACTTTATCCGAAAAGCATGCTTGAAGTTCGTCTGCTCGGAGCGTTTGCGGTTAAGCGCGACGGCAAACCTGTCGCGATATCTTCGCGTCCCGCGCAGGGGTTGTTTGCTTACCTGGTTCTGACGGCGGGGACTTCGCATCGACGCGAGAAACTGGCAGGAATGCTATGGCCCGATTCGACGGAGGAGGGTGCGCGGGATTATCTCCGTCATGCGCTCTGGAAGATTCGCAAGGCAATCGAACCCGCGTCATCAAAAGGTAAATCAGATTCATATATCGTGGCGGATGACATCCATCTGAGTTTCAATCTTGATTCGAAATATTCGCTGGATGTGGCGGCAATAAGAAATATTGATGAAAACACTTCCTCAAAAGAATTGATGAACGCGCTGTCACTATATGAGGGGGAGTTGTTGCCTGGCTATTATGAGGATTGGGTTTTGCTGGAACGCGAACATTTGCAGGCTGTCTATGAACAGAAGATGGCGCGCTTGCTAGCTCTGTTGCAGGACGAAGGTCGCTGGCTGGATATTTTGAAATGGGGAGAACGCTGGATATCATTTGGTCAAAAGCCTGAACCTGCCTACCGCGCGTTGATGACAGCCCACGCGGCGAAGGGGGATATGTCCAAAGTCGCGGCGACGTATGAGCGTTGTGTCAAGTCGTTGAAAGAGTTTGGAGTTGAACCATCGGAGCAAACTGTCAGATTGTATGAGGGGCTGAAAGCGGGGCAGGGAGTCGCATCAGGGGCGAATCTGTTGGGGGAACAGAAGCAAGTTCAAGTTAAGAAAGAGGCGGGTGCGCGTTCATCCATTCCAATTCCGCTGACAAGTTTCATCGGGCGTGAACGAGAATTAAAAGATATCGCGAAGTTGTTATCCGCCTCGCGTTTGTTGACGATGATTGGTCCAGGCGGGGTCGGCAAGACGCGTCTTGCGATTCAGACCGCGCATGATTCAATCAAGAAATTCAAGGATGGCGTGTGTTGGGTGGAGTTGGTTGGCTTGCAGGATGGTTCGCTCATCCCGCAGGAGGTTGCCCAGTCGCTGAGTGTGCGTGAGGCTTCGAATCAACCGATGATGGAAACGCTCAAGACTCATTTGAAGTCGAAAGGACTTCTGCTTGTGCTGGATAACTGCGAACATTTGATTGAGAATTGCGCGCAAACTGTCGAAGGCTTGCTTGCGTCATGCCCGAAACTAAAAATTCTGGCGACCAGCCGCGAGCGACTGGACCTGTTCAATGAGACGACGTGGAATGTGCCGTCCCTGCCGTTGCCTGAAATGCGGCAAGCGCTTTCACTGAAGCAACTCAAAGAATTCGCCAGCATCGAATTGTTTGTTGAACGGGCGGGGAATGTCAAATCGGATTTTGTTTTGACCGAGCAAAACGCATCTTCCGTCGCTCAAATCTGCAACCATCTCGACGGCATTCCACTGGCGATTGAGCTGGCTTCGGCGCGCATCAAAGTTCTGTCGGTGGATGAAATCGAGTCGCGTTTGAATGACCGCTTCTCCTTGCTGACATCGGGCAGTCGCACCGCCTTACCGCGTCATCAAACTTTGCGCGCGACGATTGATTGGAGTCATGATTTGCTGACAGAGCCAGAGCGAATCTTGTTCCGCAGGCTGGCAGTTTTTGTAGGTGGGTTCACACTCGAAGCTGCGGAAGCAGTTTGCAGTGAGGGGATGAAGCGAAGCAACATCCTTGATTTGCTTGGGCGATTGGTGGATAAGTCGCTTGTGATTGTGGAAGCAGATTCCGAAATCAGTGAGACCCGCTATCGTTTGTTGGAGACCATCCGCCAATATGCCCTTGAAAAATTAACAGGAATAGGAGAGGCGCGAGAGGTTCGTGATCAGCATCTGGAATTCTTTGTAAAATTGGCTGAACAAGCGGAAGCCAATACCTTTGGTGCTGAATCGTGGGGATACACCATGCGAATGAATCAGGAATTAGACAATATCAGAGGAGCCATGGATTGGTCGATTCAGACCCGACAGGCAACTACAGCGTTGCGCCTCGCCGCGGCAATGACCAACTTCTGGCCAGTAGGGCTCAACGATATCGGGTATCTCAGCAATTCAGTTCGTGAATGGCAAGGGTTAATGAGCAAGGCACTTTCGTTGCCAGAAGGATTGAACAGCACTCCAGAACGGGCAAAGGCTCTGAATGCAAGCGGTTTGTTTTATTGGGCCGGCATGAGCACAGGTAGTCCTCATCGCGAAATTGAGCAGGCGCTCTCGATTGGTGAGGAACTGAAAGATAATTCCGTAATCGCCACGTCACTTTGCAATCTCGGGTTGATTGAAAACATTCAGGGCAACTACGCACGAGCACGTTCCCTACTGCAACAGGGTTTGGACCTCCTGCGGGAGTCGGGATTGGAGAGCAGAAGGGAATATCTTTATGCACAAATGTTCCTTGGGGATGTTGCTTTAAATCAGGATGACATGCATGAGGCTCGAATATGGTATGAACAATGCTCCCGCACTCTTAGGGAAATCCACGATGGAAACTGGCTGGCGTATATCGTTCGGCGATTGGGTCAACTGGCCTGCCATCGAGGCGAGTTTGATGAGGCGATTGAGCTATGCAAAGAGAGTTTGGGATTGAATCAGGCACTTGGTCACGAACGAGGCATCATTATGTGCCTCTCGGCGTTCGCGGGGATTGCTCTGGCACGCGGGAAGCCTATGATTGCGGCGCATCTCTTTGGCGCTGTCTCAGCCCTTCTCACTGTCCGGACTATTCGATTGCTACCAACCGACCAAATGGAGTATGACCGTAATGTGTTGAGTTTGCGATCGCACTTGGATCCAGCAGCCTTGGAAAATGCTTGGGTAAAAGGTGCAAAGATGACTCTTGAGCAAGCCGTCGAGTATGCGTTAGAGAATTCTAACTAGAGCCTGCTATTATTTCTATCCCGTCGCTATTTTAGCGGCGGGATTTTTTTATTGCCGCATACTGGATTTTGAAACCACACGAAAAAACACGCTTAATCCATGCACGCAGACATGCTGGGGGATGGTGGGTATGTAGACTGTGGTCATAGATTGGCACCCAAACCAACTCCTGCCAATCAAGGAGAATGAAAATGAATACCACGTTGAACCAGAACCGCAGTTTCAATCTTTTGGTCATTGCCGGGATTGCTGTCACCGTCATCGTTTTGATTGCCCTGGCGGTTTTGCCCAAGAGCGTGGCCACGGAAGCAATTGCTCCAGCGGCCAACAATGCCTCAATTACCCAGTTCAGTGCCGAGCAAATTCAGCGAGAGTACATTCTGGGTGAACGCTATGGCGTAACGCCGCAGGAATACACCCTCGAACAGGCTCTTCGCGAGTTTTGGCTTGGCGAGCGCTATGGCCAAACACCTCAGGAATTGGCCCACACGCCTGTGATCGCAGTGACCGGTACAAATGCAGGCTTCTCCATCTACTTGCTGAGTGAACGCACCTTCGTTGACCCGCAAGCCGGTATGGCAACCTATCTCGCGAGCGAGCGGACCAGCCTCCCAGTGCGCTTCACCCCTTACCAGCGGAGTGAGTGGTTCGGCGAGTAGCAGATGCACGGAGAACCTCCTCCGAAATAGCAGGTCCGAGCATCCCGTACGCGATCAGCGGCAGAGATCAACTCTGCCGCTGATCCAATTAATAATGAGGATCAAAATTGACAACAATCGCCACCTCCTGTAAACTCCCTGCATGGACATTGACCTCGACCTCTACCGTCACGAAGTGCGCGTTTCCACAGACCCGCTGGTCAGGCTTTCGGCGATTGACATCTCGCCGGATCATCCCCAGCGGACGTTTGTTTTCATTCACGGGTTTGGCGGACAAGCCGCGCAGTGGCATTACCAGATGCAAAAGTTCGCGGTGGAGAATCGCGTCATCGCGTTGGATATGCGCGGGCATGGTCTCTCTGATAAACCGAGTAAAGGTTATGACATGCCCCAAATCATTCAAGATTTGGAGACCGCGCTTACGTTATTAAAAGTCAAAGGGGAAATTGTGCTGGTGGGACATTCCTTCGGCGGCGCGATCGTGACGGAATATGCGCTGAAGAACCCGGAGCTGATTGAACGATTGGTAATCATCGCAACCGCAGGAGAATTTAAACTTCAACCCGCATTGAAATTTGGATTGAACTTGCCAACGTGGTCATTGCGACTTGCCGAACCGTTCACGCGACGCTGGTTGTTTGCCCCGCCTAACGTGTTGAAATCTTTTTATGCAAGCAACATGTCGAAATGGAATGGATGGGAGAAATTCAAGTCAATTACAGCGCCGACGCTTGTCATTCGCGGGCATCGCGATATCGTGTTCGAACGACCGCTATTTGAGAGGGTGGCAGGATCCATCGTCGGGGCGGAAGAGGCGGATATTGGCGTATCAGGCCACATGGTCATGCTGGAGCGGCGGGAGGCTGTGAATCGTTCGTTGGAGAGATTCCTCGAAGGCGAAGGTCAACGTTCGTGGCGAGAATCATCCAGCAACCCGCAAAAGAAAAAAGGCGGACGCGACGCGCTTCGAGGGGAACGTCCGTGGTTGGAAAATTATGAACAGGGCGTGCCATACACAGTGAGCGTGCCAAATATCCCCCTTTATCATTTGTTGCGTTCGGCGGTGAGGCGGTTCCCGACTCGTCCCGCGATATTTTTTGAAGGCGCGCGGCTTTCGTATCGCAAATTGAACCGCGAAACGAATCGTTTTGCGAACGCTTTGCTCTCGCTCGGTGTTGCGAAAGGCGCGCGCGTCGTTTTGTTATTGCCGAACGTCCCGCAAATGGTGATCGGTTTTTACGGGACGATGAAGGCGGGCGCGACGGCAGTCTTCATCCCGCCGGTCATCGAACCGGAGGAAGTTGTGCGCCAGGTGAAAGATTCCGATGCGAGTGTGCTGGTTACGCTTTCGATGTGGGCGGGGCTTGCCAAACAAATTCAGCAAGGGAGCGGCGTGCCGCATGTGGTGCTCACTGACCCCGCGGATTATTTATCCCTGCCGAAATATTTGATTTCAACCTGGCGAAACCGCAGGTTTGATTTAAGCAACGCGCTGCGCTGGCGGGATTGGCTTGCGGCGAACAGCAACAAATCACCGACGGTTGAAGTGAATTCAGAGGACCTTGCCGTAATCCAATATACGGGAGGCACAACGGCGCAATCGAAAGGCGTGATGCTTTCGCATCGCAATCTTGTAGCGAACGCCTTGCAGACGCGTCACTGGTTGCCCGAAGCGAAAGAGGGCCGGGAAAGATTCTTGTGCGTTGTGCCGATCTTTCACAGTTACGGCCTGACGACCGCGATGAATGTTCCCGTTTCGCTCGGCGCGGCGATGATTCTAAAAGCGCAATTCCAGGTTTTGGATGTGTTGAAAGCCATCAAACGATACAAACCAACCATATTCCCCGGCGTGCCAAACATGTATCGTGCTATCAACAATTTCCGCGGGGTGCGCAAATTTGGAATCCAATCCATCAACTATTGCATCAGCGGGTCTGAGCCATTACACATGGAAGTGCAGGAGGCGTTCGAGAAATTAACAAAGGGTCGTTTGGTCGAAGGCTACGGGCTGACCGAAGCATCGCCCGTCACACATGCCAACCCGCTGGGTGATAAAAGAAAGATAGGAACCATTGGCGTCCCGCTCCCGTCCACCGAGGCTGTGATCCTCGACCTTTCGCGAAAGAACAAAGCGGTGAAACAGGGGCAGATCGGCGAACTCGCGATTCGCGGTCCGCAGGTGATGATGGGGTATTGGAAGAATCCCGAGGCGACGAAAGCGGTCATCACCGATGACGGTTGGCTTCTCACCGGCGACATCGCGCAAGTGGATGAACATGGTTATACCCGCATCATCGCGCGCAAAGCAGATATGTGGTTCCCAAGCAAGCTCAAGAAACAACCAGCCTTCCCGCGCGACGTGGAGGAAGTGATCTATGAAATTCCCCAGGTAAAGGAAGTGGCTGTCACGGCGATTGCAGGCAACCCGTTTGCGTTTGTCGTCGCAGGCAAAGAGGCGCCAACGTCTGCCGCTGTCATCTCATATTGCAAGCGCCGTCTGCCTGCGCATTTGGTGCCGCGCTTTGTCATCTTCATGGATGATTTCCCCAGAACATTTATTGGAAAGGTGCTTCGACGCGAACTAGCCCGCAGATATGAAAAGCACACTGGAAAATAATTTCACCGTACCCACAATTGCAAATCATGTTCAACACGGCGACGGTACGCCCGTCGTGTTGATTCACGGCATTGCCGCGTCGCTTCACGATTGGGATGATTTGATCCCCGATCTCACGAAAAACGGATATGCCTCGTACGCGCTTGATTTGCTCGGACATGGCGACAGCCCCAAGCCGGATTCCCGCGCGTATCAGATGGATTGGTTGTTCGAGCACTTTTCAAAATGGATGCAATCGCTTCACCTGACCGAACCTGCCGTCCTCATTGGACATTCTCTGGGCGGATACATCGCGCTGGAGTACGCGCGGCGCGTCTCTGCCT
>Ga0247727_10015631_pt1 | contig 12408 bp, 6 predicted proteins | sample WisWelCaveWW1625_FD_202498 | JGI IMG/M metagenome (GOLD analysis project Ga0247727, IMG submission 202498) | Biofilm microbial communities from Wishing Well Cave, Virginia, United States - WW16-25 | ecosystem: Environmental > Aquatic > Deep subsurface > Groundwater > Cave microbial mat | place... | reverse complement strand
TATCATCTCCGACAATGGTCGTCTCCACACGCCACCATCAGTCCCGGCAAAAAGATTTGTGCCAAAAACGGCAAAAGAGTGGACAGTACGACCATACAGGGCATTCGTTTGCACCCATTGTCCAATGGACACAGACGGCATGAGAGACAGAGCGGCCGCACAGAGAGCGCAGCGAAGAAAAAAGAGAGCATGGGTATCTTCTAATGTTTATTTGGTGAAAGGACAATTGCCAAGTAATGGCTCCTTATGAAGCGCGCCATGACGGTGCAGCCGTCGGTGAGAAAGGCCTGGAGCCCCGAGCGCGAACTATGGCCGAAGCGCGCAGTGCACAGTTCGTCCACTGATTGGTTGGATTGTATTTACTCCAGGTAACTTATCTTTCCTTTGCGAACACGCTGTTGAGGACTGGGTGCTTATTTTAAGTCAAGGGCTGTTTCAGGCTTTAAAGTTTCTTTGTATTTTTTAAAAGCATTAATCAATTCGCCAAAGCATTTTGGAACGTATTTTTTAAAACTATCTTCATCAACAAAAATCCAGTCGAATTTTATCTTGGTCTGGGCTTTATTTATATCTTCGCACCATTGCGCAAGACGAGCCGTTTTTAACGGTACATCTAAATCTTCTAATCCCTTTGTTTCCACGATATAAATCTCCGCTGGTGATTTGCGGATAATAAAATCAGGATAATAGTCGGAAATATTTCCATCGCTATTAACATAATCGATTTTGAAGTGGACGGCGTAATAATTTTTAGCGTAGGATATGATGTCATCGCATTTTTCGAGGAACGTTGCAAAGAGAAGTTCCAGGTGGCTGTCGCCAACTACTTTGTTAAAAATGCTTTTTCGCGGAACAAGAAAGTCCTGGTCTTTGACCACAAAGGGGCGCGTTTGTCTAATCTTTATATAATCCCTTATTTCGGCATCACCTTTATCTAAAATCGTAAGCTTGTTAATTTTCTTTTTAAATATTTCAATAATGGTTTTACTTGCTTCAATTTCTGAAAGATTACGAAGTGTATTGAGGTCATCAATTTCAACAGGCGTATCGAAAAGATAATTTGCAATAAACTCTTTCACTTTTCCGTGTAATACATCGTAACCGCTGATCAGCCGCAGGTCTTTCATGATGGTTTGTGCAAAATATCCGATAACATTACGAAAATCACCGACACCTTCCGAATCTAAATGGGTAATATGATTAATTTCGCCCGTGGTTATATCTTTAAATACAATTTCCCGCTTTTCTTCTTCGGAAAACTTTTTATATTTTATTCTGGGAGTTCCGAAACCAGCGGGGTTTAAATCTTCCAGATTTTTATATTCGCGGTAAATCCGCGGTGAAAGGATAGGGATTTCCATATCAAGTTTCCCGATATCCTTTTTCATATTTTCGTTGTCAACTTCAACAATGATCGGCGTTTTGGCGGCAGTTCCCTCACCCATGGGCCGGCGTTCCAGCTGAATGCCTTCGCTCTGGATGGATTCCACAAAATCCATAAAAGCATCGGTACCTACTACACTCACGTATTCGGTTGCTTCTATATCCAGATACATGCGCCTTAAACCGCGGCCCAGCGTCTGTTCGGGCAGGATGTTACTCTGGGCAGCGTAGGCTCGTAAACCAACAATGGTTGTTACATTACGTACATCCCAGCCCTCTTTCAGCATGAGCACAGAAATAATTACTTTATAAGGGCTTTCCCAGCCGTCGATCTGGTTGGCTGCCTTGCGTAGAATTTCCAGTTCTTCCCTGCTCTTTTTTGAATCTGCCTCGGAAACTTCGCCATTGTTGTTGGTATGGATTACCAGAATGGCATCCCTGAATTCCGGAAAGGTTCTTTCCAGATATTCAGCCACGTCATCGCAGTTTCTGGTATCGTCGGTCATAATGAAGAGCACGGACTTTTTTCCGAGTTTTTCATACTCCGTATAGGCTTTCCGCCATTCTTCCACGCCGAGGGCTATATAGTCAGCGTATTTTTCAGTATACCGTGAGCTTTGACGTTCCGCGAGTTTGGCCCGGCTGGCAGCATCCGGCAATACCGGATGTTTGACGACATTCTGGATAATGGCTTCCACCAGCGGGTAATCGCAGACTGTTTGCACGAAGATCGCCCCGTTATTGTGTTTGGGTGTGGCGGTTACGTCAATCTGTAGTGAAAGAAAATGGTCTTTCTGCTTGAGCCGGTTATGGATGTCCTCAATGGATTTAAACCAGGCCAGGCGGCTGTCGTGAATGTGATGGGCTTCGTCGTTGAGGACCACCAGTTCGTCGATTTCCCGGACAATCACGCCCAGGTCTATTTTAGAATCGGTTGTCTTACCGGTTGGTTTTTCGCCTAAAAAGTAATTCTCGAGATTATCATCCTCGAAACCAGGCTCAGCTTCATGGCCGCTGTAAACCCGATGGATATTGGTAAGAAAAATATTCCCAGTTTTCCGGACAATGCTAACATCATCCTGTATATGCAGAGTAATCTGAAAATCATCCTGCCAGTTCCGGCCTTCGTATCCGTTTTCCGGCAGGAGCGGATCATCGTAAAAAATACGCAGGCCGTCAAAGTCATGCCGCAGGCGGTCTAAAACAATGATATTGGGCGCGATCATCAGAAAATTTGTTGCGAGCCGTGAATCTTCCTCGTACAGTTTATGATAATAGCACCAGGTTACGATCAGGCTCATGACCTTGGTTTTTCCGCTGCCGGTGGCCATTTTAATAACCATGCGCAGCCATTCTTCGTCGAACATGCCGGCGGAAACCGCACCCGATGAATCGTAGCGGATCAGATCATATTTATCCTTCACCTTGACCACTTCATACAGATACACGATTGTTTCCACGGCCTCGCGCTGTGCGAAATAGTATTTAAATTCGAAAAGCGTACTGTCGTTTTTCAAAGTGGTATGTGGCGTCTTAAACCACCAGTTAAGAAGAGCCTGGCTGGTAGGCGTTGCGCCGGCATACCTCTGGTCGCGCCAGACTCTTACTTCATGACGGATTTTATGCACCAGAGGAGGCAAAAGTTTTTCGTAACTGCCTTCGCGTAAAGCCTCGTCTGCCGGAAACCAGCGGAGATCAGGTTCCAGGATAACATGCGGAGAGGTTGGGAATGAGGGGTGGATGGCCATATTTGCAAATAAAACTTTGTGTTATAAGCTGTGGAACATTTGAGAAAACGTATTCCTTTTTATTTATAGTTTATTTATAGTTTATTTATAGTTTATAAATAGTTTTATAGGTTAACGCATTGATTTTTAAGGTGAAAATTTTATAATTACACTTTTTTATTAATAGTTTCTATTAAATTATAATTCCAGTATCCGTATTTTCTTGAACCTGTAAATTTTATTTTACCTTCCCGTTTTAGGTCGCTTAAAATATTGTTTATGGTGGAAGTCGAGAGTTCAGGAAAAGCATCTTTAAATTCCCGAGCATAACCCTTACCGTTTTTAATTATATGGGCAAGAATAAGCTGTTTATGCTTTTCACGATTAAGCCCTGCTATTCGTGTATGGATTCCTTTTTTCCCAACATGAGCATAATATTGATGTGAAAGAAAATACCGCACGTCACTTGTCTTGCCTTGCTTTTCAATAACGCCCAGATCTAGAAACTTTTTGGCAGAATCGGGTTTAGAAACAGTACCGTTTTGTCTTATTGTTTCAAGTTCAAGAATTTCTTCAAAAGAAAAAAAAATCTGCTTCTCATTGGTGATTTTTTCAAGGAAGAGTACAAATTCTTTGTCTTTTAGTCGGGCAGGAATTGAAAGAACCACGGTATGTTCATCGCTGCGAGAAAGGTCGGGTTTGCCTTTGCCGTCACGGATTGTTGCCTGAAAAATATCATCCATGCCCTGGCCGGAGCGTTCCACTAGCCCGGCCTTTTCGAACACCTCTGCAATTCTGCGGTTGCGCCAGAATGATTTATACAGTATGTTTTCTTTTGTAATACCCGGAGGAAAGCCGCCCGGACTTGAAATAACAAAATCTTCAGGCGATGCTTTTATGAAAATTGATTGGCCTTTGCGCGAATAATCGCGATGGGCAACAGCATTTAGTACGGCTTCACGAATAGGTTTTTCATCGAAGGCAAAGATTTCTCTTTGAATAAAACCCTGCTGAAAAGGTATTCTGCTGTTGCGTGCATTTATTGTTTCCCAAATAGTATCGTAAATATTAAAAAACGGTTCGCGCCAATTTACACGGTAATCGTGCGGTATGCTTACGGCGCTCTGCCGCCATTCAAATATTATTTCCGCATCGGGTAAAAACTCATCCAGCTTTTCTTTTTTTCCAAAAAGAACAAGGCTTGCCAAATTCAACCCTTTGTCGGTTAAAAATCCGACGGAGCGGAGGATTTTATTGTCAGAAAAACCACGGTAATCGGGCCGCTTTGCCTTTAATGCCCACTTTTCTTTAAATGTGGTTATGGCTTTTGCATCAAGATCGGATACAGTAAGGTCAGGAATTATGGACATTGAAAAATCGGGCGAGTTTTCATTCATTATATTCTTGAGTGTGAGGTCGTCCATTTCGCGCAGCGATTCACCCGCACGCATGGGTATTTTATAATGTCCGGTTGAACGGATAACACTACCCGCAGGGCGCAAAGGAACATGAAATATTAAAATCCGATTCCCAGAATGGAATACTTCCTCTACATCTATGCGGTGTTTAATTTTGTTGAATAATTCGTTTGAAAGAGTATTCCAAGTGCCTTCAAAGGCTTTTGTGCCTATTATTTCGCCTTTTTTATCTTTTTTTTGTTTTACGCCAAGAAGCAGCTTGCCACCGCCCTCGTTTGCCAGAGCCGCGCAGTAATCAGGCAGATCTTTGCGAGTATCAAATTGAAAAGTTGCTTCCTTAAACTCAAGATTGCAGTCTTCTACTCTATTTAGAAGACGATCAAGTTGTTCCGGTGTGGTTTGCATCATACACTCACCTCTATAATCTTCATCGTATCATTCCCGAAAATATCTACCACCTTGACCGCGATTTTATAACGGCCTTTTTCGCATTCGTGGGGTGGGGTTTTGAGTTCCAGCGAACGGTCTTTTTTGGTGCGGAAGCTCTGCCATTCGTTTTCGAAAATAAAATCACCGGTCCACGCCTCTTCAATTTTTCCGTCGGCCTCATTTTTTATCTGGACTATTTCGCGCTTGCTCTCAAAATTAAAATCCACGCTCCAGTAATCTATCCAGTCGGTCCATTTTTTGGTAAGTGCTTCTTTTTTGACTATACCGTTTTTATCCTTGGAGACTTTGATAATCTTTCCGCTTTCCACCACCACCCTGTTCGCGCCTTCCTTAAGGCTAGCCGCGGCGTTATCAACTGTATCCTGAGAATAATACACGGCAAAGTCAATCAACTCTATCGCCACCGCGCCTTTTTTTACTTGGGGTTTTATTTCGATATAGGAGACATCATGAAAAACCACCTGGTTTTTCTCAACCGCGCGTTTGTCGAACACCTCGCGGGGAATATATTTAAGAGCAAGATCAACGCCTTTATTTTTAGCCTCGTCCAGGATGTTGGGGAACAAGCCCATCTCAAACTCAAAGGCGAGAATATCGGCGCGTGAAATGCGTTTGGTCCGGCATTCGAGAATAACCTCCTCCACAAAGAGTCTGGTAACCGGAAGGTTGACCGGACCGACCGAAACCAGGCGCCCGGCTTTTTTGCCGTGAAAGCATTTGAAATTCTCCACGCTCTCCGCGCGGTAGGCGCGCAAAATCAGCGCGATAAAATCTTTTTCCTTCTGCTCAAGCTGTTTCTGCCGTTCTTCCTCGCGCAGGTTCACATTTACACCGATGTAATGCGCACGTTCATACTTGCCGAGGTTGAGAATCTCGAAAGCGCGGAAATCTTTACCGGCTGCTTTAAGCTCGCGCTGCACGCCGATCATGCGCTTGCGCGTGGTGTGAATGGCGAACTTACCGAGGTCTGAACCGATCCATTTGCGGTTAAGTTTTTCAGCCACGGCCAGCGTGGTACCGGAACCGCAGTTATGCACCGCGCAGACTTGGGTGATAAATGAATGAGAATCTTCAACGGCAATATCATATACTTCCTCATCCGTTTCTTCTTCTTTGATCCTGATAATTCTTACTGGACGGCATTCATACCCTGAATAGACAATCTCGCCTGCTTTCAGGAATTGCGCTTCAAGCCAGACAGCGTCTTCATGGAAATCCAGGGCTTTCTCGCCACTCATTGCCCTTATCCGGACGAGGACGCCCTCCAGGTTCAGATCGATTTCATGATTCGGGAAACGTAATACCCCCAGCCCTGCCGATTCAAGATACCGGGTCCGTTCGGCATCATAATCCCTTGCCTCAGATGTATCATGCGTGGTTCCATCAACTTCAATAACCAGGGCGCATTCAGGGCAGAAAAAATCAACAATATAAGGTCCGATGGGATGCTGTCTCCGGAATTTTACCCCAAGCCGGCGCTCACATAATCCCGACCAGAGTATTTTTTCCTGACGGGTCTGATGATTCCGTAATTTACGCGCTTTTGAGAATCCCGATTTAACCACATGACTCCAGTCGCGCGCACCGCTGAAAGTATACCGTTTTCTTTTTACGAGAACTTTATGATTATCCGTAAGCCATAATGTTTCAGGCATATTTTCACAGGTGATTCCAATCATTCTGCCGGTAAAATTCCTGGAAATGACACACAGTATCCGTTTTTGTTTTCCGGTATGCGTGAACACGTAGTTTCCGGGTGCACAGTCTTCGATGGGTATTGGCATTGCTCCAGCGGGCGGCTCTCGCAGTGCGGAAATTCCGCCCCCCCTCCCGTCCCCCTGTAAACAGGGGGAGCCCGCACTGCGAGCAGTTGATGCAACAGCAACGAGTGCGCCTCCCCCCCTGCCCCCGTAAACGGGGTTAGCGCACTCGCCCGCCGGACACAGCACTTTTGTTCCCTTCCGCACGCAGAAAAAATCCGCCACAATGTCGTTTTCATTGGAAGAGGCTTTAATAATGCGTTCTAAAAGGGCTTCGGGCTTTTGGGTGGGATAGTCGATGCGTTCTACCCCACTTTTAGTCATCCGGATATCTGTCCAAATATTCTGAACTGGTCTGCCTTCTTGTTCATCTAAATAACTCTTGAGATAGGGCGTTCCGTTAGAAGTGTAATATAGACGGTTTTCCTTATCCAGCTGATCGATCTTCTCTTGAGTTTGCGCCCAGTGACGTCCCTTAGGTGGAGGAATGGCCATTCCTCGAAATATTCGGGCTGGCCCTTGTCCTTTTCCAGTAAAAGTATGAGGATAAAACAAACGCCCGGTTTCTTCTTCCTTGATAAATCGTTCTCCGACATAATCATCAGTAAGTGGAACTCGTGGGGGATCAAAGAAGTAGGAATCAGACTTTGAATAGAACAAGATTGTTTCAGTGACATTCCCAAATCTGTCCGCGTCGTTATGCGCACCAAATCTTTGCCAAGTAATCTGATTAAGCAAGTGATTTCGACCAAAAATTTCATCTAATACGAGTCTCAAATAGTCAGATACTTGGGATCCAATGTGCACATAAATACTCCCATCCTCGGCCAGCAAATCCCTCATGAGCACCAGCCGCTCATAAATCATGGAAATAAAACTGTCCGCGCCTTTGCCCCAGGTGTCGCGGTAGGCCAGTTCTTCCAACACGTTCGGCCTTTTAGTGAAGGTTTCATCGCCGATTTCAATATCCATGGAAAAGTCGGCGCCAACGTCGAACGGCGGGTCAATGTAAATAAGTTTTATACCACCCTGCTTTTCTATTTCTTCGCGCAGGGGGCCGTTTTTAAGAGAGGAGAGAATAAGCTTGTTGTCGCCCCAGATAAGTTTATTGGTCCAGCCCTGTTGCTGCCGGCCGCGGCTGTCGAACAGTTCAAATTGGGCGTTGCTGTCGCCCGGTTTTTCCGCCCGCGGCTCGTCCACCTGTTCAATCACCTGAAAGGGCAGAACAATATTACAGACCTCATTGGTCTTGCCGTTCCAGACAAGCTCTACCTCGCGCTTGTCGTCAAATAAAAGAAAGCGGTACCTGTCAGGCAGGGGTTTACCGGTTTCAATAAGTTTAATGATTTCGCGTTTTTCGGAGTCGAGGAGGGGCATTAATTCGAATTCCTTTTGCTTCAATATTTCTCAAAAAGGTTGTGTAATTATTAGGAAAACCATATTTTTGGGCATTTGAAATCAGCAGATTTAAATAGTACTTAGTTGGCTCTTGGTGTGCGGATGTTTCTTTACTTTTATCGACTTTATATGTGATTGCTGGAAAGAATGCGTTCTTAAAGGATTTTACGGTTACAGGTATTTCATTGTAATAATTTGGATAGCTTTCTTTTTCCCGCAGTATTTCCATGTCTTTATCTTCAACTTCGAAAAGCAACCCATAAGTTACTGAATTAATATCAGGCATTAGATTAGCCGCACCGCCACTGCGGAGAGAGGAATAATAGTTGAATGTCAGTTTAAACCCTTCAAGCAGCACTGGTTCAAGAAATTTCATAAATGGAAATGCATGTCCTTTTTGTTGACACCATTCTTTTAGATCTGCCTCATCTATATTGGAACCGTAGGCAAAGTATTTCATTTATTTTATTTGTCTTCTTACCTGTCCAAGATGGCAGACATTTATGCTCGGGGATCCTTCTAAAATCAACCCTTCCTTCCAGGTACTACCTGTTTTAAATTGGCGGGCGAAGAGCCACTGCTCATCGGAAGAGTGGCACCTCCTGAAGCCAAAAAAATTCTCTTTGGCACTCAGGTCCCGCGCTTGCGTGAAGTTATAAACGATTTTGCGCTACTCTCTGCAGGCCAACCCGGCTGTCCGGATTAAGCCTTATACCGCCTCGGGTCAATCGTCAGTTTGCCCACTTTATAGAGCAGGATCCGCTGTGTGGTGCCCAGCGCCCGCGCCGCAGAGGAGATATTTCCCCGCGATGATTTTAAGGCGTCCTGGATAATATCCCTTTCAAAGACGGTCACGAGGTCCTTGAGTTTGCCTTTCACGGCCGTTCCGCTCGCCTCCGCGGTCTGCAGGGTCGGCGGGAGATGATGGGGATGGATCACGTTTTCATGAGAGACCAGCACCGCCCGTTCAATGCAGTTTTCCAGTTCCCGCACATTGCCCGGCCAATGATAGCTCATCAGCATATCGATCGCCGCACTGGAAATACGTTTAATCGACTTGCTGTTATCTTTAGCGTACTTATTGAGAAAGTGATCAGCCAGTAAAACGATATCGGCTTTACGCTGGCGCAGCGGGGGAACATAAATCGGGAAGACATTCAGACGGTAAAAAAGGTCCTCTCTGAATTTCTTTTGATTGACGAGTTCGGCCAGATTTTTGTTGGTCGCGGCGATCATCCGTACATTGACCTTGATCGTCTGGACTCCGCCGACCCGCTCAAATTCTTTTTCCTGCAATATGCGCAGGAGTTTAATTTGCAGGGCTGGGGAAAACTCTCCGACCTCATCCAGAAATAAAGTTCCCCCGTGCGCCAGTTCAAAACGTCCCTTCCGGTCGGCAATCGCCCCGGTAAAGGCTCCGCGCACATGGCCGAAGAGTTCGCTTTCGATTAAATTTTCGGGAAGCGCGGCACAGTTTACTTTGATAAAAGGTTTATTGGCCCGGTCACTATTATAGTGAATCGCCTGAGCAATCAATTCCTTGCCGGTCCCGCTTTCCCCGCTAATGAGCGCGGTGGTTTGACTGGTTGAGACCTGCGCAATTTGGTCGTAAACATCCTGCATCTCTCTGGAATTACCCACGATATTGGAGGGACGGAACCGATCCTTGAGCTGGATCAGCAAACGTTCTTTTTCCAGTTCCAGTTTTTCTTTTTCTTCCTCGGCTTGCTGACGCAATTTGGCAGCCTGGGCCAGCATGGACGCTACAATTTTCAGAAAACGCAGGTCCTCTTCCAGTTTATGGTCTGGATCGTAGCGGCGATCCACGCTTAATGCCCCGATTGATTCTTTTCCAATTTTGATGGGGACACAGATAAAGGACATTTCCTGCTGGTGTTGGCGTTTGGTGCGATTTAAATAAATCGGAGATTCGCTCACTTTCTCAATCACCTGTGATTTACCGGTTTGAATCACGCGGCCGGTGACACCCTCTCCCAACTGATAGCGTCCTTTCTGCATTTGTTCGGGGGTTAGACCATGTGCCGCTTCAATTATAATCTCAGCGGTTTTCCGTTTTATCAGTGTCAGTGTTCCATGCTGCATCTTCAGATAATTGGCCAGGGCTTCCAAAATGGGATAGACCACCTCCCGCATATCCAAACTTTGCTCCAGGAGTTGACTGATTTCATGAAGCAAGGTCATCTCCTGAACCTTGCGCTCATTTTCGTGGTTATGAGACGTTACCATTTTATAAAATTTTATTGCACCGATTTTAAAATATTATTATTTCAAAGCCCGATTTTTTCCAGTCCTCTTTGCGGGATGGATCCGGGGGATCCGATTTGCGCCGTGCTTGGCCGATGCAGAGCAATAAACCATTCCAACATATTGAGTCTAAAAGGGATTGTCAAATATTTTAGAGAAAATAAAAAAATTAATACAAAATTGTATCAACTTTTTTATTTTAGAACATATTTGTAATTTCATTATATTCCTTCATAAGCGGTAAGCCCTTGGTTTTCCATTGTCTTCAGCATGTTCCCTTCGAAGGACCGGTTCTTCTCGAATCCTGGGCTCAGCAAAGCGGGTTCGCAGTCAAACGGTCTCATTTATACAAAGGAGATTCTTTTCCCGAGATCGAGTCTGTCGATTTTCTGGGGATCCTGGGCGGCCCCATGAACGTGTATGAGGACAAAAAATATCCGTGGCTAAAAAAAGAAAAAAAATTTATCGAAAAGATTTTAAAAACCAAGAAAAAAGTAATCGGCGTTTGTCTGGGGGCTCAATTGCTGGCGGTTGTTCTCGGGAGCCGGGTTTTTCAAAATACCTATAAGGAGATCGGCTGGTTTCCGGTAGCGCTTGATCCTGCGGCAAAACCACTGCCGATTCTGTCAGGAATCCCAGCCTCTTTTCTGGCCTTTCACTGGCATGGGGATACGTTTGACTTACCGAAGCAAGCCAAGCACTTGTTGCGTTCCCATGCCTGCTTTGAGCAGGGCTTTTTATATCACAATCATGTCTTGGGTCTTCAATGTCATCTGGAAATAAGCAGGCCGAGCGTAACCTCTCTTGTCAAGAACTGCAAAGCGGATCTGGGGGGCGGCCCGTTTGTACAGGGGCCCGGACTTCTCTTAAATCCCGCCGGTAAATTTTTAAAACTCAAACGCATCTTTAATCAGTGGATGGACAATTTTTATAATATTTAACTGAAGGATCGGATCTCTTTACTACAAAAATGTAGAACAATAAATTAATATTTTTTTCATAAAAATGGTATGTCTTTAAAAGACAATGAAATAAATAAATGTAAAGCAATTCCTTTATTTGGCATTTAAATTGCAGAAATAAGTATTCTTTAGTTAATTTTAAAGAGGGGGGTGAAGCGGATTGTCGTGACCGTCGAAAACGAAAATCTTGACTATGGCAAACAAGAAAAGAAAAGATAAAAAGCCGGAAAAAAAGAAACCGGCCGGAAAGAAAAAAATTAAAAAAGCGATCAGTCATAAAGATATCGCTGAAAAAAAAGAAAAGGATTTAATTCCAAAACAAAAAGAGGAGGTTGGCATGGGTGAAATTAAGTCTGCAAAAGATGTGTTGGATTTGATCAAATCCAATAAAATTGAAGTGGTCGATCTGCGCTTTATGGATTTTCCGGGATTGTGGCAGCATTTCTCGGTTCCGGCGCATGAAATCGAGGAAGATTCCTTCACCAAGGGGCATGGTTTTGACGGCTCCAGTATCCGCGGCTGGCAGGCCATCAATGAATCCGATATGCTGGTTAAGCCGGTTCCCGAATCCGCCTTTATCGATCCGTTTTTTATTCATAAGACGCTGGTTATGGTCTGCAATATCGCCGATCCTGTAACGGGAGAGGATTATACCCGGGATCCGCGCAATATTGCTCGCAAAGCGGAGAAATATTTAAAGAGTACGGGGATTGGGGATATCAGCTATTTTGGTCCGGAAGCGGAGTTCTTTGTGTTTGATGATATCCGCTATAACCAGAACGAGCATGAGGGGTATTATCATCTCGATTCCAGTGAAGCCCGCTGGAATGCCGGGCGGATTGAAAACCCGAATCTCGGTTATAAAGTGCGTTATAAAGAGGGATACTTTCCGGTACCCCCCTCAGACCAACTCCAGGATCTGCGCAGTGAAATGATGTTGACGCTGGAAAAAATCGGTGTTCCGATTGAAGCTCAGCATCATGAAGTAGCCACTGCCGGCCAGTGTGAAATCGATATGCGTTTTGGGCCTCTCGTGCAGATGGCT
>Ga0247727_10015630_pt1 | contig 12408 bp, 10 predicted proteins | sample WisWelCaveWW1625_FD_202498 | JGI IMG/M metagenome (GOLD analysis project Ga0247727, IMG submission 202498) | Biofilm microbial communities from Wishing Well Cave, Virginia, United States - WW16-25 | ecosystem: Environmental > Aquatic > Deep subsurface > Groundwater > Cave microbial mat | place... | reverse complement strand
CGCCGCTCATTCCGAATAGAAGGTCGGACGCAAGTCGGACTCCTGGATAAATCGTAGCGCCTGGCGATAGATCGCGTGCAGGGTGCCGCGATCCACCTCGGTGTGATGAACAATGGTCAGCGTCTGTTGAACGCCTGACGGCAACGTGCGGCGAAGTTTGATGTGACTGCCCCTTTGGGAGAGCTGGCGGAAGTCAAAGCCGGCGAAGATCCGCAGGAGATCCTTGCCGGATAGGGTTCGCAACTTCGCCATCACGCAACGGATTGAAGTTCCATGGTTGCGAGGATGGTCGGGTTTGCCGCCAAGCCCAGTTCTTCCAGGTTCTCTCCTTCCAGGTGCAGCGAAATGGCTTCCTGGATATTGGCGGCCAGTTCGTCGAGCGTGGGAGCTTCCGTTACCACGGGCAGGTCCAGGCACTCGGCGACATACTGCCGCTCACCGCGGTGGATGCGGACCTGAATGGTGTGTTTCATAGATCACGTTGCCTCCCTGCCCAGACTGTAGCACGCGCGTTGACGCGCGACGCGAATAGAGTCATCCTGCGGGACTGGCAGTACCTCGCACTCCAAATGATTGGCTCCTGTAGATGACGCCATGGCTCCCCAGAACTCGCAGGTTCGAACCCATTCTCCACTGGTGTTGCTCCTCGCAGTTCACTCGTGGAGCTAACAACCTACTTCGCATTGGAGGAAAGCGCCATTCGTTACCTCGTTCGCTTTCACCACATCCACGACATCATTCGGCTTTGGCGCTGTCAACGACGCCAACGATTACCAATGCTTCGGTCCTTGAACGCGAAACGGCTTCGCAAGAAACTCCCGGCATGGATTCGAACCACGATTCACGGATCCAAACGCCGCTATCCTAACCATTAGACTACCGGGGAATAGTTACCGGAACGGTATTGCAGCCCGCCAGTGCAGAGCATCAAGTGTCCGTAGCATTTTGGCACGCCCCCTACGGACCCACAACGGCGTAGGCATCCGGGCCGGACTTACGGGTTTGGAAGCCTAAGTCTGGACACGACTCCGGCATGATCGGACGGCCAAAGGCCCGAAGGCGTTCGGTCACTCGGGAGTTCTCCGACGATTTCCGTACCGAGCACCGTGAAACCGGAGCGGAAGAGGACGACATCGATCCGGCGGTCGAGGATCGAGACAGGGTTTAAAATATCGTCGGCCTGACAGCAGGTAAACGTGCCCCCGACGCCCCCCAGGACTGCCGCGTCGCCGAACCCCGCCACGATCAAATTGTTGTAGGTGACGCCGCTGCCGTCGCCCGGCGAGTTGAGATCGCCGACGAGGACAACCGGCAGGTCCGTCGCCGCGGGCCCGCCTAGCACCTCGGCCGCCTGCGCTTGCTGGAACCCGGTGTATGGCAGACAATCTCCGTCCAGGTGCGTGCTGATGAACCGGAAGGACTTCCCGCGGATCTTTGCGTCGACCGCCACCCACCCTCGCCGCAGCGGTATCGCCGGAAGGGTCGCGCTGGCGGGGATCGTGCAGGTGGCGACAAAGTTCCCGGCCTGGGCGTTGGAGAGCTTGAGATCGGACGTATTCAGGTCCGTTCGGGCGAGAATCACATCGCGGACGGTGTGGCGGACATCAAAGCCGAGCAAACTGGGCAGCTCAGCGTCGAATTCTATCGATTGCACAACGACCTCGTAGTGCAACCCGCGCGAGTCCAGGGCATCCAAGAGAATCTGGAGGTAGTCGAGCGCCACAGTCGTGGCCGGGGTTGCGGGGCCGTCCATGGGGGAATCCGTCCGCACCAGCATGACCTCCTGGAGGCCGATTAGATCGGGGCGTGTTGCCCCGATTTCGACGGCGAGGGCCGACGCCCGTTCGGGAAAGTTCCTCGCGATATAGCCGTTGTACACCGCAGCTACCTTCGTGAGCAGGTCGAGGAAGCTAATAGCCGTGGGAACAGCGAAGATTTCAGCATCCACCCCGTGATAGACGTTCTGAGACATAACGGTCACTACGCGGTCGCCCGCGAAGGGAACCCCCTGTTGCGCGATGACCGGCGTGGCTAACAACATCAGCAACAGCGTTATTGAGCAAACAAGCACTTTCATAGCAATAGCTCCTTGGTTCACCGTGCGGTTTTCAACATACTAATTGTATGCTCGCTCGCCTCTTTTTGCAGCTCTCGGGACTCGTTTTGTAAGTACCGGTACATTCCAGTTCCCCTTTCGGCAGAAGCCCACACGTTTAGATGCGGGAGAGTACAATCCTGGCCAAGTTGTGAAATCGGTATCACGGCCCCCCATGTTGTACAAAGCCGTCAACAAACGCGACCTGTCAACCGGAGAAACGTGAGAGTTCGCAGGTGCAAGCGTGGGGTTCGGCCTCAACCCTGGGGGTTGAGCTTGGACGCCCGCGATGCCTCTCTTCAAAACGGAGAGAACGAGCGACGCGCAAGAACCTGCGGAATGTGGCGGATACGGGCAGAGTCGGCGGCAGGGGCTGCTGTCAACAAAATGGTCGCTTCGAGTTGGGGTAGAAAAGTAGTGGCTCCCCAGGTAGGACTCGAACCGGCAAAACCTTTGGGGCACTCAAGGGGCCACTCACCCACGAGACGGGCGACGACGGTAGGGGTCGAGTGATCGGCCGGCGGTCAGCTCTTCACCAGGTCGCGGAAATTCCGCTCGGCGGTGGGAAAGCGCTCGAGCGCCGCAGCCATGACTTCGTTGGCGACGGTTCGATAGAGATCACCGATGGTGCCGGTGGCTCGCGAGTGGAGGCCCGTATTCAGATTCGCGGCGTGGCCGGCGAGGATCACCGACAGCCCGTTGTTCTTATGATCGTTGGCCTCGGCGTGCTCGTGCACGAACAGGAGGCAGCAGCGGTCGAGTAAAGTCGCGCCGCCTTCGGCGACCGAGCGCAACTTCGCCAGCAGGTAAGCGAACTCCTCGACGTGCCAGCGGCAGATGTCGCGGAGGATGCGCTGGCCGTCGGGTCCGTCGGCGCCGGGCGCCTTGCCGTCGCGGTGGGTGTAGTCGTGGTGGCGGGCGGCCGTGTATCCGAGCCAGGGGAATCGGGTGAGGCCCTGGCACTTGGTCAACATGTAAGAGGCCACGCGCGTCTGGTGGGTGGCGAAGGCGTGGACCAGCAGGTCGCTCTGGAGACGGGCGATGCGCGGCCAATCCTTCATGTCGCCGTCGTATTCGGGCGGATCGACCTGATGATACGGCGGCGGCAGGCTGGTGATGGCGCGCTCGAGGTCGCGCACCGAGCTCAGGTGCTCGTCCAGGCGCGCCTGGTCGGAACGGCCGAGCGATCGGCGCAGCTCGCCGGCGTCGCCGCGCACCGCATCCAGCACGCTGCGCTTGCGCTCGATCCATCCGAGTTCCCGCTGGCCGAAAAGGCGGTCGAACAGCCGGTGCGGAAGCATTTCCGGCGGCAGCGGGCGATCATAGCCGGCCCAGCTCATATTGCGCTGCACGCTCTCGCCGAACGACTCCTGCGAGACGCCGATCTGGAGGGAGCGGAACCGCGAGTTGCCGCCGAGGCTGGCGGCGATGACATGGTCGATCGACGGACCGCCGGCGCCGCGCCCGGTGAACTGCGTGCCAGTCATCAGGGCGCTCATCGAGCGGTGGTGGTCATTGCCCGGCCCGGGCAGACGCGCGGCCGGATTGTCGAGGCCGGTGATGACGTGAATGTCACTCCGGAATGGCGCCAGCGGCGACAGGCAAGGCGTCAAAGTGAAATCGCGTCCGGTCTCGGTCGGGATCCAGTATTTTTCCGGAATCCCGTTGCCGTTGAACCACAGCACGAACCGGGTCTCGGGCACGGCGGCCTCGGCGGCGTAGGCCGCGCCGCTCGCGTTGAACATCGCCTCGAGCGGCGGCAGCGCCAGCCACGCCGAGGCTTTCGAGGCTGTCAGGCCTTTCAGGAACGTCCGCCGGGACAGGGGTTGCATTTTTAGTCCGCCGGTGGAAACTCAGTCCACCGCACTACAGCAATCATAAGCTGTTTGAACCGGAATTGCGAGTCCCGGAACTCGGCGAAGACGCGTTCGAGCACCGGCCGGTCGGCGGCGGTCTCGGAACGGCCCATGGCGTAGCGAAAGACCTGCTTGACGACGCACTGCTGGCATTGCGGTGTCGTCGCCAGGATCCGGCCGAGCTCCTTGGGGGTGGAGAAATCCGAGTTCGGAATGCCGGCGATCCATCCGCGCGAGTCCACGTCGAGCTCGAGTGTCTTGGGCGGCTCGCGGCGGTTATATGTGGGAATGGTGATCCTGATTTTCTCCTGGCGGGCGCCGACGGCGTTGAACTTCTCGAATCCGTAGCCGATGGGATCGATGAGGTTGTGGCAACTGGCGCACGCTTCGTTGGTGACATGGGCGCCGAGCCGCTGGCGGGTGGTCAGCGGATTCTCCGCCGACGCCGGCGCCAGGTTCGTGTTGGTTCCCGGCGGCGGCTGCGGCACTTTCTGGCAGAGGAACTGCTCGCGGACGAACAGGCCTCGCGCGGTCGGCGAAGTCTCCGCCGGCTTGCTGGTGACGGCGAGAAAAGTTCCTTGCCCGAGGATTCCCGATCGTTCGGAATCCGCCGGATAGGCGACACGTCCGAACTCGGATTCCGGCGCCTCCAGACCATAGATGGAGGCCAGATCGGCATTGACGAACGTATGGCCGCCGTTGAAGAACTCCATGAAGTTGCGGCCGCTCCAGACCAGGTCGGCGACGAAGGCGCGCGATTCCTCGGCCATCGCCAGTGCGACCTCGCGATTGAACTGCGGAAACGACCGGCGCTCCTTGACCATGGCGGCGACGGTGTCGAATCGCAGCCATTCGGAGACGAACTCATCGAGCGCCTCCCGCGCGCGCGGATCGTCGAGCATCCGCCGGACCTCGCGTTCGACTCCCTCGGGCGCATCCAGATCGCCGCGGGCGGCGCGATCGAGCAGCGGCTCGTCCGGGGTGGTGTTCCACAAGAAAAAGGACAGGCGGGAGGCGCGCGCGTAGCGCTTCCATTCCGCGACGCTGGTCGAGGCCGTCCAGAAGAGAAAGCCCGGCGATTGCAGCATCGCCTCGACGACACCCGGCGCGCCCAGGCGTCCATACAAGCCCGCGTACCGGCGGCGCTCTTCGGCGGTCAGCGGCCGGCGGAACGCTTTCCGGCCAAAACCGGTGACGAAGCGATCGGCGCAATCGGCGGAGCATTCCGGCGGACGGACGGACCGCGCCAGCTTCTCCGCCGCCGTGCCGTAGGCCTCGGCGAGGATCGGAGAAACCGATTGCGCCTGGTACTGGTTCTTGAAGCCGTTGACGTAGTCTTCCGACGGGAACTGGCGCGCGGGCCGGCTGACGTCGCCGAGCAGGTCGCGCACGGCGTTGTCGTACTGGCTGTGCGTGAGCCGGCGCAGGAGTGTTTGCTCGGCCGGGCTGGCCGTGGTTGTGGCGGCGCGGACCGCCGGCGCCGGCGCGAGCCTGGCCAGGACTCCGATCCAGGAGCGCAGCGCGGCCTCCTCGGGGCTGCCGGGAACAATGCGTTTGCCGCCGGTGTGGGGAATCCGCAGCGTCGGCTTCTGGAGCAATAAGGATTCTTCCGGTTTCGCGCGATCGACCAGCATCGCGAGCGAGCGGCCGAAGGCTTCGATCCGGGGCGAGCCGGCGTCTGCCTCGGGGAAATGGAGACGGGTGACGGAGGCGACGCCGTCCGGGTTATGGCACTCCGGACAGCCCGCTTTCTGGAGCAGCGGATAAAGGTCCCGGGCGAAGCGCGGCGCCGGCTTCTGGGCGGCCAGCAGGCCCGCCAGAACGGCGGCGAGCAGTACTGGTTTGGCTGACACTCTCATCTTTTCATGTATTATGTCAGAAAGGGACCCGAGGCTTGAGACGACGATTATTCCCGATGCTGTTTGTCGCCGCCCTAAGTTCGGCGGCCGACTCGACGCCGGGCGAAAAATACACCGCCATCGAGCGCCGGCACTGGGCTTTCCATAGGCGAACGCAACCGGCCGTGCCGGTGTTGCCGGGCGGCGGCGCATGGGTGAAGAACCCGATCGATCGATTCACGCTGGAGCGGCTGAACAAAGCAGGCCTGCGTCCGGCGCCGAGAGCCGACCGGGGCACGCTGATCCGCAGGGTTTATTTCGACCTGACGGGACTGCCGCCTTCTCCGGCCGAGGTCGAGGCGTTTGTCAAGGACCGCTCCCCGGACGCTTGGGAGAAGCTGGTCGACCGGTTGCTCGCAAGTCCGCGCTACGGCGAGCGCTGGGCACAGCACTGGCTCGATGTCGTTCGATTCGCCGAGACCGACGGCTTCGAGTACGACACCCACCGGCCCGATGGGTGGCGGTATCGGGATTACGTGATCCGCTCGTTCAACGACGACAAGCCGTACGACCAATTCCTCACCGAACAACTGGCCGGCGACGAGCTCAACCCGGGCGATCACCAGGCGCGGATCGCCTCCGGTTTCCAGCGCCTCGGTCCGCTGCGAAAAAACGCCGGCAACCAGGAAGTCGCCAGCAGCCGCAACGAGGTGTTGACCGAGATGACCAACATCGTCGGATCGGCGCTACTCGGCGTGACGCTCGGCTGCGCGCGCTGTCACGACCATAAGTTCGATCCCATCCGCCACACCGACTACTACCGGATCCAGGCGTATTTCGCCGCCGCTCAGGACAAGGACGTTCCGCTGGCGACCGCCGAGGAGCAATCGGCCTGGAGAGCTCACAAGGAGACCGCCGACAAGGAGCTTCTCGAGATGCGCAAGACCATGCGCGGGCTGAAAGGAGAAGCCCGCGCGCAGATGGAGAAGAAGATCAAGGCGGCCGAGGAGAAAGCGCCGGAACCATTGCCGGTTCTTTTCAGCGTGGCGAACGATTTCGAGAAAGCGTCGCCGGTGCACGTGCTGGCGCGCGGCGATTACCACAACAAGGGCGAGCGCGTCGGAATGCGGCCGCTCGGGGTGCTGTTGCCGGATGGCGCCCCGGAGCTGCCGGCGGGCGTGACGACGCCGCGGGCGGAGCTGGCGCGCTGGATCGTCGATCCGGAGAATCCGCTGACGGCGCGGGTGATGGTGAACCGGCTGTGGCATTATCATTTCGGCCGGGGGATTGTCGCCACGCCGAACGATTTCGGGCGCATGGGCATGCGGCCCAGTCATCCCGAGCTGCTGGACTGGCTGGCGAGCCGCTTCGTCGACGGTGGCTGGCGGATGAAACCGGTGCACCGCCTGATTCTGACGAGCAGCACCTACCAGCAGGCGTCGCATTCGCCGCTGGAATCGGCGGCGCGGGAGAAAGACGCCGCCAACGCGCTGCTGTGGAAGTTCAACCGCCGGCGGCTGGAGGCCGAGGAGATTCGCGATGCGATGCTCGCCGCCGCCGGGCGTCTGAACTTGAAAACCGGTGGGACGAGCGTCATCGTGCCGGTCGACCCGGAGCTGGTGAATCTCCTCTACAAGCCGTCGCAGTGGGCCGTCACCAGGGACCCGGAGGAGCACGACCGGCGCAGTGTGTACCTGATCTACAAGCGGAACCTGCGGCTGCCGATGATGGAGGCATTCGACGCGCCCGACTTGCAGATCAGTTGCGCGCGGCGGGAGTCGAGCACGCACGCGCCGCAGGCGCTCGAGATGCTTAACGGCCCGTTCGCGACCGACATGGCGAAATCGCTGACGGCGCGGCTCGATCGGGAAGCGAAAGGATCGGCCGAGCAGGTCGATCTGGCCTACAGGCTGGCCGCCGGGCGAGCGCCGACGCAGCCGGAGAGACGGCTGGCGCTCGAGTTTCTCAAAACGCAGCCGCTGGCTGAGTTCGCGCTGGCCGTGCTCAACCTCAACTCATTCCTGTACGTGGATTGATCCATGACCGAGCACGTCCGCATCACCCGAAACCGGCGCGAATTCCTTTGCGACGCCTTCTGCGGCTTCGGCGCCCTCGCTTTCTCTTCGATGCTCGCCGAGGACATCGCGCGGGCGGCGACGAATCCGCTGGCCGCCAGCTCGCCGCTGACCGCGGCGAAAGCCAAGTCGATCCTATTCCTTTTCATGGCCGGCGGCCCCAGCCACCTGGAAACTTTCGATCCGAAGCCGCTGCTCAACAAGCTCCACGGACAAAAGAAGCCGGATGAATTCGGCGCGGTCAAATACCAGTTCGTTCAGCCGGACGCCAAGATCCTCGGCACCAGGCGCACGTTCCGTAAGTACGGCGAGAGCGGCATCGAGGTGTCGGATCTGCTCCCCAACATCGCCACCTGCGTCGATGACCTCGCCGTGATCCGGTCCTGTCACGGCGACATGGTCGTGCATTCGGCGGCGCAGTACCAGCTCTTCACGGGCCGCGTGATCCCGGGCTTCCCGAGCATGGGCTCGTGGATCCTGTACGGGCTGGGGTCGGAGAGCCGGTCTCTTCCCTCCTACGTTGTCATGCCGGACCCGAAAGGCGCGCTCGAGGCCGGCCAGCCGATGTACACCAACGGGTTCCTGCCGGCGGTTTTTCAGCCGACGATGCTGCGCCCGGGTCCGAAGCCGATCCTGAATCTCGATCTTCCCAAACACGTCTCCCAGGAAGATCGCAAAAAGACGGTGCGGCTGATCCGTGAACTGAACATAGCGGCGGCCTCACCGGACGACGACGAGCTCGCGGCGCGCGTCAACGCCTACGACCTGGCGTTCCGTATGCAGACCGAGGGGCCGGAGGTGTTCGATCTGTCGACCGAGCCCGCCGGGACGCTCGATCTCTACGGAATCGGCAAGGAGCCGACGAATGATTACGGGCGGCGGTGCCTGCTGGCGCGGCGGATGGTCGAGAAGGGCGTGCGGTTCGTCTGCGTCGTCTCCGGCGGCGGACCGGGCAACATGCAGTGGGACGCGCACGACGATATCGAGGAGAACCACATCCGCATGGCCGCGCAGACCGACAAGCCGGTGGCCGGGCTGCTGAAAGACCTCAAGCGCCGCGGTCTGCTCGACTCGACGCTGGTGCTATGGGGTGGCGAATTCGGGCGCTCGCCCGAGGCGCAGGGCGGCAAGGGCCGCGATCATCACAACTACGGATTCACGATGTGGATGGCCGGCGGCGGCATCCGCGGCGGGCAGATCATCGGAGCGACCGACGACATCGGCCTCAAGGCAACGGTCGAGCCGCACCATTTCCGCGACATTCACACGACGATGCTGCACCAGCTCGGTCTGAACCAGGACGCGCTGAGCTACATGCACCAGGGCCGCAAGGAGCGGCTGACGGAAGTGCACGGAGAAGTGATCCGGAAGATCGTGTAGGCTATCTGGCCTGCATCACCGGCACCCCCTCCTGGTTCGGTTTCCGTGCCAGCGGCGTGCCGGAGAACTTCGCGATCGTCAGCTCGGCGCGGTATAACACGCGGCAGCCTTTCTCGAGATGGCCGCCGAAGGCTCCCTTCAAATTCGACAGCGTCATGTGGAGGTGCGGCTCGCCACCGGCGATGATGCCGTTAATGCTCAGGATCTCCATCGCCTCCTTGCGAGTGGTGAACTTTTGCTCCGGCTTGGCGGCCAGCGAGACCACGGCGTGCCAGGTGCACTCTTGGAGGGATCCGGCGGCGGTCAGCACGGCGCCGTCCTGAATGTCGTTCTTGCCGATGACATCGAGGATGGATTCGAGCAGCAGGTCGCCGCGGTCCAGCCGCACGCGGTACACCTCCTGGATCCCGGCGCCGCCGAACACTTTCGGGAGCTCGGCGGCCGCGGCCGTCAGTCCGGGCAGTGCGAGCAACAGAATCGAGCAAGTTCTTCTCATATCGAGGCATGATACAAGGATTGCTATGCTGTTGGGCGCGATCCTCCTGGCGACTCTGCTGGCCGCGGTGCCGGGCGCCTCGGCGCAGGCGCTGCTGATCGGCGCCGGCGACATCGTCGAGTGCCCGAAACAGACGGGCAAGAACAGGGAGTACCGGAACGCCGAGGCGACCGCGCAACTGCTGGACGAGCACGCGCGCGGGCCGGAGGCCGTCGTTTTCACTCTCGGCGATAACGTGTATCCCAAAGGCAGTCGCAAGGAGTTTCGCGAATGCTACGGCCCCACCTGGGGACGCCACAAGGACCGGACACGGCCCGCCCTGGGGAATCGCGAGTACAACGACAAGAAGAGTGCGGCCGGATATTTCGATTACTTCGGCGAGCGCGCCGGCCCGCGCGGCAAAGGTTACTACAGCTACGACCACGGGGGCTGGCTGATCGTGGTGTTGAACAGCAATCTGTGCGCGGACCCGGCGGCTCGCCGCTTCGATCCGGAAGGCTGCGCCCGGCAGTTGCGGTGGCTCGAGGAAACCCTGCGCGCCAACCCGCGTCCGTGCTCGCTGGCGGTTTCCCATCATCCGGTCGTGAGCGCCGGCGAGCCCGCCGAGGACGAAAGCGCCATGCGCCCCGCCTTTCGCCTGCTGTACGAGCACGGCGTCGAAGTCTTGCTCGCCGGCCACCGCCACCTCTACGACCGTTTCGTGCCGCTGGGGCCGGCGGCCGGCGGCGCCGCCCTCTCCCTGAAGCGCGACGACGATCGTGGCCTCGAGCAGTTCATCGTTGGCACGGGCGGCAAGGATCTGGCGTCGATTCAACGCAAGGATCATCCGCTGCGCGCGCGGCCCGGGGCGGGCAACGGGGCGCACGGCGTATTGAAACTGACGCTGCTCGCCGATCGCTACCGCTGGGAGTTCGTTCCGGTGGCCGGCCGCAAGTTCCACGATTCGGGGGAGCGCCGGTGTCACTGACGGACCGCATTCCGCCCTCGGAGGAAACGCGGCTCATGGTAGAATAGCTCCCCGTTAGCGGAATCATCATGTTCGTACCCCTTTCACCATTGCGGTGCCTCCATCGCGCCGTGGATCTGTTCGGACACAAGATCGGTGTCGTCTCCGGTTCGCGGCGATTCACCTATCGGGAATTCGGCGAGCGCTGCGGCAAGCTGGCGACCGCGCTGGCGACGGTCGGCGTCCGGCCCGGCGACCGCGTGGCCTACATCAGTTTCAACAATCACCAGTTGCTCGAGGGCTACTTCGGGGTGGTCCAGGCCAAGGCGATTGTCATGCCGCTCAACGTCAGGCTGTCCGAGGCGGAGCTGACCGCGATCCTGAATCACTCCGGCGCTCGCGTGCTGATGTTCGAGAATGATTTCGCCGGCTTGGCCGAGCATTTTCGCGGCGCCTGTCCGGCGATCGAGAAGTACGTCACGCTGGACGACGCGTCGCCGGCGGCCGATCTGAGTTACGAGGAGCTGCTGGCGTGCGGCACCCCCGAGCGCGCCGATCTGTTCGATTACGACGAGACCGCTATTGCCGAGCTGTTCTATACCAGCGGCAGCACGGGCACGCCCAAAGGCGTGATGCTCAGCCATCGCACGCTGTACCTGCATTGCCTCGACGCTGCCGGCCTGTTCCAGGACGTCGAGACGATGGTGGACCTGCACACGATTCCCCTGTTTCACGCCAACGGATGGGGCCGCCCGCAGACTTCGACGCTGATGGGCGTCAAGCAGGTCATGGTGCGCCGGTTCGACTCGACGACCGTGTTTCGAATGATCCAGGAACACCGCGCCACACACATGAGCCTGGTCCCGACGATGGCCAACGCGCTGTTGAACGCTCCCGATCTCGGCAACTACGACACCGGCAGTCTGCGGCAGGTCATGGTGGGCGGCGCGGCGGCGGCGCCCGAGCTGGTCGCGCGCATCGAGAAGGCTTTCGCCTGCGAATGCCTCACCGGCTACGGGCTGACGGAAACGGCTCCGGTGCTGACCACCGGCAGAAAGAAAAGCACGGTCGAGTACGTTTCCGAGGAGGATCGCTACCGCCGCCAGGCGATGGCCGGCTGGCCCATCCCCGGCGTCGAGGTGCGCGTGGTGGATGAGGGGATGCACGACGTTCCGCGCGACATGAAGTCCATCGGCGAGATCGTGGCGCGTGGCGATCATATCATGGAGGGCTATTACAACGAGCCGGAACAGACGGCGGCGGTCATGACCGATGGCTGGTTCCACAGCGGCGACATGGCCGTTTGGGACGAGGAAAGCTACGTCCACATCGTCGACCGCAAGAAGGAGATCATCATCAGCGGAGGCGAGAACATCTCCTCGATCGAGGTCGAGAAGGCGATTTTCGCCCATCCGGCGGTGTTCGAATGCGCCGTCGTCGCGGCGCCGGATGAGCAGTGGGGCGAGGTTCCGGCGGCGATCGTGGTGCTGAAGCCCGGCGAGAAACTCACCTCCGAGGATCTGCTCGCTTTTCTCGGGGAACGGCTGGGCCGCTACAAGCTGCCGCGCACGGTTCGATTCCAGCAGGACGCGCTCCCGAAGACCGGCACCGGCAAAATCCGGAAACTGATCTTGCGGGAGCAGTTCTGGGCGGGCAGGGAAAAGAGGGTGCAGGGATGAAGGCGGCGTTTCTCCTCGGTCTTCTGGGCCTGGTCCTGGCGGC
>Ga0247727_10015629_pt1 | contig 12409 bp, 4 predicted proteins | sample WisWelCaveWW1625_FD_202498 | JGI IMG/M metagenome (GOLD analysis project Ga0247727, IMG submission 202498) | Biofilm microbial communities from Wishing Well Cave, Virginia, United States - WW16-25 | ecosystem: Environmental > Aquatic > Deep subsurface > Groundwater > Cave microbial mat | place... | reverse complement strand
CCCCCCGACAAGGCGGGCGGTTAATTTCAACAGCGGCAATATCACCACAGATGTGAGGGTGACGGGCGGTCCCGGGCTTACGGAATACATATCCTCATTAACGACCGCAACCAACATCACTCATAAGACGGGTTGCGTGTCAGCCACCACCATTCACGAAGCTGCGCAAGATGAGTTTCGGCTTTTTCCTACCCAGCTTCCATGCATCTCAGCTTGATTAGCGCTCGCCCCGTGTCAGTCGCCATTTACGACATGAGCGGAAAGCTGAACCTTGTTCAAAAAGCACGTAAAGAAAAAACAACGCTCGATGTGAGTTCGCTTTCTGCCGGAATGTATTTCATTGAGTTGACAGACAATTCTGGCAAATCTTCTCGGATGAAGTTTGTGAAGGAATGAGGGTTTAAAATTCTATAAGCTATTTCAAAATTAATCTGCGTTTATCTGCGCTATCTGCGGGAGCAATTTTCTCGCTGATTTCGCTGATTTATCACAGATTGCCATTGAATTATTCTTGCGATGGCTTCTAATCATTGTAAAACTTCTTTCCCGCCTTCGCATAATCATAAAGGATTTGCGCAGGCTTGAAGCGGGCAGTCGTTTTTGCGGCAAGCCCTTCGAGAATCGTCACTGCCTTGTCTGCGCCAATCGTATCCATGTAGCGAAAAGGTCCGCCCCTGAAGGGAGGAAAGCCCAATCCAAAAATGGCGCCTACATCGCCATCTAACGGAGTCGAGATGATTCCTTCCTGCAAACAATACGCTGCTTCATTAATCATCCCGAAGGCGCAGCGGTGCTGGATGAATTCTGCATCCAACTGCTTGCGGTTTTGTCCGCCAAAGAAATTGTAAGCGTTGGTGTCAATCTTCCCGTGAATCTTCTTGCCGGTCTTTTGGTCGTAGATGTAAAAGCCCTTTTTATTTTTCCTCCCGCTGTATCCGGCTTTATTCATCTTGATGATTCCATCCCCGCCTAACTTGGCTCCCTGACGCGTTTCGCGATAATATTTGTTCACATCGCTCGTCATTACATGCACGGCAATATCAATCCCAACTTCGTCATACAGCGTGACGGGACCCACGGGATAACCGAATTTCCTCACCTCTTTGTCAATCTGCAAAATATCACCGCCCTCCTCCAGCATCAGTAGCGCCTCGTTCATGAACGGACCCAGGATGCGTGAAGTGTAAAAACCGGGACCGTCTTTCACCACAATGATTGTTTTTCCCTGGCGCAATCCCAATTCATAACAAGTTGCCGTCACCCAATCCGCGGTCTTATCGTACGTGATGATTTCGAGCAAAGGCATTTTCGGCACGGGCGAGAAATAGTGCATCCCGATGACCAACTCGGGACGCTTTGCCTTTTCCGCAATGGATTTAATCGGGAGAGCGGATGTATTGCTGGCAAAGATGCAATCATCTTTTGTAACCGCTTCCACTTCCGCCAGCACTTTGTGCTTGATGTTGATGTCTTCAAACACCGCTTCCACCACCACATCCAGCTTATCAAAACCCTGGTAATCCAATTGGTCGCTCACCTTTGCCATTGTTTCTTCCAATTCAATTTTCGTGAGCGCTTTCTTTTTCACCCTGCTTTCAAAATCCTTCCAAATGGTTTTTTTGGCAGATGAAAGCGTTTCCTGCCTGATATCTTTCAACACCACTTCAATGTCATCGTTGATACTGACTTCCGCAATGCCTGCGCCCATGAAGCCAGCTCCCAGCATTCCAAGCCGCTTCACTTCACGGGCTTTTTCTTTGAGCGGATTTTTCTTCTTCTCCGTCATCGCAAAGAACACGTTGATGAGCTGCCGGCTTTCGTTGGAAAGAATCAGCTCTTCGAAATTTTTCAATTCGGCTTCGTAGCCGGCTTTCGTTCCTTTGCTCATGCCCGTTTCCACGCAGTCAATGATTTTGAAGGGAGCCGGATAATTTCCCGATGTCAGCCGCATCACCATCTGCCTCGCCTTCTTAAACACGATGAACTTCAGCGGACCTTCAATAATCTTATCAATGAATTTCCGGTTGTCTTTCCTTTGAATCGGCTTGCTCACCAATTCGAGCGCAAACTTTTTCGCTGCGTTGTGCAAGCCATCGCGGTGAATCAGCTTGTCCACCAATCCCATTTTTTTTGCAGGATAGGCGTAAATGTTTTTCCCCGTGAGCATCATGTCAAGCGCCTTCTGAATGCCGACTAACCGCGGAAGGCGCTGCGTTCCACCGCCACCGGGAAGCAAGCCGAGCTTCACTTCCGGCAGGGCAAGCGAGGTCTTCCTGTCATCCGATGCGATGCGTGCCGTGCAAGCGAGTGCAATTTCTAATCCTGCGCCCAGGCAGCTTCCGTGAATGGCAGCGACCACCGGCTTCTTTGATTTCTCGATGCGGTTCATAATCTCATGCCCCTTGCGTGCAATCGGTGAAAAATCACCGGGCTTCTTCACGCGCTTGAACATTTCGATGTCAGCTCCCGCGATGAAATCTTTTTTCCTGCTGATGAGAACGACCGCCTTTACTTCCGGGTCGTTTTCAATCTGGTTGAACAGGCTGTCAAACAAGCCGACCATGTCAGGCGAAACTTTGTTGATTTTCTCGCCTTTCTGGTCGAGCCAAACGGTGGCGACACCGTTTGCTTTTTCAATGGTGATATAGTCGGTTTGGTTCATTGTTAGATGTTAGATTTTAGATGGTTGGGTTTTAGACTTTGATTAAATCGTCATTGCGAGGGAGTCAAGAGTTATGCGTGAATGCCACGACCGAAGCAATCCCCTCACAAGCCACTAACTTCAAGGGGATTGCTTCGACACGACTCAATGCGCAGGACGGGCTGTCGTGTCTCGCAATGACGGTAATTTTTTTATGCTGCATACCTTTCCAAAATCATCGCATGACCATGCGCTCCGGCAGCACACGCTGCAAGCAAGGCATACTTTCCGTTTTCCTTAACTAAGCGGTTGGATGCAGTCGTGGCGAGCCGGGCACCTGTAGCTCCGAAGGGATGCCCCAGCGAAAGCGAACCGCCCCAATTGTTGAACTTTTTCATTTCCACCACTCCTACGGCTTTATCGCGTCCCAGTTTATTTTTCGCAAAGTCATCGGAAGCCAGCGCTTTGATATTGGCAAGAATTTGTCCGGCAAATGCTTCGTGAAATTCAATCACATCCATTTGCTCAAGCGTTAATCCTGCTTTCTTCAACACTTTTGATGTTGCATAAGCCGGACCGAGCAGTAACTCTTCGTACAAGTCCTGTCCTGAGAAAGCATAATCAACCACTCGCGATTTCGGTTTCAGCCCGAGTTGCTTTGCCTTTTCTTCCGTCATAATCAGAATGGCAGTTGCGCCATCGGTGAGGAATGAAGAATTGGCTGCAGTGATGGTTCCGTAATCTTTGATGAAAGCCGGACGCAGCGTTTTCACTTTATCAAGAGTGGTGTCGCCACGCACGCCATTATCATAAGTAATCGGTTTGAAATCAGGAGGCAACTCCACCGGAACAATTTCATCCTTCAAAAGACCCTGCTCATGCGCTTTAGCCGCGAGCTGATGCGAGCGGACTGCCAATTCATCCTGCTCTTCGCGGGTCACTTTGAATTTTGAAACCAGCAATTCACAGTCGTAACCCATGATGCGGTTCGTGATGTATTCGGCAATCGCAGGCGCTTCGGGATAAAAATCTTTCGGGCGAAGCGAAAATAAAAACTTAAGAACGTCACCGATGCCTTTGAGCTTCTGCGCGCCCATCAGCTTTTTGCGCATCGGCTTATTGAAAGAAATGGGAGCATCGGAAACACAGTCAACGCCACCTGCAATCACCACTTCCGCCTGACCAGCTATAATTTGCTCGATGCCGCTGGCAATGGCTTGATTTGCGGAAATACAGGCAAGCGTCACGGTGTGACATGGAGTGGACGAAAGAATTCCGGCAGTGATGGCAGCCTCTCTTGCCACGTTGCCGGTCTTCACGTTGGAAATCACCGTGCCGTAAATCACGCGGTCAATGTGCTTCACATCAATGCCGGTTTTGTTCAGCAACCCGCGGATGGCGAACTGCCCAAGCTGGTAGGACATCAAATCTTTGTAATCGGTGCCGGAGCGGAGAAAAGGAGTGCGGCAGCCGTCAATAATGACGATGTTTTTATTGGTCATGGTTGAAGCGAATTGAGCGCAAAGCTAAATAAATGCCTAAGCAATTTGGCAGCGATTTGAAACACGGGTGTATGACGATTCTGAAATTTCTTCAAGGCGCTGAGATAGAGGTGTTTCCCCTCTTAGGGGAAATACAAAGGGGTAGCTCGATGAAGAGTTAATCATATCTCAAAGGTACCCCTCCTTGTCTCCCCTAAAAGGGGAGAAGCCACGCCCCTCATTTAAAAAACTCTCTTCCCTTTTTGTCAATGTATCCCCATTTGCCGTTGAATCTCACTACGGCATAGCCTTCCAGAAAATCATCGGCATGGTCGTATTTCAAAGGAATCACCACATTTCCCTGTTTGTCCATGAAGCCCCATTTTTCGTTTTTCTGAACCGCTGCCAAGCCTTCCCTGAAACTTCTCACGTTGTCGCAAACCAGCGGAAATTCTTCGCCTGTTTCATCAATGAACGAGTAACTCTTTAGTAAATAAACAATCGCTCTTCCTTCCGAAAAATCATAGGCTACTTCATATTTCGGCTTGATAAACTCTTTCCCTTTTTTATCAATAAAACCCACCTGCGTGCCTTGCTGCACCAGCGCTTTTTCCTCCGAGAAATCATTCGCTCCGTCATATTTGAACGAAATGACTTTGCTGCCGGAGTGGTTGATGAAGCCCACCTTTCCGTTCAGCTTCACGGCAGCCAACCCATCTTTAAAATCGGATGCGCTTTCATATTTCAGGGGAATCACTTCCCTTCCGTAAATGTCAATGAATCCCCACAAGCCGCCCCGGCTGACCGCTGCAAACCCTTGTGAGAAGTCACGCACCCTGTCGTAGATAGGCTTGCATACTTCTTTACCGGCATTATTCACAAAGCCCCACTTGTAATCTTTCATCACAGCCGCATACCCGTTGCTGAATTTACTCGCGCCCTGGTATTCAGCAGGCACCACTTCATTTCCGAATTTATTCACGAAACCCCATTTGTTGTTCAGGCTCACGATTGCCATGTCTTCATAGAATTGCCCGACTCCATCATATTTCAAAGGAACTACTTCCTTGCCATTTTTATCCAGCACGCCCCATTTTCTTGCGGATTCCACCACCGCAAAGCCATCCATAAAATTTCCAGCGTTGCTATAAATCAACGGGACCACCACTTGCCCGGTCTTGTCTATGTATCCCATTTTCCCGCTCATTTTCACCGCAGCCAGCTTGCCGTAAAAAAGCTGCGCAGCCTCGTATCTTGGCGTGATAACTACGCGCATCGTGGTATCAGCATATCCCCAGAGGCTGTCGCTGCGGTAAGGGATGAGGTCGTGGACGGGTTGAGAAAAAGCAGGTGCAATTGAAAAGCACGTTATGATGAAAATTATGAGGTGGTGAAGCATAGATTGTTTCTTCAAAAATAATGAAGCTGATTTAAAACCGTCATTGCGAGTCACATCCTCTCTGGGGCTTCTATTCCTAATAACTCCAATGACGATTTCAAAACGCTTGCTGTGAACCGTGATAATGCCAGCCTGAATTGCTTTGCCTGCTCGGTTTCTGCGCTCAGGATGGAATAATCCGTGTAAAACTTGTTGAACGATTTGGCAAGCTGATAAACATAGTTGGCAATCAACGAAGGCGCAAATTCAGTTCCCGCTTCCTTGATCGTGACAGGATATTGATGCAGCAGCACGAGCAGCTTCTTTTCTGCATCATTCGGCACATAGTTTTCATCAGGGGAAATATCAGCACCGGCTTTTCTCAGCACTGAGCTGATGCGCGCGAATGAATATTGAATGAACGGTCCCGTGTTGCCGTGGAAATCAATGGACTCGTTCGGGTCGAACAGCATCCGCTTTTTAGGGTCCACTTTCAGGATGAAAAACTTTAAAGCGCCCAAGCCTATTTTGCGGAAAAGCTCCTTTGACTCTTCTTCGCTGAATTCTGCAATCTTTCCCAACTCGCGGGTGTGCTTCTCCGCAGCCTGAAACATTTCATTCATTATATCATCGGCATCAACGACCGTCCCTTCACGCGATTTCATCTTGCCGCTGGGCAAATCCACCATGCCGTAAGAGAGATGATAGATGCCGCTCGCGTAAGGCTTACCTAATTTCTCCAGCGTGAGCTTCAACACCTGGAAGTGATAATCCTGCTCGTTGGCGACCACATAAATGGACTGGTTCATCTTGAAATCATCGTAACGCAATTGGGCAGTTCCCAAATCCTGCGTTAAGTAAACGGAAGTGCCATCGCTGCGCAGCAGCACTTTTTGGTCAAGCCCCTTGTCTTCCAGGTTCACCCAAACAGAGCCGTCATCCTTTTTGAAGAACACTCCCTTCTTCAATCCTTCCAGCACTAAATTTTTTCCAAGCAGGTAGGTTTCCGATTCGTAATAGTTTTTCTCGAAAGAAACACCGATGGTTTTGTAAGTCCGCTCAAAGCCTTCATACACCCAGCCGTTCATTTTCTTCCATAAGTCAAGCGTGGCTTTGTCGTGAGCCTCCCACTTCAGAAGCAAGTCCTGCGCTTCTTTGAAAACCGGTGCCTGCCGCTCGGCTTCTTCTTTCGCTATTCCTTTTTGAAGAAGTTCATCTGTTTCCTTTTTCAAAATCCTGTCATACTCCACGTAATATTTCCCGACTAAGTGGTCGCCTTTCGTTTTTGAAGAATCGGGAGTTTCACCGTTTGCCGTTCTCAGCCATGCCACCATTGATTTGCAAATCGCTATTCCCCTGTCATTATAGATATTCACCCGCGTCACATCATGCCCGTTGAACTTCAAAACGTTCGATAGCGAATAGCCAAGCAGCATGTTGCGGATGTGACCGAGATGTAACGGCTTGTTAGTATTCGGTCCGCAATATTCGAGAACGACTTTTTTCCCGGATGCAGGCTGCTTTCCGAATTCCGATTCTTTGAAGTTCTCTTTCAGGAATTCCAACCAATATTTATTACTGATGGTGAGGTTGAGAAATCCTTTTATCACGCTGAAGCTCTCCACGGCTTCAATGTTTTCTTTAAGATAGTTTCCCAAATCATTTGCAATGGCATCGGGTGATTTTTTTGCCGTCTTGGAAATGGGAAACGTCACCACGCTGAAATCACCGCTGAATTCCGGTGGCGTGATATTTACGGTGAGCTTGTCGCCTTCGTATGCAATGCCGTAAAGCTCATGCAGCCCTTTGATAGTGATGTCGCGTATTGCCTGCTCGATGTTCATGTTTTTAAATCAAACGGAATTTTGTCCATCTGCAAGGTTAGTCATGATAAATCGGAGTGCTTAAATCAGGGTTTGAAGTTCTAAACAAATCTTAAATTCTAATAGCCGGGAGAAAGACAGCGGATTATTTGCTGAAGTTTTTTTTCGCCAAATAAAAAAACTTTCATTTACCGCAAGTTCAATGTATTTGCTACCTCAGCAACAACAGCTTCCTGTTATGCACCTCGCCCGATTCGGTGATGAGCCGGTAGAAATACATTCCATCGGCAAGGGCGCCTGCATTGAATTCAACGTTGTGAACCTCGCCACCGGTTGGCGTTCCTTCAAAAAGCGTTTCAATCGTTCTGCCGTCCACGCTCGCTAATTCAAGGCGCACTCTTTCAGTGACAAGCAAGCTGAATGAAACCGTCACTTTTTCGCTGAACGGGTTTGGATAGGCGGTGAGGAAGAACTGCCTTTCCGAAGGCAGTGGCGCTTCTTGTACTGACATCTTGGGAACACCGCACGGCTCACCGGGAATCAAGATAGCGGTCAAGGCGCTGGTGCTGCCCGTTTGCCCGTCATGATAGTTATCGGTCTTCGGGTCGCCAAACCACAGGAACGGGGTGGCGCCTCCGGTGAACTCAATGCGCTGAATGTGGACTTCAAATGCGCCCGCCCCGCTGCTGTAAGGAATTTCAATCAGCGACAGGCTGGTAAAATTGACAGCGGGAAATGCGGAAAGCGGAATGCACACCGTGAACCAGTTGGTGCCAGCATTGGCAGGCACATAGCTGCCCAGCGCCACAGGGGATGCTCCCTGTGGTCGCACCTGTATTTTGCTCCACTGCGCAGTGCCGAGCGCATCGCGCAGGGTGATGCACAGCGCGTTGTTTCCTCCGGACGTCACATTCTGCCGGGGTGTCCACAGGCTGGTTGGTGAATATCCCAGTTTCAGCTTTCGCCAGCTTGTGGAATAATTGAGCACTTTGAGATAAGAGGGTTGCCCTCCCACCGGAATATATTGACAGGCGCCCTGGCTGCAGAAGTCAACGGTGCACACGTCATCATCAAAGCAATCGGCACTGCTGTTGCAGCAGCCGGGAATGGGGACATTCGTGCAGGTATAAGGGTCGCCAGGAAATACCCGGGAACACGGGAGCAAGGTTACAAACACAGGCGTGCAGGAGCTGATATTATGGAATACCGGTGCACAGGAAACCTCTCCGGCAAATACCGGTGAGCACGAAATTGAAGCCGGCAATGAACATGTGTTCAAGCCCGTGACAGGCGTGAATGAAAACATGGTGAAAAACAACGGAGAGCATGATACCACGTCAGGAAACACCGGGGAACAAGAGCCGGTGCCCGGGAAGAGCGGTGAGCCTGAAAAGAGTGCAGGGAACAACGGTGAACAGGAAGTGAGATTGGGAAATGCGGGGGAGCAGGAAAACAATTCAGGGAACACCGAAGAGCACGATAACATCGCGGGGAACACCGGAGAACAGGAAGTGAGATTGGAGAAAAGAGGAGAACAGGAATTCAAATTGGAATAGATGGGCGAACAGGAAAACAGCGTCACGAAAACCGGGGAACAGGAGATGATATTGGGAAAGACCAATGGCGAGCACGGAACATTATTCAGAGTACAGATATCATTCGTGCACAGGTCATTATCGTTGCAATTTGTTTCGTTCTGGCAGCAGTTGGGAATGGGTGTGTGATGACATGCCGACTGGTAGCACGCATCCGCAGTGCAGGAGTTGTTGTCATCGCAACTGACGGTGATGGTATGCACGCAATTGCCATTCACACATTCATCACGGGTACAGCTATTGTTATCGCTGCAATTGATGTTCGTGTGAACACAATTGCCGTTTATGCAGGCATCTGCCGTGCAGAAGATGTTGTCATTGCAGTTGACAGGATTATGCGTGCAATTTCCATTCACACACGCGTCTGTCGTGCAGGCATTGTTGTCATTGCAATTGATAGGAGTGTGATTGCAGTTTCCATTGGCACAGGCATCCGCAGTGCAGGGATTGTTGTCGTTGCAATCAGCATTGCTCAGGCAGCAGCCGGGAATCGGAACATTCATGCAGGTAGGAGAGCCGTCAGGAAATACAGGTGAGCAAGGGAATACGGTTACAAACACCGGGGAGCAGGAACTGATATCGTGGAACACCGGTGAACAGGAAACCTGTCCGGTAAATACGGGTGAGCAGGAAATCGTAGTCGGCAGCGAACATGTGTTCAAGCCCGTGACGGGCGAGAAGGAAAATGTTGTAAAGAACAGTGGGGAGCACGAAACAAAGTCAGGAAACACCGGGGAGCATGAACCCGTGCCGGGGAAGAGCGGTGAACCTGAGAGGAGGGATGGGAACAACGGAGAACAGGAAGTAAGATTGGGAAACAACGGGGAGCAGGAAAACAATTCAGGGAACACCGGGGAGCACGAGAACATCGCGGGGAACACCGGAGAACAGGAATTGACATTGGAAAACACAGGAGAACACGAATTCAAATCGGAATAGATAGGCGAACAGGAAAACAGTGTCACAAAAACCGGAGAACAGGAGACGGTATTGGGGAAGAACAACGGGGAACATGGAACAGTGTTCGGGGTGCAGATATCATTGGTGCAGGGGTCGCCATCGTTGCAATTCGTTTCATTTTGGCAGCAGTTGGGAATCGGTGTGTGATGACATGCTGATTGGTAACACGCATCCGCAGTGCAGGAGTTGTTGTCATCGCAACTGACGGTGATGGTATGCACGCAATTGCCATTCACACATTCATCACGGGTACAGCTGTTATTATCGCTGCAATTGATGTTCGTGTGAACACAATTGCCGTTTATGCAGGCATCTGCCGTGCAGAAGATGTTGTCATTGCAGTTGACAGGATTATGCGTGCAATTTCCATTCACACACGCGTCTGTCGTGCAGGCATTGTTGTCATTGCAATTGATAGGAGTGTGATTGCAGTTTCCATTGGCACAGGCATCCGTTGTACAGGGATTGTTGTCATTGCAATTGACGGGGGTGTGAGTACAGCTTCCGTTAGTGCAGGCGTCAATCGTGCACAGGTTGTTGTCATTGCAATTGATGGAAGTGTTGATGCAGTTTCCATTCACGCAAGCATCTGTGGTGCATGGGTTGTTGTCATTGCACGTTCTGGGAGTATTTGTGCAGCCTCCGCCCACGCAGGCGTCAATCGTACACGGGTTGTTATCGTTGCAGTTGATGGGAAAGCCATAGCAAACCCCGTTGATGCAAATGTCGGAAGTGCATGGATTATTATCATCGCAGGTTCGCGGAGTGAATGTGCAGTTTCCGTTTACGCATACATCAATCGTGCACGGGTTGTTATCGTTGCAGGTAATGGGAATGCTTCCGCAGATTCCGCTCAGGCAGGTATCGGTCGTGCAGGGGTTATTGTCACTACAACCATTGGCGCAAACCACACCGAAACAAGGGAGATTAATGCCGGGAAGAACGCTAAAGGTGACGGTATAAGGCGCACTCGCCTGCCCGGTGCCGTTGGCTCCTGAATAGGCGATGACAGTAAGGGTGTGAGTTCCTGATGTGGCAGTCCAATAGGCGTAACCCGTTAATGGGGAATAACCAGCAAGAGTATAAGGCGCGTTGTTTGTCACATTGAATGTGGCTCCATCTAAAATAAATTTCACGCTGCCAACTGATGACCCGCAAAGGTCAGCGCGAACATTGAAGCGGCAAAGAGTATCGCGGTTAATCACTTTGCCGTTCACCAAAGGACCGATGTCACCCAATGTACCTTCATACACAAGGGCAAGTCCTGTTATTTCAAGCGAGCAAGGGGGTGCGGGAACACAATAGGTAATTTCAAGTTTCGGACGATTGGTAGAATCCGGATTATCGCTTGAACCGAAAACCAGGCGAGCGTAAGGGCTTTCAGTTTGATGTCTTAGTAAAAATCCAAAGCTGCCCGATGGATTGGCTACCATATCCGCCACCAGCGCAGTAACGTTAATATTTTCATAGTCCTGGGTCCAACTGGTGCTTTGTGGAAGCGTAACTTGGTTGGTGGCGGTAGAGACCGGCTGATTATTCCAAGTCACTGTAGTTTCACTCCATGAGGAAGTGATTCGCCTGATATAAGATGCGTTGGAGCCGGCATGTCCGTCCGCTCCGACTTGGTACAATGAGAGCTTGGCATCGGTGACTTGCGCTCCTGCCGGAATGGATGAAAGGTTGAACTGCAAAAGACTCCTTTGAGCGCCCGCCACACCGGAATAAGTCCAAGCAATAATTCTTAATGCGGGGTCTGTGGGATAGTTATTATTCGGAGGGATACTCCAGATAAAGGCATCTTTTCCCGTGGTTCCATCCGGGCGGAGAACAAGGGAAGTGCAGGGTGAAGCGATGGTAACACTGACCAAATTGCAAATCCTGTTGCTGCAGCCGGTGGAATTGGAAACTTCTAAGCAGACATTATAGATACCGCTGGAAGAATAAGTGTGTGTAGGATTAGCTAGGGTGGAAGCATAGCCATCTCCGAAATCCCATAGATAAGAAAGATTGCTGCCGGTGGAAGTATTCTGGAAAGTATAAGTATTCTGCGAATGGGTATGCGTAAAAGAAGCATTGCAGGGAACGCAGAATGTGATTTCCAATTTCGGGTGATTGGTAGAATCAGGATGGTCGCTTGAACTGAAAATCATGGAACGATAAGGGGTCTCGGTTTGCATCCTCAGCAGAAATCCGAAACTATTTGCCGGATTAGCAACCATGTCTGCTATGAGGGCGGTTACATTAATATTTTCATAATCCTGGGTTGAACTGGTACTTCGGGGAAGGATAACTTGATTTGTTGTGGTGGATACCGGCTGGTTATTCCATGTAACGGTGGTTTCACTCCATGACGAAGTGATGCGCCTTACGAGAGTTGCATTGGAGCCGCTATGCCCATTCGTACCGGGACCCACGATTGGGTCATAATACAATGAAAGTTTTGCATCGGTAATTTGCGCGCTCGGTGGTATGGATGAAAGGTCAAATTGCAAAAGGCTTCGCTGAGCGCCCGCTGCACCGGAAAAAGTCCA
>Ga0247727_10015628_pt1 | contig 12409 bp, 9 predicted proteins | sample WisWelCaveWW1625_FD_202498 | JGI IMG/M metagenome (GOLD analysis project Ga0247727, IMG submission 202498) | Biofilm microbial communities from Wishing Well Cave, Virginia, United States - WW16-25 | ecosystem: Environmental > Aquatic > Deep subsurface > Groundwater > Cave microbial mat | place... | reverse complement strand
GCCTTGCGTTGCAGCGAGTCGATCGTGGCGAGCATCCCCTTGCGGCGATCGACGCGGGCCATCGCCATGCCTTGCGGCGGCGTGATGTCGCGCACGGCGAACTGGGCCGCGTTCGCATCGGCGAGGATTTCGAATGGGCTGTGTTCCAGCCCCAAGATGCCGGAAGTCCCGCCGCCAAACGTGCGGTCGAGGTACTCGCCCAATTGCACGAACGGCGGCAGCGGCGACTTGAAGCCGCGCTCGTGGCTGATCACCGAACCGTAGCACGGATAGCGCATGCCCGGATTGAAATTCCGCCCCGACATGCACCAGGCGTCGGCGGTCCCGTGGCTGCCGTTCTGCGGATTCCAGCCGCGCAGCACCGCGAAACGATTCAGCTCCTTGGCGAGCCGCGGACAGATTTCGCTGAATTGAACGCCGGGGACCGCCGTGCTGATCGGATTGAACGGGCCTTTAACGTTTGCGGGCGCGTCGGGTTTCGGGTCGAGCGTGTCGTGGTGACTGGTCCCGCCGTGCGTCCAGATGAAAATACAGTTGACGTCCTTGGCCGCTTTGCCTTCGCCGGCCAGGACGTGCTTCTGTTGCAAAAACATTGGCAGCGACAGACCGAATGCACCGAGGCCGCCGATCTTGAGAAATGCTCGGCGGTCAATCCCTTCGCACGTCCGGACCGCTCCGTTCAATAGGTTGAGCATCTGAGACCTCCGTTTCAGGCAGGGGCTCTTCTCATTGTTACACGTGGCCAAATGCGTCGGCACGTAGAACGGAATTCATTCCGTTCCTTCACCAGAAAACGGAATAAATTCCGTTCTACGCCAATCGGCTGACGGTCGGCACCAGGCGGGCATTCACGCAGCCGCCCCGTGGAGACGGCATAAGTGAAAGAGATTATACCGTGGCGGCGGATTAGATCAACGCGCAGTTATGTGTCTAGCATCGGCACGCGATGTTGGAGATAATAGGAAAAGTTCACAGCCAGATTCACACCTTTAAGACTTCTCATGCGGAGACTGTCATGGCAAGGAAGGAAACCCGTGTTCAAGTGCCAAAGCGTGAAAGGCCGCAGCGCGCAATACTATCCGCCGAAGAAACGCTGAAGCGAATGAAAGAGTTCAGCAAGCGAAAGGAGGCGTTCATTGCCTCTATCCGAAAAGGCAAGAATTGAGGTGTACTTCCCTGATTCATCCAAGCCATCCTACCAGGAACTGCTCGATTCACTGGACCGTGAGTTCACCTATACTTTTGGCGGTTCGACGATCATTCGGGGACTTGAGGGGAGCTACCTGAGCAAACTGGGACAAAGAATTGCAGACCGCATCAACATTCTCTACACAGACATGGCGTTATCTGTGGACAAGAACTTCTCTACGATTTCGGCATACACGGACGAACTGCGAGCCGCCGCTTTTGAAGGCCTTGAGGAAGAAGCAATCCTTGTCGTTGTCATGAAGGTTTACCATGCCGAAGCACCGGAATAGCGCGTTTCAGAGACGTACTTTCATCACGGTTCTAATTGCCGCGGTCGGTTTTTGTGCGCAGGCCACGAAGTCAAACGCCTCCATGTCAGCGGAAATCCAAGTCTTACCGACAAAGGTCGCGTTCGATCGCAATTTCGATCAGACCCAGCTACTCGTCATGGCGACCGAATCGGGCGGCACGGTCAGCGAGCGTTCCGAGGACCTCACCATTCGGGCGACGTTCGCCACGTCGGACCCGAAAGTCGTATCGGTCACGACCGGCGGGCGACTGGTGGCCGTTGGCAACGGTCAGGCGACCGTCACAGTCACGTCCGATGGAGTTTCAAAACAGGTCGAAGTGCAAGTGGCCGGCGTGGTCGAGAAGCCGGTAGTCGGTTTCGCCGACCAGGTGATCCCTGTCCTTTCGAAAGCCGGGTGCAACGCCGGTTCGTGCCACGCGACGCAGCACGGCAAAGGTGGATTCAAGCTCTCGGTGTTCGGCTTCGAACCGGAAAACGATCACCAGCAAATCGTGCGCGAGTGGATGCAACGACGGCTGAACTTCAGCGAACCGACGGAGAGCTTGTTCCTCAAGAAGCCGACGCTGGCCGTGCCGCACGGCGGCGGTCGGCGACTGGAGCCGGGATCAATCGACTTTCAGATACTGGCTGCGTGGATCGCGGCTGGATCGCCGCCACCTAAAGCGGACGCTCCGAAGGTGACGAAGATCGCCGTCACGCCGATACGACGGGTCGGTGAGCGGGGTTTCAAACAACAATTGCAGGTGACGGCCACGTACAGCGACGGCAAGACGCGGGACGTGACCGCGTGGGCGAAGTTCGACAGTATGGACGACGGAGTCGCCGCCGTGACAAACACAGGGGTCGCGACTGCCGTCGGCCGGGGCCAGGCGCCGGTCATGGTCCGCTTCGAGGGGCAGGCTGAAATCGCGATGCTCGTCGTGCCCTTTGCGGCCGGCGTCGATCTGGCCGATTGGAAGAACAATAACTTTGTGGACGAACTCGCGGCGGCGAAATTCAAGGAACTCGGCATCCCGCCGTCGCCGCTCTGCGACGGCGCGGCTTTCGTGCGCCGGGCGTTTCTCGACGCCATCGGCACGCTGCCGACCGTCGAAGAAACCGTCGCGTTTCTCGACTCAAACGATCCCGACAAGCGTCGGAAGCTCATCGACCGATTGCTCGGCCTCACGGGCGATCCGGCCCAGGACATTTACAACGACAAGTACGCCGCGTTGTGGACGCTCAAGTGGGCCGACCTCTTTCGGAACTCGAGCGCCAACCTCGGCGACCAGGGGATGTGGGCGTTGTATAACTGGATGCGCGAGTCGTTTCGCACAAACAAACCGTTCGACCAATTCGTGCGCGAGATGATCACGGCCAAGGGGTCGATCTTCTCGAACGGCCCGGCGAATTATTACCGCGTGTTCAACAACCCGCCCGACCTCGCCGAGGCCACGTCGCAGATATTCCTGGGCATCCGCCTGACCTGTGCGAAGTGCCATCATCATCCGTTTGAGAAGTACGCCCAGTCCGATTACTACAGTTTCGCCGCGTTCTTCTCGCGCGTCGGCACGAAGGGCAGCCAGGAATTCGGCCTGTTCGGCGGCGAGACGGTGGTCGTGGTTCGTTCCGGGGGCGAAGTGAGTCACCCGCGCACCGGCGCGATCATGAAACCGACGCCGCTCGATGGCCAACCGGCCGACGACCCGCTCGACCGCCGCATCCCGCTGGCCGCGTGGCTCACCGCGCCGGACAACGAAATGTTCGCCCGCAACATCGTGAACCGGTACGTCTCGTACCTGCTCGGCCGCGGACTGGTTGAGCCGGTCGATGACATGCGAGCCACGAACCCGCCCACGAACCCGCCGCTGATGGATGCGCTGGCCAAGGAATTTCGCACCGGCGGATTCAACCTCAAGCACCTGATCCGCACGATCATGAACTCGCGGCTCTATCAGCTCGATTCGCAACCGACGCCCGCAAACGCCGCCGATTCGCGATTCTACAGCCATTACAAAGTGAAACGCATCGCCGCCGAGCCGCTGCTCGACGCAATCGACTCGGCGACCGGCTCGCAGACAAAATTCCCGAATCTGCCGCTCGGCACCCGCGCGATCGAGTTGCCCGACGCGAACTACCAGAACTACTTCCTCGTCACGTTTGGCAAGCCGAAGCGCGTGAGCGTCTGCGAATGCGAGCGAGTGCCGGACGAGAATCTCTCGCAAACCCTGCACACTCTGAACGGCGACATCCTCGCCGCGAAACTCACTGACGGCAACGGCCGCATCGCCAAGCTGATCGCGGCGAAGAAGACGCACGACGAGATCGTCAGTGATCTGTACCTGGCCGCACTCGCTCGGCGAGCATCGGCACCGGAGCTTGAGGCGAGCCGCAAGTTTTTGGCCGAAAGTCCGAGCCCGCAGGAATGCTACCCGGACCTGCTCTGGGCGTTAATCAACTCGAAGCAGTTCATGTTCGTGAGATAAAGGAAGATCATGGTCCCAACGAATCGAGTAGAACGACGAATGTTTTTGACTCGCAACCCAGTGCGTGGTAGGCGAACTCCTTCTTCATTCGTCGTTCAACTGAATTCGTTGGGAATTCCCCTCCTCATTTGTTTCTTGATCCTTCCTTCGCGCGTTCTTGCCCAAACTCAGAACTCGTACCCGATGCTGATGAGCCTGAAGCCGGTCGCGGTGCACGTGGGCCAGACGACGGAGTGCGAAGTGTCGGCGCGGTACAACCTGTTCGGGGCGACGAAGGTGTTCGTTTCCGGCGAGGGCGTAACCGGCGAGGTCGTGCCGCCGGAGAAGAAGGAAGGCGACAAGCCGCCGGACCCAAACGCTGCAAAGCCGAACGTGGCAAAGATGAAACTGCGATTTACGGTCGCGGCCGACGCCGTGCCTGGGCCGCGTGACTTTCGTGTCGCAACGCCGCAGGGCGCAAGCACGGTTGGGCAACTGGTTGTCGTGCGCGACCCGATCGTGAGCGACACGGGCGACAACAACGCGCCGGCGAAGGCCCAAGCCGATCACGCTCCCTGCCACCGTTTGCGGCGCGATCGAGGCAGCCGAGGATGTGGATTGCTTCAAGTTCAACGTGGAAGCTAGCGCGTCGCTCGTATTTCGCGTGTGGGCGATGCGGTTGGAAGACCGCATCCACGATCTCCAGGAGCACGTCGATCCGATCGTGACCATTCGCAACGCCACCGGCGCAACCGTTGCCGCAAACGACAATCACTTTTCCGCCGACCCGCTACTTCATCACAAATTCGATCAGGCCGGCGAGTACCTTCTCGAAGTGCGCGACGTGCGCTACAAAGGGAACGCCGACTGGGTCTACGCGATCGAAGTCAACAGCCGCCCATTCATCACGCAGACGCTGCCGCTCGCGGTGACGCCTGGCACCGAGACAAGACTCTCGCTCGTCGGTTACAATCTTCCGGCCGATGCCACGACGACGATGATCGTTCCGCCCGGAACAGCGCCGGGCCTGCGCTGGTTTTCACCCGCCGTCGGCGGGCAACCGACAAACGCCGTGGTACTCTTGGTGACGGCATTGCCGGCGGCCACGAAATCTCCGCCCAGCGCATCGGCACTGTCCGTGGCAAGCCCAGCGAGTCCACCGAATGCTTCCGCGCCGGCGGCGGCCGGGGAGCAGTCGGCACCAAACACTCCGCCGCCGGTACCACCCGCGCAGCCGATCACCGTGCCCGGCGTCGTGAGCGGGCGAATCGAAAAGCCCGGCGACGCGGACCGGTACAGCTTCGAGGCCAAGGCGGGCGACAAGCTGTCGTTCGAGGTAATCGCGCGGCGAGCCGAGTCGGGCCTCGATTCGTTTCTCCGCATCCTGAACCCACAGGGCGCGGCGATATCCGAGGCCGACGACATGTCGCGCGACCGGATTCAGAGCCAGGACTCGTGGCTTGAAAACTGGACCGCCCCGGCCGACGGCAAGTACACGATCGAGGTTCGCGACCTGCACCTGCGCGGCGGCCCGCAGTTCACCTACGCCGTGCAAGTCACGCGGACCGAGCCGTATTTCACCCTCGAGGTTGATACCGACAAGACCGAACTCGCATCGGGCATCAGTGCACCAATTTACGTTCGAGTCGTTCGCAAAAACGGTTTCGCCGGCGAAGTGCAACTCGCGATCGATGGCCTGCCGCCCGGCGTGACGGCGACGTGCGGCCGCATCCTCGAAACCGGCAACGATGGATGCATACTGCTGCACGCCGCGCCTGACGCCCCAGCCGGCGCTACGAATATCAAGATCACCGGCACCGCCAAGCATCCGAATCCCGTGAAGGATGCCCGACCGCTTGAACTCTCCGCCGTCGCCCGGCCGCTGCAGGAATATTACTCGCCCGGCGGCGGCCGCGGCAACTACCCGGTGGAGATGCACACCGTCTCGGTCGCCGAGCCGATGGATATTCGATCGGTGAAGCTCAGCACCACCGCCGTGACGCTCAAGCCGGGCGAATCCCAGAAGATCGAAGTCACGATCGAACGCGCCCCCGGCTTCAAAGGCAACGCGACGCTCGACGTGATCTATCAACACCTCGAGCAACCCTTCGGCAACAGCCTGCCGAAGGGTGTCACGGCCGACGTCGGCGGCTCGAAAACGTTATTGGTGGGCGAAGAGACCAAGGGCTTTATCACGCTCAAGGCCGCCGCGGACGCGCCGGCGGTCGAGAAGCAGCTCGTGCCGGTGATGGCCCACGTGTCGGTGAACTTCGTGATGAAGATGACCTACTGCGGCGAGCCGTTTCATGTGACGGTGCTACCTGCGGAGAAGAAGTAGCGGAAGGCGATCACGGACGGCATAATGATGCCACGCTGGAGGCGGACGATGCTCACGATCCAAAATCGATATACGCAACTGTGCGACGGCATGACGCGGCGAGATTGGCTGCGTGTCGGTGGTCTCAGTGCGCTCGGTCTGTCGCTCCCGTCGCTGATTTCCGCACGTCAGGCGAGCGCGGCGTCGATTGTGCCGTCGGGCGGCAAGGCCAAGTCGTGCATCGTGGTGTTTCTGCTCGGTGGGCCGCCGCAGCAGGAGACTTGGGACCCGAAGCCGGATGCGCCGGCGGAAGTGCGAGGCGAGTTCAAACCGATCCCGTCGGCCACGCCAGGGCTTTTCGTCGGCGAGCTGATGCCGCGCACCGCGGCGATCTCCAATCACATCGCCGTGCTGCGGGCGATGTCCTCGAACGACAATGCGCATTCGTCCAGCGGCTACTGGATGCTCACCGGCTACCCGCACACGCCGATGAATTCCGAGAACGCGAAACCGGGCGCGCCGAACGATTGGCCGTGCATGGGCGCCGTCGTGAAAAAGCTGCGGCCGGATCGCGGCTCGCTGCCCGCGGCGGTGACGCTGCCCGAAGATATTTGGAACACGGGCCGGCTGCCGTGGCCGGGCCAGGACGGCGGATGGCTTGGTCACAGGTGTGATCCGTGGCTTCTGATGTGCGATCCGAACAAGCCGGACTTCGAGGTGGCCGGCCTCGAAGCGTCCACCGAATTGCCGACGCTTCGGGTCGATCGCCGCCGATCACTTCTCGAAGCGGTGAATCGTCATCTTGATGCGGCCGATCGCGGGGGCGCTGCGAAAAACTGGGACTCGACGAGCCAGCAGGCATTCGACCTTCTTCGTTCCACGAAAAGTCGCGGAGCATTCAATCTCGACGAAGAGCCGCCCGCGGTGCGCGACCGGTACGGCCGAAACCGGTTCGGCCAGAGCATGCTGCTGGCTCGGCGCCTCGTCGAAGCGGGCGTGTCGCTCGTCCAGGTGAACTGGCAGCGCTGGGACGCCGACACGAGCGAGGCACCCGCGTGGGACAACCACGTGAAGAACGGCGAACGACTCAAGACGGTGCTCATGCCACCTATGGACTTGGCCTACTCGGCCCTGCTCGAAGACCTGTTCGCCCGCGGGTTGCTCGACGACACGCTGGTCGTCTGGATGGGCGAGTTCGGCCGCACGCCAAAGATCAACGCCCGCGCAGGCCGTGACCATTGGGGCCACGTGTACTCGGTCGCGCTGGCGGGCGGCGGAGTGCGCGGCGGCGTGGTCCACGGCTCGTCCGATTCCATCGCCGGTCATCCCAAAGAGGGCCGCGTCCAGCCATGGGACCTTTCCGCGACGATCTTCCACTGCCTCGGTGTCAGCCCGGAGACCATGCTTCAAGACCAGTTCGGCCGGCCGCTCGCGATCAGCAAGGGTGACGTGATTCGCCAAGTCCTGTGAGTGAAGCGATGACGCTACCGGTCAATAATTGCCCCGGTCCGATGCGACGGCGCGAATTCCTGCGCGTGGGGCTGGCTGGTTTGAGCAGTTTGACCGTGCCCGGCCTGCTGCGGCTTCGTGCGGAGGCCGGTGCGGCGACCACGCGCGAACGCACGGCGGTGATCCTCGTCTGGCTGCCCGGCGGACCGAGTCACATCGAGACGTATGATCCGAAGCCGAACGCGCCGGCGGAATACCGCGGGCTGTATTCGCCGATCTCGACTGACGTGCCCGGCGTTCAAATCTGCGAGCTGTTACCGCTGCACGCGAAGATCGCCGACAAGTTCACGATCCTGCGATCGATGGTACACACGGGCTTTTGCCATCAGCAGGGTACGCAGCAACTACTGACCGGCCACCCGGTGCTCGAGCTTAGACAGAAGCCGGATCACCCCGACTTCCTGGCGGTGACGAACAAGCTGCGGTTTGATCCGAACCGTTCGATCCCGAACTACGTCGGCGTGACGCCGGTGAACTATTCTGGCTCGGCGTACCTTGGGCCTGCGTATGAGCCGTTCGAGGTGACCGGTGATCCGAACGATCCGAACTTCAGCGTGCCGAACATCGGTCTGCCGGACCAAAATCAAGTCGCGCGGATCGGTGAACGCATCGGATTGCGGAAAAAGTTCGATCGGATGCGCCGCGATATCGACATTTCGGCGAACATGGAGGCTCTCGACACGTTTGAGTTGCAGGCCTGGAATATGTTGACAAGTCCCGAGGCGCGGCGGGCTTTCGATATCGCTCAAGAATCCGAGCAGACGCGCGATCGCTACGGTCGCAACCGCTGGGGCCAGCAGTGCCTGATGGCCCGCCGCCTGGTCGAGGCCGGCGTCGAACTTGTTACGACGCAGTTCGCCGGCCCGCTCTGCGGTCGAGTCGGCAACTGGGACGATCACGCGGTCAATCACAACGTATTCGAAGGGATGAAATACCGCGCCCCAGTCTTTGATCAAGCGGTCTCCGCTCTCATCGAAGACATCTACGCCCGCGGCCTCGACAAGCAGGTGATGATTATCGTTTCTGGCGAGTTCGGCCGTACGCCGAAGATTTCCTACATCGCCAGTTCCGGCAAGGGTGTCGCATCCGCCGACGCGGGCGTCGTGCAGCCTGGCCGCGATCACTGGCCGCGCGCGACCTCGATCCTGTTCGCCGGCGGCGGGATCGCGGGCGGCCAGATCATTGGCGCGACCGACTCTCGCGGGGAGGACGTCATCGATCGCCGTGTCGGCCGTGGCGACTTCCTCGCCACGATGTACCGCCACCTCGGCATCGATCCCGACGCCATCGCATTCCGCGACTTCGCCGGCCGGCCGGTTCCGATATTGCAAGAGGGAACGCCGATATCTGAACTGGTCGGGGATGTGCATTCACAGTCCGTATGACTGGAGCATGTATTCCAGGTGGTGTGCCGTGACGCGATCGGGCATCGGGCATTCGGCGTGGGGGCAGCGCTCGGATACGAGGGCATTCAAGTCTTGCGAGCGGGAAGGCAATTCGGCGTTGAGCATCGCTCCGGAAACGGCGGTTTGAAAACGCAACGGGCCGGTGCGGGCGCTCAAGAGGACTCGGGCCGAAGGGACGAGCAGTCGAATTCCCAACGCAAATAACTGCTGAACGAAATGGGATTGACTCAGGCCGCCGGTCAGCACGAATGACGTGATCTGATTTTCACCACCGACGACTTCGGCGATCATTTGCTTGTTCAACAACAGAAGTTCGAGCATGATCGAGAACTGCGTGCTGGCCACTTTCTGGCCGAGCGACAGGCTGTTCCAGTGGGGCGGATAAATCACCTGGCCGTCGCGGTAGAGCACGCGACGAATCGTGGATGGATGAGCCTCAAGGGCCAACACGTTTAGCGTATCCAATTGTCGGCGATAGCCCGGGGCAAAATCGCCGATGAACTGGTCGTACCATTTGCAGCAATCGGCCAGCATCATGAGCAAGAGCCGATCCTTGTAGAACTCGAAACAGTTCGCCTTGCCCGCGAGGATGGCCGTAGCAGAGCACTTGCGGTTTACGGTACCGCTCGTGCCTGCCGACGTGATGATCATAGTATCGTCCACAAGCCCGCATCCGACTCCAGTTGCGTGGTTGTCGCCGAGGCTGGAGACGACGTCCCAACCGGCCAGCATTTCGCGCAGCCGCGCCCATTCGGATGAAATGCCGGGCACCGCTTTCTCGCCCACCTTGCCCACCGACTGACCGCTGTCGATGACCGGCGGAAACCACTTTGGATCTAGCCCGGCCGCCTGAATGGCTTGGGTGGCGAGTTCTCGTGTAGTTTGGTCCAACAGGCTGTTGCTCAGTGCATCGGACTTGCTAAGCCGCTGATTGCCCGTCAGCATGAATGCGATCCAATCGCCCGTGGTCATGACCTTGCGCAGTGTATTGCGAAGCGACTCTTCAACGTTCAAGGCCCAAATCAGCTTGGGCAATATGAACCGGGGGGCAATCGGGCCAACGACTTTCTCTGCGCCCAGTTCTTTCAGCATGGCCACCTCTTTCGTGGCGGCGTTGCACTGCCACATCAGAGCGGGCGCGATCAACCGGTTGTTTGCACCCAACAGCACCATGTCATGTTGTCGCACCGCGAACGATATCGCTCCGCGGCCAGGCGCAACCAACATGCCTTTGCGGCAAAGCTGGTCCAATACGTCCAGCATCATCTGCGGTGTCTTTTCGAGATCAAACGCCGGCTCACCGTGCCAACTCACTTCCCCCAGCATCTTCGTAGCCGCGAAACACTCCATCCCCTCACCCGTGCGACCACCGAAGCTCAAGCTGGTTGTCGAATTGTCGGCGCCGAACACCCTTGCAAGATTGCCTGTCATGGTGAGTCACCTGAATTTGTGGATTTCAAACTGGAATGGTAATGTTCGTGGGGCAGATTTGAAACTCAAATCATTGACTACTCTTTCAAAAGTGTCATTCTCGGTGCAACATGGTTCGAAACACTTGCGACCTGACTTGCAGGAAATTGAGCGGGCGCATTGATTAACCGCATGACCGCTAAACCAGTCTTCTCTTTGGTTCGACGACTTGGCTTAGGAACGTTTTGGCGATGAAATTCCTGGCAATTGATCTTGGCGAAAAGCGAACTGGGCTCGCGGTCGGCGACGACACAACTCGAATTGCCTCGCCGTTGATGACAATTCATGCGTCACGGGTCGAGGATCGCCTTAGCCAGATCGACCGGGCAATCCGAGAACATCGAACGGATGCGATCGTCGTGGGCTTGCCGGTCAACATGGACGGCACGGAAGGAGAGGCTGCGCGGAAGGCTCGTGAGTTTGGCGATTGCCTTGCGAGTCGATTTGGTTTGCCCGTTCACATGGTCGATGAACGGCTCAGCACCGAAACGGCCGATGCTCAATTGCGAGACCGTGGGCTAACCCGCAAAGGAAAGCGGGCTCGTCGCGACGCCCTGGCCGCCGCCGCCATTCTGAACACATTTCTAACCAGTCTTTGATTCCTGGAGAACAATTTTCAGCACAGAATCTCCCCCGAACATGAGGCATGGCATCCGTTAGAGAATTGAACCACAGATTTCACGGATCACACAGAGATAAATAATGCACAACATCCTCTTCGATCTGTGGAATCTGCGAGATCTGTGGTTCCATCCAATTCCAACACGAAATCCTGCACTTATCCGAACAGATCGGGATCCGTTGCACGAAGTCGCGCCATCTGATCCTGCCAAACCATCGGCACGGCATTGAGGCTCATGAGTTCCTGCTTCGTTGCCAGTGCGATTTTGGGGGCGATGGGCCGAGCGGTGGCGCCGATCGCGCCCGAGGCGACCGAGACCGAGATATTACGCTGGCACATTCCTTCGAGCAGCACCATCAGGAAAACGGCTTGTTGGATCACTTGCCCCGCTGTGATGGCCCCGTGGTTGGGCAAAATGATCGCGCGGTGCTTTTGCAGGGCCTCCGCCATCGGTCGTACCCGTTCTTCTTTGGACGCAAGCCCGGTGTAGTCTTCTTCCACAATGCCAACCTCGCCGGCGAGGAAGTAACTTTCTTGATCGTAGATTTCGGGCACGGTCCGAAGTGCGCTGAAGGTGACTGTGGCGGGTGGGTGCGTGTGTGCCAGCGCGATGATTGTTGGGTTGACCTGGTGGATCACCCCATGAAGCCGGATCGTGTCGTTCACAGCCCCTTCGCCTTCGAGGACATTTCCGGCGAGATCGAGCGTCAGCACATCGGCCGGTCGCAGCGTGCCGAAGGATGGGCCGAAGCGATTGGCGATCATGCGGTCGGCCGACACTTTGATGCTCAAGTGCCCGGCGATGCCGACGCTCAAGCCGTGGCGGAACAACAGGCGAGCACCGCGACAGAGGTCCAGTTTTTGGTCTTCATGCATGGGTGTTTCTCCGTGCCGATCAATGGGAAGAGGACGATTTTTCGTGGCGAATCTCCACGAGGGTTTCGGTGACGCCTTCTTGGACCACGGCACCGGACTGGTTGAGAATCTGTCGTTTCCATCGAATCAAACCGCGCCGGCCACGGCCGCGGACCTCCTTGGCCAGAATCTCCGTGCGTATGTGAACCGTGTCGCCAATGTAGATCGGTTTCAAAAAGGTCCATTCAGAGATGCGAACAAATGCCGCCGTTCGCATGTGCGGGCTAA
>Ga0247727_10015627_pt1 | contig 12409 bp, 12 predicted proteins | sample WisWelCaveWW1625_FD_202498 | JGI IMG/M metagenome (GOLD analysis project Ga0247727, IMG submission 202498) | Biofilm microbial communities from Wishing Well Cave, Virginia, United States - WW16-25 | ecosystem: Environmental > Aquatic > Deep subsurface > Groundwater > Cave microbial mat | place... | reverse complement strand
TTTCTTTGGCATGAAACCCATTATAACACACCGATTTTGAGCAAGTGAGCGATTTTATCGCTCCTTGCTCAACTTTTTTCACCCCGTTTTCCCTCGGAAAACGCCTTTTGGGACAGGCTCTAAAATAAGGGAGGTTTGGAGTCTCAAAGGATTTGAAGCTCTCTCCCAAAATTGATCGCCAAAAAAACAAAGCATTCGAAGTGGGGTCGCCGACGATTCCACCATTCACGAGCCAATTTCTGGTGGCCCGCCACAATTGTTTTCAGGCTCTCCTGTTTCCCGTTTTCGTTGTTGTGGCAGTAGAAGACGCCGTTGGTCCGGCGGTAAAGGCGGTATCGCATCTTCATGTCTCTCCTCATGTTGTGAGGATAGCTCGGGTCTGCGACTCCGCGTTAACGGCTTCTGGCGGTGCTGTCAGCGGATTGTGCCGCCCTTGTGGCGAGCCAGCGTTTTGCTGGCAAATCTGCTGGCAGTCGCGCCGTTCTGTCGCTCTAAACCCCCAAACCGCAGGCGTTTGAAGAATGGAGGCGGGTGTCGGAATCGAACCGACGATGAGGCTTTTGCAGAGCCCTGCCTTACCACTTGGCTAACCCGCCATGAGAGAAACCTTCAAATGTATTGAGAGGGGAGAGTGTTGGCAAGTCCGGATCAGAGGCCAATACAGGTTAAAATGATCTCTCACAGAGGACACAGAAGGTGTGGAGGAGAAGATAAGGAACCCCGAGGCATTTATTCCGATCCCACCGCTACGGGATCGGAATAAATGCCTCAATCTCATCCTGTAGATCCTGTCATCATGACTCTCTGTGAGCTCTGTGCCCTCTGTGTGAAACACGGTCTTTTCAAATGGGGATCCGAAGGACACGCTTTCCGATATTGCAAAGCACCTCGTACTCGTTGGTCTCCGCCCACCCGGAAAACTCATGTGCCGTGATTTCATCATTGCCCTGTTTTCCAATAAGAACCGCTGTATCCCCCCAGCGAGTCTTTGGAACATGTGTGACATCCACGATGGTCATATCCATGGTGACACGCCCCAGGATCCGACATCGTTTTCCATGAATAAGAACTTTACCCCGATTTGAGAGTTTTCGTGGGATGCCGTCCGCGTAACCGGCGGATAATACGGCCAGGCGGGATTTTCTTCGTGTTCGATAGGTTCCGGCATAACTGACAGGCGTGCCGGCCGGCACAGTGCGAAGGAGCGCGATTCGTGTTTTCCACGTCAGGACAGGTTTTAACGATTGCGATCCAAAGCGGTGTTGCCAGACATGGAGAGGGTGGGGGATACCATAAAGAGCGAGGCCGGGCCGCACTCCCTTTACCAGTTTACCTCCCCGAATGCGCATCAGGCCGGCGCTATTCTGCAAGTGGACGGCCGGAACGGAGATGCCGTATTCTTTTGCCAATCGGCAAAAGGATTGCAGTTTTTTGAATTGATGAAGGGTTTCTTTTTCGTCGGTGTCCGCAGAGGAAAAATGGGTGTATAAACCTGTTGCAGTCAAGTAACGGGATTTTTCAATACGCTTTAACAAGGACAAGGTGTCGAGTGGAAACCCGCCCAAGCGTCCCATACCGGTATCAAGTTTCAGATGGACAGCAACCCGTCTTTTTTGGCGCATCGCCTCCCTTTCGACAGCCGTGGATTCATAGAGGTTGGAGAGCGTTGGAATCCAATGGGAATGGCTGACTACTTCCGGAATTTCTTCCTTTAGCAGAGGACTTAACAACAAAATTTCTGATTGTGGAGCAGAAGATACGGCTGCATTTGCCTCAAAAATATTGGCAACCGCCAATGTTTTCACCCTTTTAGCGGAGAGGGCTTTGGCGACCGCGGGCAGCCCGTGACCATAGGCATCCGCTTTGATAACTCCGATCACCTCACACGATTTCGGGATGATGGAGCGAACTCGCCGAAGGTTGAATAGAAGCGCTGAAAGATCAATTTCAGCCCATGTGTGCTCGCCGTGAATCAGGAGTATGGCCCCCAGAAAGTGTCTCCACCGGTGGCATCCTTCAGCTTCTCCTTGGTTTGAGGACTGACCTTTAAAGGGGATTGGATATCACCAATGACGAATGGATTGCCCAAAGAATCCTTTCCATTGCCGGTAGCAAGTTTGCTTCCAGATCTTAAATAAGGCGTCAGATCGTTCCATGCCGGAATGACAGGTCCGGTTTTATTGTGTTCCAATGCGTACTGATCCTTGGCTGCATCCAATTGGCGTGCCTCATTCAAGATTGTGCTGGCTTGTGCTCGCGTACGTGCTCTCACAAAGGAGGGTACTGCGATAGCTGACATCAGCCCGATGGGAACGACTGCTCCGGCCAGGACTATTTTACTTGAATCACTGTTGCTATTGCCAGAGGACAACCAGCCTTCTTCGGTGTTTCCGGCGACACTATAAGCAAAAGCTGCTTCGCCTGCCCCCATGAACTGCTGAAGAAACTTTGCCTGCGCAGGTTCGCGGGAGCTGGACATTTGGAGCGCTGCCTTTTGAATTTCAGTGATGATTTGTCCGAATTTTTGACCGGCAAAACAGAAGCTGTTTCCCTGGGAAGGGATGCCTTGGGATAACCGCTTGAACTCTGCTGTCGATTTAAGTCCTTCCTTCTTGCCGCTTTTCACAGCCAGCGCATCCTGAACAAGCGTATCCGAGGAAGCCAGGAAGAGGTAATCCCCGCTCCGGGCAATCGTCGCACGGATCTGGATCGGAAGAGGCAATGGAATCGGCATGGTTCGCATCTTGAGACCATCCTGGTCAACCCGGATGACACCCGGATTATTGGCAAAGAACTGCTCAAGACGATTGAACAGGGTGTCATCCTTCACCTTGATCATCAGCATGATCCCGGGTTCCGGAATCTCCAGTCCCGCAGCGGTTGGCATGGGTAATGGAATTTTTTTCGATTCATCCAGAGTGATCACAATTCCTATTTCGCCTGCCGATGAGTTCAAAATCTGATCCAGGTTGCTGCCGGTCATCATCTCGAAAGTGGCCGGCAACTGACGAAGCTGTGTGTCCGCTTCCGGGAAGCCAGCCTGGGATACTTCCTGCTGAATGGTTGACCAGAGCATTGGTAGATCCAGATCTGAAAAACTTGCGAATGCTGTGGTCGAAGGCAGGAAATCCAGACCATTCAATGGGTGCGAGCTTTTGCCAAAAATGGACCACAAATAACCCGATGTTTTCCCCTTGTAGTGGTGAAGCATGGATTTGTTGTAATAAAGCCCCTTTTCCCGGGCAATGGAGCTGATCCCGACCCCGCTGACTTCCTCGACCCCGCTGTTTTTGATCAAGCGCGTGATGACATCGAAGGCCTTGTTAACGCTGGCTTTATCAGCCTCTGAAAAATCCGGTGCGGAGAGAAAGAGCTGCCGCATACCAGACACCGAGGCGGAAAGATTCTGAAGCCATTTTTCAGTCCCAAGATAGAGATAGAAATCTCCACCTGCGTTCAGGTTTGAGGTAACCTCTTTGAAACTGTTCTTTTCAGCCGAAACCAGTCCGGCTGATTTCGCCGTGGCTTCGGTTTTTTCTGCTTTTTTTCCACAGCTGATGAGCAGGATGGATGTAATCATTGCCAGGATTCCCACACTCACAGAGATAGAGGAAGAGATTTTTTCCATGGAACCGCCTTTTTTTAATTCAGAGGATTATTTCTGTTTTTTACTTTAAAGGCCATTATGAAAGAAAGTCCGGTTTATAGTCACTATTTTCAATCATGGTTTGCCTCCAAAGGTTACGAAATCGTCAATATCGAGAAGATCAAACCAGGTTGCCACATCCTTGCGTTTGGGCGCCATCTCCGAATGTCTTTTATGGAAGTATTGACGCATTTCAAGATCAGTGGGACCACGTTGTTCCTGAAAGGCGGACCAGGCGGCGATCTCCAGCACCGTTGGTTTTGCTTTTGCCGTTTTGGTGATCCACTCGAGAATTTCCGTGTCACTTTTGCCGGCGGCGAGCTGTTTTTTGAGCATGGCGGCATTGGTTCCGGCAAACTTAAGGAAAATCTGATCCAGCGGACAATCGTAGCAGAATTCACCATTTTTACCGGCAATAGCCGCACGACCCTTATCGAGGGCGCGTGGCAAAATAACGTAGCCCCCCAGGCGCACACGAGGGCTGCGGGGTGGACGCCGGGTGAGATCAGGGAAATGAGCATGCATGTTGGATGATCTGAATTTATTTAAATTCAAGCAGTTCCACTTCAAAGATCAGAGTTGCTCCGGGCGGGACTGCGCCTCCTGCCCCACGGTCTCCGTAGGCGAGTTTGGCTGGAATCATCAGTTTTCGCTTTCCACCCACCTTCATGGATAGCACGCCTTCATCCCAGCCCTTAATGACCTGACCTGTGCCAACCGCAAAGACAAATGGCTGACCGCGATCCACGGAGCTGTCGAATTTTTTGCCGTTTTCCAGCCATCCAGTATAATGTACAGAAACCATTTGTTCCTTTTTCGGGCTTTCTCCCTTGCCTTCCACAAGATCCATATACTTGAGACCGGAATCTGTTGTGATCCATTTCTCCTTTTCCTTTGATGGAGAATTGGCTGGTGGATCGACCGCAAAGGCTGATGCCATGAACGCTGAAGTGATTGCAATTAAAAGAATATGGAAAGCCCGTTGATCTTTCATAGGCTGGTGACCGTATCCGAAAGGGTGATTTTTTACCAGATGTTTCTATCCGCCTTCGCAGAGGGCATGCATGTTAAGTTAAACAAAATAGTTCCTCCCCTTAACAAGGAGAGGTTGGGTAGAAGGGGAGACCTCCTCTAACTCCTCCTTGGCAAGGAGGAGAAAAACCTTCTAACTCAACACGCATGCCGTAGAGGGCCACAGGCTTGTGGTTCGACTCCACTCACCATCCTGAGCTTGTCGAAGAACCCGCGGGTGAATACGATGGATGAAGTTTCAGAATACAAAACATGAGTTTATCCTGTTGTCCTCCAAATTCTGCCGTCCGGACCGACGAGGAAAGGCACGAACAGAAGTCGCTTCAGTTTCAAGCGCTTCTGACGGCGTCCTGTCTGATGACTTTGGTGGCGGGTTGGCTGGGCGGACAATATGGTTTACCGTCCGAAGCACAAAAGGCTCTCTATGTCCTGGCGTACTTCGCGGGAGGATTTTATCCGACCCTTGGTGTGATCAAGGATTTGCGGTCATTCACGTTCAACGTGAATTTTCTGATGGTGGCCGCCGCGCTTGGCGCCGCCTTGATTGGAGAGGTGGTCGAGGGGGCTGTTTTGATGTTTCTGTTTTCGCTCAGCAACGCTCTTGAGACATTTGCCAGCGGTCGGACTCGAAAGGCCATCCGGTCCTTGATGAAATTGAGTCCCCCGGAGGCAACCGTATTGCGCGATGGAAAAGAAGAAACCGTTCCTACATCCTCTCTCAAGCTTGGTGACACCTTGATCGTGTTGCCGGGCGAGCGTTTTGCCGCCGACGGGGTGATTATCGAGGGGAACACGTCCATTGATGAAAGTACATTAACGGGCGAGTTCATTCCTGTTGATCGTGGTCCGGGCAGCCGTGTCATGGCAGGCACCATCAACCACTTTGGAATGGTAAAGGTCAAAATGGATCGGGAGGTTTCAGATACCATGCTGGCTAAAATTTTCAGGATTGTAGAGGAAGCCCGGCAACAGCGAGCCCCCACTCAACGCCTGATTGAGAAGTATGGCGGTCCCTATACATGGATCATTTTAACCACAACCCTGCTGACGTTTCTGGGAGGGTGGCACTGGGGGGGCGAGTCCTGGCAGCAAAGTCTCTACCGTGCAATGACCTTCATGGTTGTGGCTTCCCCTTGCGCGCTGGTGCTCTCCATTCCTTCAGCCGTTCTGGCAACCATCGCGGCCGCAGCCTGGCGGGGTATTTTGTTCAAGGGAGGTCGTGCTGTGGAAATCATTGGGGAGGCGAATGTGATTGCGTTCGATAAGACGGGGACACTCACAGAGGGCAAACCCCATCTGGCTGAAGTCCGGTATGCAAAGGGAGTTTCACCGGATCGTATCCTGGCCGAGGTGGCTGCAGTGGAAGTAAATTCGGAACATCCCCTTGCGGAGGTATTGGTTCAGGAGGCACGGTTACGTGGTATCGCATTCACACGCGCCAGCGATTGCAAAGCCAGGCCGGGAATGGGTATGGAGGGTCAAATCCACGGGGCGCATCTGCGAATCGGCAGCGAAGCGTTTGTATGCATTCATGGAGGCATGGAAGAATGGGTGCGGGAGACTCTTGTTGACTTTCGTTCACGGGGATTGACATGCCTGGTTGCCGCAAAAGAGAAGCCACTGGCTGTTTTTGGCCTGTCGGATCGGCTTCGACCGGGTGCGATCAAGGCCGTTCAGGAACTGGACCAACTTGGAATCAAGACTGTGATGTTAACGGGTGATCATGTGGCTTCGGCTGCAGAGTTTGCTCGTCAGCTGGGTTTGAGCGACTTCCGCGCAGGTTTATTGCCTCACGAAAAAGTAAAGGTGCTCCAGATGCTGACTCATGAGTACAAAACCGTGGCGATGGTTGGTGACGGGGTCAACGATGTGCCTGCGCTTGTAAGCGCTTCCGTGGGTATTGCCATGGGAGGCAGCGGCAGCGACGCTGCTCTGGAGAATGCCGATATTGTTCTCATGAGCGATGCCATCGAAAGGGTGCCTGAGATTGTAAATCTCGGTCGCCGTACGAAGGCCATCATCACCCAGAACCTGGTTTTCGCGCTTGGAGTAATCCTGATTCTAATCATCGGCACATTTCTGGGAAAACTATCCCTGGCCGCTGGTGTTGTGGGGCATGAGGGCAGTACCGTACTGGTGGTCTTTAACAGTCTCCGTCTGCTACGAACAAAGTTAGTTTTCTGACAAACTCTGAGTTCAAAAGAAACTGCCGAATACCGGTGGAATCTGCTGACCAACACGCGCAGGCTCAAACCGCATTGACACAATCACCACGTTGGGTTTTATTTGACAGAAATACATATTTATGTATATATTACATCACCATGAAAACCACCCTTTACATTGAAGACGATCTTTTCAGAGAGGCCAAAGTCAAAGCAGCACAAGAGGGAATACGCATCAAAGATCTAATCGAAGAAGGGCTTCGTGTTGTATTGTCTGGTAAGCATTCTTTCAAAAAGGCGCGGCGTGTGGCATTCCCATTAATCCAAAGAAGCTCTCAACGTCCTTTGGTTACATTGAAAGATATCCAGCGTTCTCAGGAAGCCGATTTGGAAGAAGAAGCCGCTCATGCAAAATCTTTGCGACGTTAATGTTCTCTTGGCGATCGTCGACGCCAACCAGGTCTTCCATGAGAAGGCAAATTCCTGGCTGAACCAAATGGGTAAACCAGACGATGTTGTAATATGTCGACTTTCACAATTAGCGATGCTCCGATTGCTAAGTAATCCTTCCGTTATGGGGCGAGACGTTCGGACGCTGAAGGAAGCGTGGGATATCCATGATACCATGATGTCAGACGAAAGATTTGTCTTTCGTTCTGAGCCTTCAAATATTGACTCCATTTTTCGAAAACTAACCGTTCATCCGAAGACGTCTTATAAACTTTTGCAGGATGCTTATTTAGCAGCTTTTGCTGAAAGTGGAGGTATGAAACTTGTAACATTCGATAAAGATTTCAGAAATTTCAGCGGGTTAAATATGCAGATTTTATCATAAGACACCGAGAAAACAGGCCCATTACTTGTGCCTTTTTGTGGCTACCTCTTTTCAGTCTGAATCCGTAATTCACGCAACTGTTTCGGCTCCACTTCTGCAGGCGAGCCGGTCATTAAATCCTGAGCACGGGCGTTCTTTGGGAAGGCAATGACCTCCCGGATATTCTCCGCGCCGCAAATGATTGCCATCAAACGATCAAAGCCAAAGGCGATCCCTCCGTGAGGAGGCGCTCCATAACCGAGCGCTTTAATCAAATACCCGAAACGCGATTCGGCAATCTCCTTCGGTATTTTAAGGATGTCTTCAAAGATTTTTCTCTGGACTTCCGGCTGGTGAATTCGGATTGAACCGCCTCCCAGTTCCCAGCCATTCAGCACCACGTCGTAATGTTGTCCACGCACTTTTGCAGGTTCGCTGCCCAAAAGCGCAATATCCTCCGGAACAGGTGCGGTGAAGGGATGGTGAGTTGCCGTATGCTTCTGTGCTTCGGCATTGAAGGTGATCAATGGAAAATCAATCACCCACAAAAAATCGTATTGATCTTTCGAGATCAAGAGCTTCCCGGATTCCTGAAGCATTTCAGCGATGGTGAGACGAAGTTTTCCAAGCACTGTGCAAGCCGAAGTCCATTGATCTGCTGCAAATAGAACCAGATCACCTTCCTCGATTTTCAGGCGCTCGGTCAATGCGGCCTTTTCGGCGTCATTGAAGAATTTAACGATGGGAGATTTCCAAGTCCCTTCTTCTACCTTGATCCAGGCCAATCCCTTTGCCCCCAACATCTTTGCCTGCTCGGTTAATGCATCGATCTGAGCTTGTGTCACGCATGCAAGCCCCTTGGCATTGATGGCTTTGATGACTCCACCCGCTGCCACAGCGCCTGCAAAGATCTTGCAGCCGCTGGATTTAAAGGTGTCTGTGAAGTCCTTGAGATGAATCTCAAACCGTCGATCCGGCTTGTCCGTGCCAAAACAATCCATGGCGTCACGAAAGGTGAGCTTTTCAAAGGGTGTGGTGACTTCATGGTTCAGCGCCTCCTTCCAAATCCGCTTCAGCATGCTTTCGATTATACGATAAAGATCCTCACGATTGATGAATGACATTTCCAAATCGATTTGTGTGAACTCTGGCTGGCGATCGGAGCGAAGATCCTCATCGCGAAAGCAGCGTGCGAGCTGAAAATATTTGTCCACACCCGCAACCATCAATAGCTGTTTAAATTGTTGAGGGGATTGTGGAAGGGCGTAAAAAAGCCCCGGATTGGCGCGTGATGGCACCAGATATTCACGGGCACCCTCCGGCGTGCTTTTGAAGAGCATGGGTGTTTCGATTTCCAGAAAACCCTGTTCATCGAAATAGTCGCGGATGATCTTGGTCACCCGATGACGCATCCGGAGGTTGGCAGCCATTTGTGGACGGCGAAGATCCAGGTAACGGTGCTGAAGTCGCAGATCTTCGTTCACGTTCTCTTCGTCGAGCGGGTAGGGGGGCGTTTCGGATTTATTCAATACTTCCAAACGCGCAGCCTTGACCTCAATCTCACCTGTTGCCAACCTTGGATTTACCGTGCCTTCCGGACGTGCCACGATTTCTCCCTCCACGCGGATGACATATTCGGAGCGAAGATTATGGACTTCCGGCAGCGCCTGTGGATCGAACACAATCTGTGTGACACCTTCGCGATCCCGCAGGTCAATAAAGACGAGGCCGCCATGGTCACGACGAGAGGCAACCCAGCCGGAGAGGATTACTTGCCGGTCGATATCCGTCTTTCGCAGTTGGGCACAGTGATGGGTACGATAGGAATTCATCAGAAGTAGGCAGGAAGCAGGAGGCAGTCAGAAGTAGGCAGTAACCAAGGGGCAGGAGGCAGCATGATGGAAAACAGGAATACTTTCAAATGTTCTATATTCATCTCTTCTTCAGAACCTCAAGGAGGTGTGTCTGGATTTTTTCAATACCAAGGGTAGTTTCATCCCGTGTTTCCAGGTTCTTGATTTTCACAGCACCCTGCTTCCACTCTTCGGGACCGAGTGTTACCGCAAATTTGGCGCCACGCTGAGAGGCTTGTTTGAACTGCCTGGCCACGGCGGTTTCCGTCAAGACATAGTCCGTACTCAAGCCGGCACCACGCAATTGGTGGGCAAGCGCCAGCAGAGAAGTGCGCAATGATTCATCGACCAAGACCAGGTAAACATCGACAGCAGGCACAAGTTCCGGAGGCCATAACTTTCGTTCCGTCAGCAACTCGCCGAGCACCACATCCCCCATTCCAAAACCGAGGGCCGGCAAATCTATGCCACCAATGGTGGAAAGGAGATGATCATAGCGTCCTCCGCCACTGATGGCTCGAAAATCTCCCTTGAGATCAAACGCTTCAAAGACAATGCCGGTATAATATGCAAGGCCTCGAACAATCGAGAGGTCAAATTCCACAAATTCACGCAATCCCATGGAATCCAGAAGGCCAAAAAACTGCTGCAGCGCAAGCACGCGTTCACAAACCGCCTTTGATGAATCAAATTCCGATGCGACATCCATCAAACTCTTTCGACGGAAGAGATTCAAAACCTGTTCCGCATGTGAAGCGTTGATGCCGCCTTCAATCATCTTTGCTTTGATTTTGTCGGCCGGTTCCCGCGCTGATTTGTCCACAGCTCCGAAGACAATCTTAAGAGGAATTTCACCCTTGATGCCAATGACGTCCATCAATGCAGCCAGAAGCTGACGGTCACTCACACGGACATGAAAATCCGACCCGGTCAATCCAAAGGCTCGCAGGCTGTCCACCAGCAACGCCACAAGTTCTGTATCTGCTGCCACGCTGCTTTCGCCGATGATATCGCAATTGAACTGAAAATGTTCGCGGAGACGTCCGCGTTGCTGGCGCTCGTATCGAAAGAGCTGAGGAATCGAGAACCATTTGATGGGCTTGGGAAGTGAATTTCCTTTACTTGCGATCATCCGGGCAAGAGATGGTGTCATCTCCGGACGAAGTGAGACTTCCCGTTCACCCTTGTCTGTAAAACAATACAACTGACCGACAATTTCATCACCGCTTTTTCGACGATAAAGCTCTGTATTTTCCAGGGGCGGTCCATCGTAGGCAGAAAAACCATAGCACCTGGCCGTTTCCCGCCAGTGACCAAAAATATAATCCCGTCGTGCTGTTTCCTCGGGAAAAAAATCGCGAAAACCGGGTAATGCAGCCAGATCCATGGGATAGCTGCTACTACAGAAACACTATCCCTTGACCACAGGCGACGGTTCTTTGGACAGCTCGGTCTTGGGCTTTGCTTCCCGTGTGATGATTTTGTCGGACAACTTCAGAACTTCCGCGCGCAATTGTTTTCCGGCTTTGAACTTGACCACGGCGCGTGGCGGAATGCGGACCTCATGTTCCGGCGCATTGGGATTGCGGCCGACGCGCGCCTTGCGCAGCTTGACCTCGAAGACGCCAAAGTTTCGAAGTTCAACGGTTTGTCCTTGAGCCAGGGACTCGGCAATGATATCCAGCGTGCGTTGCACCACTGCGAGCACATCCTGCTGGATCATCCCTGTATCGTTGCTGATTCGGACTACAAGATCGCGTTTCATCGGACTACATTTACACCTACATACAAAGAGCCTTCTGGTCAAGATGATTTTGCAATCCCAAATCCTCGCGTAAGAAGCCTTTCCCGAGTGAAGCCATTCTCGACAAACTGTCGAAGTGTTCTCCCTCGTAAAGGAACCCTTACGCGAGGATCAGGGGCAATTCAAACAGCAGTTCGACAAGTTTAACTGATATGGCAGATGGTTTCCATCAGTCCATCCGTGTTTTGCTCGCCTGGTTCATTCTCGGCCCATTCTTAATTTTTCTTTTACCTGAAGTGTGGCGGTTGCAAGCAGTGGATTGGTATGTCCCTTGTATCAACATCGTTCTTGCTCGGGGTTTTTTTCAGAAGCAAAATCCACTCGTCGCAGCCAGGAAGTGGAGCATTTGGATTTGTTTGCCCATTGGAACAGTTTGTTTTGTCATCAGTCTTTTGGGAGCACCGATTGCTCATCGGATGGGATGGCTGGATTTCTCATATGGCGCAATCATGCCTTCTCCCGACATGTTAAAAGCCATCTTCCTTCAAAAAGTTCCCATTACGATTGTAGTGACATGGTTGGGATACGAATGGGCAGTGCGTCGTGCGCTTTGGCGTTCCCTCCATGAACACCTGGGTCTCTGGCCAACACTGGGCGTGACCAGTCTCGTCGGATTCCACTTGCAATGGCCGCGGTTGATGCTTGCCAATGGAGCCGGTGAATTCATGTATTCCAGCGCTGCGGTCGCCGAACTATTCATGGTCGAATTCCTGTGCGGAGTGCTGGTCGCGCTGAGCGGCCGGCTGGCTCCTTCCATTCTCTTCCACAGCATGGCGCTTATAACTGACCGATTTCTTCTGGGCGATGTGCTGAATGCCTACATGCCACTCACAAATTATATTTCAAGCAGTTCCCGATTTTACCTCACCAAGGTCTTTGTCCTTGCATTGTCCGTGTTTATCCTGGCGGCGGGACTGTATTTTGTTCCCAAGCTCGGAAGACAGAAGTCCACGACCTGACTATTTACGCATCAGGGCTTTTTGTTTTGAAGGGTATTTGATGGGTGGGATCAGAGAGGGTTGCTTTTTTTATCGGTTCCGACATTAACCCGTCCCTGTTTTTGTCTACGGAAGGGATCGCGCAGCTAAAAAACCG
>Ga0247727_10015626_pt1 | contig 12410 bp, 10 predicted proteins | sample WisWelCaveWW1625_FD_202498 | JGI IMG/M metagenome (GOLD analysis project Ga0247727, IMG submission 202498) | Biofilm microbial communities from Wishing Well Cave, Virginia, United States - WW16-25 | ecosystem: Environmental > Aquatic > Deep subsurface > Groundwater > Cave microbial mat | place... | reverse complement strand
TAACTCTGTTGGTGAATTAATAAAAGTTATTGGCTCAAAAGAATATCCGCTAGGAGAAAACAATCTTTTCATCAATCTGAACGACCTGAATCTGAAAAATGGAATTTATCTTCTGAAAATTTCTTCGGAAAGCAATGTGGTAACAAAACAGATTACCAAAATAAATTAGGTCAGGATTTTTTTTCTTCTTTTTGATTCATCACATCCGTTTGTTTTCTGATTGATTCTTTGTGAAGCAAAACGCATATTTTCTCGATGAAATCTTTGTTCATTCCTTTCATAATTCCCGAAGTCGCACGTGTAGACAAAATTTCCTGCCAACGTTCTAACTGAAGAATAGTTACATTATTATCACGCTTGTATTCTCCAATTTTTTCAACAACCTCCATTCTCTTCAAAACCACATTCAAAATTTCTTCGTCAATTTCATCAATAAACTTTCGAAGTAATTCTAATTGATTTATAAAATCAGCGTTATTCGAACTTGTTTCTCGAATTACAAGTGTAGCAAGCAATTCATTTAATTGTTCTGGCGTTATTTGTTGCTTCGCATCGGTCAATGCGACTTTAGGATTAATATGCGATTCGATCATCAGTCCAGCAAAATCTAAATCCAACGCTTTCTGAGAAATTTGTTGCAATAAATCTGTCCTTCCGCAAATATGGCTCGGGTCACAAATTATTGGCAGTTCTGGATAAATTGTCTTCAACTCAATCGGAATTTCCCAATGGGGAGTATTCCTGTATTTTGTTTTCGGTGAAGAAAAAAATCCGCGATGAACTGCAATCAATTTTTTTATTCCAGCATTGTTCACTCTTTCAATAGCGCCAAGCCACAATTGCAAATCAGGATGCAAAGGATTTTTTATCATTACTGGGATGTCAACGCCTTTCAGCGCGTCTGCAATTTCCTGTACAGAAAAAGGATTTACGGTTGTGCGAGCTCCAATCCATAAAATATCTACTCCGTATTTTAATACAAGCTCAACATGCTCTGCATTCGCGATTTCGACAGCAGTGAGTAAACCGAACTCTTTTTTCACCTGCTGAAGCCATTTTAATCCGATTTCCCCAACACCCTGAAAAGAATCGGGCCTGCTACGCGGCTTCCATATTCCAGTACGGAAAATAGCAACTTTTTTCAGTTTTGAAATTTCACGAGCAGTATTCATCACCTGTTCCTCTGTTTCAGCACCACATGGTCCACTTATAATTAATGGTCGATTGTGTGGCACCCAAGTTTGAAGTGGAACAATGTTTAATTTTGAATTTTCCATTACCAATATTTTTTCATCAGTTCTTTACTCCAATCAGGTTGCTCTATTGCTCCTTTCGGAAGAAATTCCTTCATTACAGGTTTTATGTCGAGTACGGGAGTTCTGTTAATCGCATCTAGTCCTTTTACAAAAATTGTTTTTCCTTTTCTTTCAATCAATTCAACAGAACAAAGTCCGATTCTGTTCGGACGAGTCCTTCCTCGCTGTGCAAAAATCCCAACCTTCGGCCAATTGGTATTGTTTCTTGGATATCGCGAATCATAAACAATTTCTTCGGGTTTGATTTTATCAAAGAAAAAAATAATTTCAAGATGAGAAAATGTTTCAATTTCTTTCAACGATTCTTCTCTCAATTCCTCAACCAAAGTGATTTCAGAAATTACGTTCCCCCAATCGTCATCTTCAGCAGTTTCTCTTTTATTTTTCACAAACGCAATTGGTTTCAGATCAATGTTCATAGGCCTAACAATATTTCTTCCGGATTTTTTCCGCCAAACAACATTCGCGAAGGATTTTCGCACATCTCTTTTACTTTCACTAAAAATCCTACTGATTCTCTGCCATCAATAATGCGGTGATCATACGAAAGTGCAACATACATCATCGGGCGAATTACAACTTGTCCGTTTACAGCAATTGGCCGTTCAATTACATTATGCATTCCAAGAATTGCACTCTGAGGCGGATTAATGATAGGAGTGCTCATCATCGAACCGAAAACTCCACCGTTAGTAATGGTAAACGTTCCGCCCTCCATGTCTTTAATTTCAATTTTATTGTCGCGCGCCTTCACGGCAAGTTCTTTTATTTTTAATTCTATTCCCGCAAGGCTAAGCATTTCCGCATTTCTTACAACAGGAACAACCAAACCTTTTGGTGCGCTCACAGCGATCCCGATGTCGCAGTATTTGTGATAAACGATTTCCTCCCCATCGATCATCGCGTTCACTGCGGGGAATAGTTGTAGTGCTTCGCAAATTGCTTTTGTAAAAAAACTCATAAAGCCCAATTTTGTTCCGAACTGTTTTTCAATTTGCGGATTGTATTTCGCTCGGAGTTCAAAAATTTTACTCATGTCCACCTCATTAAAAGTGGTGAGCATAGCAGTTGTGTTTTTTACTGAAACTAATCGCTGAGCAAGTTTTTTCCGAAGTGTGCTCATTTTCTGTCGCTCAACATCTCGTGTTCCGCCAAATCCCTTTTCTCCACCAAAAGTTTTTGTCATTACCTTTAGCACATCTGCTTTTGTAATTTTCCCTTTTTCCCCTGTTCCTAAAATTTTTTGAGAAGAGATTTTATTTTCTTCCAGAATCTTTTTTGCTAATGGTGTTGTTTTTGAAGTTTCTGACACTACTTTCGGTTCTTCCTTTTTCTTTTCCTCAACTTTCTTGTCTTCTTTTTTTTCAAATTTAACTTCTGCTTTTCTTTCTCCCTTTGCACCTGTGTCAATCTTAGCAACAATACTTCCCACTTTCACCACATCACCCTCTTTGCCTAAAATTTTTAGTGCTCCGCTTTCTTCAGCTGCAATGGTTAACGTTGCTTTGTCAGAATCAATTTCCGCAATGTTTTCATCTTTCTCCACATAATCTCCGTCATTTTTAATCCATCGTGAAATTGTGACTTCGGTAATACTTTCTCCGGGTGATGGAACTTTTATTTCTATAATTGCCATTCTGATTTAATTTGAAAATGTTTTTTCAATAATATCCTTTTGTTGTTTCTCGCTTTGCTTTTTACTTCCGCTTGCCGGACTTGCGCTTTCAGGGCGTGCAATACATTTTAATTTCACATCATTAAAAGTTCTGAGCAAATAACTCCAAGCACCCATGTTTTCCGGCTCTTCTTGCACCCACAAATATTCTTTCGCGTTTATATATTTTGCCAAAATTTCTTGAACCTGTTTTTTTGGAAAGGGATACAATTGCTCAAATCTTACAATTGCTGTTGACTTATCCTTTAACTCTTCTTTCTTCACCAACAACTCATAAAATATTTTTCCATTACAGAAAACAAGTTTCTTAATTTTTTTTGCTTCAGCACTTGTATCATCAAACACTTCTTTAAACCCACCAGTAGAAAAATCTTCCCACTTCGAAACGCATTTCGGGTGGCGCAATAAACTTTTTGGAGTAAATGCGATCATTGGTTTTCTCCATTCTGTTTTTAATTGTCTGCGAATTGCGTGAAAAAAATTTGCAGGCGTAGTTACATTAATTATATACATATTATTTTCCGCACAAAGTGTAAGAAATCTTTCCATCCGCGCACTTGAATGTTCTGCGCCCTGTCCTTCGTATCCGTGAGGAAGAAACAAACAGATCCCATTCATCCTCCTCCATTTGTCTTCTGCCGCACTTATGTATTGATCTATAATAACTTGAGCACAGTTACCAAAATCGCCAAACTGCGCTTCCCAAATTACGAGTGCTTGCGGTGAAGCCATTGCGTATCCGTATTCAAATCCAAGAACTCCGTACTCGGATAGATGTGAATTATAAATATTAAATCTTGTTTTATCATTCTCAAATTGTTTGAGCGGAATATATTCTTCCTCCGAATCTTCTAGCTTAATTACTGCGTGGCGATGCGAAAAAGTTCCTCGCTCCACATCTTGTCCGCTGAAACGAACGGAATGATTTTCTTCCAATAAACTTCCATAAGCCAATAATTCCCCCATCGCCCAGTCGAGTTTTCCTTCACCATCAAGCATTGCTCTTCTGTCACCAAAAAGTTTTTCCATTTTATTAAAAAACTTTTTGTCTTTCGGGACATTTGTAATTTTTTTTCCGATATCGAGCAGCACTTTTTTCTCAACTGAAGTGTCAGGAGATTTTTCAAAATCTGTATCAGTAGTAATTTTTATCCCTTTCCATATTCCTTCCAGAAAAGAAGTAACTTTTGTTTTACGAATTTGCTTCGATTCGCTCAGTCTGTCATTCAAAATAGTTTTGAAATCGCCTTCGATTTGCTTTGCTTCTTCGTTAGTAACCGAACCCTCTTCAACTAATTTCTTGATGTAAATTTCTCTTGGGTTAGGATGTGTCGCAATAGCTTTGTACAATAATGGCTGAGTAAATCTCGGTTCATCACCTTCGTTGTGACCATATTTTCTGTAACACAAAATGTCAATAAAAACATCGCGGTGAAAAGTTTGACGGTATTCCATTGCCATCTGAATGGTATGAACTACCGCTTCCACGTCATCTCCGTTCACGTGAAACACAGGCGAGAGAACAACTTTCGCGATATCAGTACAATAAGTTGAAGTGCGAGCATCTAGGTAATTTGTTGTAAAACCAACTTGGTTATTTATCACCAAATGAATTGTCCCGCCCGTTTTATAGGCATCCAGATTTGCCATCTGGATTATTTCGTACACTAAACCTTGTGCGGCAATCGCTGCATCACCATGAATAAGAATTGGACACAATTTTTTGAAATCTCCGTTGTGCGCTTTGTCAATTTTAGCACGAGAGATTCCTTCAACAATTGCTCCAACAGTTTCCAAATGTGATGGATTAGGCGTTAAACTCAAGTGAATTTTTTTTCCTTCAGAAGAAATTATATTTGAAGAAAACCCTTGATGATATTTCACATCTCCGTCAAAAAGTGATTCTTCAAATTCTTTTCCCTCGAACTCAGAAAAAATATCGGAATATGTTTTTCCCATAATATTAGCAAGCACATTTAATCTTCCTCGATGCGCCATACCGAGAATAAATTCTTCGATACCAAGTTGTGCCCCTTTTTCAATAACCATATCCAATGCTGGAATGACTGCTTCGGCTCCTTCAACTGAAAATCTTTTTTCTCCAGGGAATTTTGTCTGCAAAAAACTTTCAAAAACAACTGCTTTTGTAATTTTGTGCAGCAGACGCTTTTTTTCTTCAACAGAAAATCTTGGAGTGTTTCGCACACCTTCAATTTTTTCCTTTAACCATTTTTTTATTTTCTGATTGCGGATGTACATGTATTCTACTCCGATGCTTACACAATAAGTTTGCTTGAGAAAAGAAATGATCTCGCTCAGTTTTGCATCGCCCAGACCGATTTCTGTTCCTGCATGAAAAACAGTTTCCATGTCCGATTGCGACAATCCAATTAATTCAATTTCATCGAGAGATGGTGAATATTTTCTTCGTTCGCGAACTGGGTTTGTATGAGTGAATAAATGCCCCGTGGAACGGTAAAGATTAATTAGATTGATTACAGCAAATTCTTTTTTTACATTTTCAGGCAAACCACTTGCTGTAGCCTCCTCATAATTTTTTCGAGCAAACTCAAAGCCCTCGAAAAAAAACTTCCAGTCGTGTTCAACTGAATTTTCATTTTTCAAATATTGTTCGTAGAGATTTTCAATCGCTGCGATTTCTCCGTTTCCGAGATAGGAATGCTTTTCCATGTGGGGAAATAATTGTCTTTAAAGTTATGAAATTTCCCTGATTGGATTTTAAAAACAAAAAATCCCGAACTACGTTCAGGATTTTAGGATAGAAATTTATTATTTTTTATAGTGAACTGTATTTTTCCTTTAGAAATTCTTCAAAGTTTCCGAGGTTAGCCATTACCTGCAGTTCTCGGTAACGCTTGTGAAATGAAATATCATCGGGTTGTAGATTTAATTCGCTGATTCGGAACTTATCAAAATTAGCAAGCGCTTTTTGTTGTGTTACAGAAAGCGGTTTGGCGTTAAATTCTTTTTCCCGCAAATCGTTTATCGTAACTGCACCTGTTTCTATCCCTGCCTCTCGTAAATACTTGTTTACTGATGTTTGGTTGTCCATAATTTTTTTCTGAAAAGTTCCGAAACAAATATAGCAGATTAGTTGTTGGTCTGAAGTTGGAAGTGACGTTATTTTTTCAACATATTATTGTTAAGCAATGGCATGAATCCATGCTATTTTCCTCCATCGTAATTAGCTTCTTTTTCAAGCTTTCCTAAAGCATCATAAAACTTCCACTTTCCTGAAGCCTTACCCTCTTTATATTGCCCATCATAACGCAACTTGCCAGTTTCGTAATAAACAGATGTTTTTCCATCACGCAATCCGTCTTTGTAAAAACCTACGCTCCACATTTTTCCATTTTCGTACCAAAAAAACCACTGTCCGTTTCGCTTTCCGTTGAGATAAAAACCCTTTACCTTTAATACACCATTTGGATAGCGTTCTTCGTGAACTCCGTTTTGAATTACCATAGCTGTATCGGGAGCCACCGCTAGAACTTCTTTAAAAAATGTATCGGAAGAAGTATTATTTCCGGTCTTGTTTTTATCTTCTGTGTTTTCGGAAGAACAAGATGCTAGAGAAATAGAAATTCCCAGCAATAAAAATTGTTTCAAAATTTTAGCCATAGTTTATTTCTTTAATCATTTTTCCGTTTTTGTAAATTTCAATTTTATAAATCAAACCATATTCATTGTAATAAATCCACTTTCCGCTTTTTATGTTCTCCTCAAACTTTCCCTCGCTTACCTTTTCTCCTTTCGAATTATATTCCGTCCACTTCCCCTCATATTGGTTGTGTTTGTAATTTCCGGCAACAGCAATTTTTCCATTTTCGCTCCAAAACTGCCACTTACCTTCTTTCAAATCATTTTTCATTTTTCCTTTGGCCTGAAGCTTTCCGTTATCATACCATAATGTCCAATCACCATAAAGTTTTCCAGATTTATAATGTATTTCACTTTTTGTAATTCCGTTTTTATAATATTCGGTTCTTATTCCATTCAAATAGGCATCTTTAAATTCTTCTTCAGCAATTTTATATCCTTCGTAATGCCATTCGGTAAATTTTCCTTGTTTGTTTTCGTTCACATAATTTCCTTCATATTTTTTTTCTCCGCTTGGATAATATTCAGTCCACAATCCGTTCAACATTCCCGCTTTATAGTATCCTATGGCTCGAACTTTTCCTTCCTCATAATAAAAAGTCCAGGCACTATCAAATCTACCATTTTTGAAATATCCTTGCTTTGTTTTGCATTCATTTTCATTGTAAAAAATCCAAAAGCTATCTGCAACTCCGTTTTTGTAAAAACCATGGTTGCGCGTTCGTCCTGTTTCCTGATAAAAAGTCCACTCGCCATGCATCACTCCGTTGGCCATCATTCCTTCTGAACGAATAATTCCGTGATCGTAATAATATTTTTGCCATTGCGCTTGCGCGGAGAAAAAAGAAAAAGCAAATAGTATGAAAATTAATTTTTTCATTAATTTTTTCTCTCGGTTGTATATTTCACCAATTGCTCTAAAGAGTTTCTTGCAGGGTTGTTCTCAAACTCATTCAACAATTGTAAAGCTTTTGACTTGTAGCCCTCCATTTGTTTTTGTGCATACTCAATACCACCACTTTTAATTACGTAGCCAATAACTTCTTTTACTTTTTGTGGATCTTCGTTGTGATTTTTGATGATGTTGATTATTTTTCTTTTTTCGAAATAGGAAGATTTGCTGAGTGCATAAATCAATGGCAAAGTCATTTTCTTTTCTTTGATGTCTATTCCTGTTGGTTTGCCTATTTCTTCGCTGTTCCCGAAATCAAACAAATCATCTTTGATTTGAAAAGCAATTCCTACATACTCGCCAAACTGTCGCATTTTTTCAACTATTTCATCATCTGCTTTTGCGGCTACAGCACCGCAGGCACAACAAGATGCAATAAGCACTGCTGTTTTTTGTCGGATGATATCGAAATAAATTTTTTCCTCAATATCCAGTTTGCGTGCTTTTTCAATCTGCAAAAGTTCTCCTTCGCTCATTTCGCGCACTGCGTTTGAAACTATTCCTAAAAGTTTAAATTCATTATTATCAACCGCGAGCATTAATCCTCTTGACAAAAGATAATCGCCAACAAGCACAGCAATTTTATTTTTCCAAAGGGCATTTACCGAAAAAAAACCTCTACGTTCGTTGCTATCGTCCACCACATCATCGTGAACAAGCGTTGCTGTGTGCAATAATTCAATTAGCGAAGCCGCATTGTAAGCCGAATCATTCATACCACCACACATTTTTGCAGAAAGAAAAACAAACATTGGGCGGATTTGCTTACCTTTTCTTTTCACAATGTAATACGTGATTTTGTCGAGCAAAGCCACATCGCTTTTCATGCTCTGCTTAAAACGGATTTCGAACTCATCCATTTCTTTCGCAATCGGCAGTTTTATTTCATCAATCTTTTTCAAACTGCTTTCAGAATTCTTTTTTCTATTCCTGTTTTGTTTTTATTGGCAAGCTGTCCGCAGGCTGCGTCAATATCTTTTCCTCTGCTTCTACGAACATTTACAATAATTCTGTTTTGTTCCAGATGTTCTACAAAAGCTTTTAAGCGGGCATCGGTTGTCTGCTGAAACTCGTTACCGTCAATCGGATTGTATTCAATGATATTCACTTTCGCTTTTGTTTTTTTGCAATAAGCAACCAAATCGCGGGCATCTTGCAACATGTCATTAAAATCTTTGAAAATAATATATTCGAACGTAACACGTTCGCCCGTTTTCTCAGAAAAATAATTTAATGCTTCAGCCAAAGCATCCAAAGAGTTCTGTTCGTTAATCGGCATGATTGTGTTTCGCTTTTCATCGTTTGCAGCGTGAAGCGAAAGTGCAAGGCTGAATTTTACATTATCATCACCTAGTTTAGTAATCATCTTGGCAATTCCGGCTGTGGAAACAGTTATGCGCTGTGGCGACATTCCCAAACCTTCGGGTGAACTTATTTTTTCTACTGATTCAAGCGTGTTTGCATAATTTAAAAGTGGTTCGCCCATGCCCATGTAAACAATATTGCTGAGCGGAATTTTATAATGTTTGATGGCTTCTTCGCGGATAATTGCCACCTGATCGAACATTTCGGCTGCATCTAAATTTCTTAGTCGCTCTAATTTACCTGTTGCACAGAATTTGCACGTGAGCGAACAGCCCACTTGCGAACTGATACAAGCCGTCATTCGTGTTGCAGTTGGAATCAAAACTCCTTCTACAATATTTCCATCGTGTAGTTTAAACGCGTATTTAATTGTACGGTCGGCACTTATTTGAAAACTATCAACCATTACGGAGTTAATCACAAAATTCTCTTTGAGCATCTCTCGAATTTCTTTGCTCAAGTTATTCATTTCATCAAAACTTCGCGCAGCTTTTTTCCACAACCATTCCCAAACCTGCTTTGCGCGAAAAGCTTTTTCGCCTTTTTGTTCAAAGAAAGTTTTCAATTCTTCTAACGGAAGCTTGCGTATATCCTTTTTGTTTTCCACAACCGCAAAGATACCATTTCTCCCCTCTCGTTATTTAAATCACAGGAAAAGCAACCTTTGCATTTTTCTTCGGTCAAACAAAATAAATTGCTCAGTTTTTCGTTACATTTACAGAAGATTTAATTTTCCTGAAAATAATTTATTCCATATTCCTTTTTACTTTGTTTGCCTCATCGGGCTATGCCTCGCATTTCCGTGCCGGAGAAATTACTTACGAATGGGTTGGAACGACTGGTGTATACAAATACGAGTTTACAATTACCACTTACTCCAACACGTGCTTTACACAAACTGATGACTGCTGGGAAACTCTTTATGTTGGAGAGTATGATCAAAATTTAAATCCCATTTTTATCGTTTTACCGAGAGTAAACGGAAACACCTACTTGCTTTGCCCCAACGAAACTCCCCCTATTCCCGATGGAGACACACTTGCTCCCTGCATCAAGAAAAATATTTACAAAGGAACTTACACTTTTCAATACCCCGGCTGGAAAACAGTTTACATGGAAAGTTACGCGCGCAATTCCGGAATTGTAAATATTCCCAATTCGGGGCAGTCGGCATTTTATCTCGAATCAAGAATTAATGTTGGAGCATTTGTAATTCCTCCCAACAGTTCAGTACAACTTACTGTTGACCCAATTGACGAAGCTTGCTTTTACCAGTGCTTTACTCACAATGCCGGAGCATACGACCCCGATGGCGACAGATTAACTTACGAACTGACTACCTGTAAAGGTGCCGGAGGACTCACTCTTCCTTTTTATTATATCCCTTCAGGAACTGTAATTGATACTGTAACAGGGGATGTAACTTGGTGCTCGCCCATTCCCAATCCTAATTTTACCATTCCACAGGAATTTAATTTTGCTTTTATTATTCACGAATGGAGAAAGTTCGGGAACGCATGGGTTGAAGTGGGGAGTGTGATGCGCGATTTTCAGGTAACGGTTGATAACTGTAACAATGTTCCTCCGCAGATTGCAGCCATTGACGATACATGCACTGCGGCAAATCAGTTACTCACATTTAATATTTCATCGAGCGACCCCGATAACGATATGCTTTCGATGTATGGTTTGGGCGGAACATTTTTATTCAATCCTGATTCTTCGGAATTAACTACACCGATCCAGCCGCAAAATTCTCCCGCTAGCGCAACTTTCTCCTGGACGCCATCGTGCGACAGAGTGCGCAGTCAGCCTTATCAGGTTTTAATAAAATCAATTGATAACGATTCGCCCGTTGCATTGGCTACTTACAAAAATATTTTTGTGTATGTGCATGCGCCTCCTGTTCTTAATCTGTCGGCAACATCGCAGTGTAACGATATTACTGTTACATGGGATACCGAAACCTGCACTCCGCAAAGCAATCCTTTACTTGGATATAAAATTTACCGTAAGAGCGATTGCATTCCCTGGATACATGGCGTTTGCGAAACAGGAGCTCCACCTTCGAGCGGATATACTTATGTGGGAACAAGTAACACTACAAGTTTCACCAATATAAATTTGAGCTACGGGATAAACTATTCTTACATAGTTGTTGCGTATTATACCGATGGTGCCGAAAGTTATGCAAGTGCGCAAGTGTGTGTGAGTTTGAAAAAAGAAGTTCCGATAATTACCAATGTTGATATTACTTCTACAAATACATCAACAGGCACTTTGGATTTGCGCTGGGTAAATCCGACAACAGGCGCAGCTGGTTTAGATACCAATGCATATCCTCCGCCATATCGTTATGATATTTTCAGAAGGAACACTTACACTGGACCTAATCAATTTGCGGGAAGCATAAACGCAAGTGCATTTTATCTGCTTACACAAAATGTATTTGCTGATGTTGGTTTAAATACTGCCGACAGCATGTACTGTTACAGAATAGATTTTTATTCGGGAACTACATTGATATGTTCCTCCACTTCTGCATCATCGGTTTATCTGAGCACTGCTCCAAGCGATAATGCTGTAACACTTTCGTGGAATTTTAATACGCCTTGGGTAAATTATCAGTACGATGTATATCGGTTCAACGGAACTGCGTTTGTGATGATTGGTACTACAACCAACACAACTTATGTTGATGATTCATTGGCAAACGGGGTGCAGAAGTGTTACAAAATAAAAGCTTACGGACAATATTCGGATGTTACACTTCCATCGCCACTAATAAACTGGAGCGAAGAAAAATGCGAAACTCCTGTTGATTTAGAACCACCTTGCGCACCTTGCATGAACATAGTTTCCGATTGCGAGATGTCGAGTAACACATTAACGTGGAATAATCCGAATCTGAGTTGTGCCAACGATGTTATTGCTTACAACATTTATCACACACCAATTCTTAACGGTGATTTTATTTTAATCGCAACAATTACTGACGCAACTGTTACAACTTATGTTCACGATTCGCTGAGCTCTATTGCCGGATGTTACTATGTGAGCGCTATTGATTCGTTTAATAACGAAAGCGCGGTGTGTTCTGAGCAGTGTGTTGATAATTGCCCTGTGTACGAATTGCCAAACGTGTTTACACCGAATGGCGATGGCGTGAATGATTTCTTTATTCCCTTTCCTTACCGTTATGTCCAGGATGTTGATTTGCAGATTTTCAATCGCTGGGGCGATTTGGTTTTCAGCACCACCAATGCTGATATTAACTGGGATGGCACGCATCAGAAAAGTAATCAGCCTTTATCCGATGGAGTTTATTATTATGTGTGTGTGGTACACGAAATTCATCTGGAAGGCATTGAGCCAAGAACTTTAACTGGCTTTGTGCATATTTTGAAGGAGAAATAACACCCTATCTTAGTAAAACCTGCAAAAAAACTGCCTGCTGGGCTGTTTTTGTCAGGTTTTTAGC
>Ga0247727_10015625_pt1 | contig 12411 bp, 13 predicted proteins | sample WisWelCaveWW1625_FD_202498 | JGI IMG/M metagenome (GOLD analysis project Ga0247727, IMG submission 202498) | Biofilm microbial communities from Wishing Well Cave, Virginia, United States - WW16-25 | ecosystem: Environmental > Aquatic > Deep subsurface > Groundwater > Cave microbial mat | place... | reverse complement strand
TCGTACTGCGACGCCGCAAGCCGGGCCAGTTCCCGGATCCACACGATCTCGCCCGTGGCCTGGATCGCCAGCGACGAGAACGGCAGGCCGAGGGTCAGCGGCAGCTGCTGGCCGATCTGCAGCCGCACCGGCGTCGGGAACCGCATCCCGGACTCGCTCACGTCCTGCGTGAAGCTGCGCTCGGTCTTGATCGTTTCCGGGTTCGGAAACTCCACGAGGATCGGCGTGGCGACCCGGACGTTCCGTCGTCGCTCATGCATCAGCGTTACGCGGCCTTGGCCAGCCCGGCGGCGTGCTCCAGGCGGGCCACGACCCTCTCCTTCCCGATGACCGACATGATCTCGAACAGCGGCGGGCTGACCGACCGGCCCGTCACGGCCACCCGCAGGGGGTGGATCAGCGCCTTCGGTTCGACCTGCTGCTCCGCCGCGTAGCCGCGGACCGTCACCTCGATCGAGGCCGCGTCAAACCCCGGCAACTGCTGCAACCGTCCGCGCACATCGTCCAGCCGCCGCGCGATGCCGTCCTGGCGCAGGTGCTGGCCCACCGCTTCCGGCTGGTACTCGGGCGGCTCGTGAAACAGGAACGCGTGCTGCTCCTCAACGTCCTCCAGCACCTTGATCCGATCGCGGATCACCGCCGCCACCCGCTCCATCCACGCGCGGTCGTAGTCCGCGGGCAGCCAGCCCTTCGCCACGAGGCGCTGGGCGATCAGCTCGCCCAGACGGGCCACGGGCAGTTGCTTCAAATACTGCCCGTTGAGCCAGTCCAGCTTGCGCAGGTCGAAGAAGGCCGCCGCCTTGCGCACGCGGGTGAGGTCGAACAGTGCGGCGAGCTCATCCGGCGGGACCATTTCCCGGTTGCCGCCGGGCGACCAGCCGAGGAGTGCGAGGTAGTTGACGAACGCTTCCGGCAGGTAGCCGACCTCCATGTACTCCGCCACCGACGTGGCGCCCTGCCGCTTGGACAGCCGCGCCCGATCCGCGCCGACGATCAGGGGGATGTGCGAGAAAACCGGGATCGGGAACCCGAGGGCTTCATAGAGCACGACTTGCTTCGGGGTGTTGGCGATGTGGTCGTCGCCGCGGATCACGTGCGAGATCGTCATCAGCGCGTCGTCGACCACGCACGCGAAGTTGTACGTGGGCGTGCCGTCGGACTTCATGAGGACCAGCGTCTCAAAGAGCGTCGTGTCGACGGTGATGTCGCCGCGCAGCACGTCGTTGAACGTGACCTGCCGCGGCGGCACCTTGAACACCACGGCGCCGTCCTCGGGCTGCGCCGTACCCGCGGCCAACAGGCGCTCGGCATGCTCGCGGTACATCGCCATCCGCTGGCTCTGGAAGTACGGCCCCTCGTCGGCCTTGATCCCCAGGTAGGCCAAGCTGGCGTCAATATCGTCGAGGAACGCCGGGTTGGAGCGCTTCTGGTCGGTGTCCTCGATGCGCAGGACGAACGTGCCGCGCTCATGACGGGCGAAGAACCAGTTGAAGAGCGCGGTGCGCGCGGAGCCCACGTGCAGCTTGCCGGTGGGGCTGGGCGCGAAACGGACGCGGACGCTCATGGGGCGAACGTGGGCGCTGGACTTACGCCAGCACCCGCAGCTCCGGGGGCGCTGCGGCGGGCAGATCGGCGGGGGCGTTCACGGTCCGGTACCAGCGCGTGACGCGGTGCAGCAGGCTTGCGGGGTCGAGCCGGCACAACCTCAGCAGCTCGGTGCGCTTGCCATGTTCGACGAACGCGTCGGGCAAGCCGATGCGCAGGTGCGGCACGCTCGAGAGCGCCAGCCGGTCCAGCGCCTCGGAGACGGCGCTGCCGAATCCGCCGGCCACTTGCCCTTCTTCGATCGTCACGATGGCGCCGCACGACGCCGCGAGTTTGACCATGGCCTCATCCAGCGGCTTCACGAACCGCGCATTGATCACCGTCGCCTGGATCCCCTCGCCGGCCAGCGCCTCGGCCACGCTCAGCGCCGGGTAGACCATGCTGCCCAGCGCCACGAGCGCCACGTCTTTGCCTTGGCGCAGCAGCTCGGACTTGCCCGTCACGACCTTGGCCTGACGGCCCAGCGGCTCGCCGCAGATGATGCCGCCGCGCGCGTAGCGGAGTGCTACCGGATGGTCCTGCTCGAGCGCCCAGCGCAGCATGGCGCGCAGCTCGGCCGGGTCTTTGGGCGAGGCGATGTGGATCTGCGGCAAGACGCGCAGGTACGCGATGTCGAAGACGCCGTGGTGCGTGGGCCCATCCTCACCGACCAGGCTGGCGCGGTCGATGGCCAGGATGATGGGCAGTTTCTGCAGACACATTTCATGCATGATTTGATCGTAGGCCCGCTGCAGGAAGGTCGAATAGATCGCCACGATGGGCCGCGCCCCGCCTTCAGCCAGGCCGGCCGCCAGCCCCACCGCGTGCTGTTCGGCCATGCCGACATCCACGCACCGGTCGGGGAAGCGCTTCGCGAACTCGCTCACCCCCGTGCCTTCCGGCATGGCCGCGGTGATGGCCACGACGCGGCGGTTCGCCTCGCCGCAGCGGATCAGTTCGTCGCTGAACGCCTCGCTGAAGGTCTCGGCCGCGTGTGCGCCGTTGCCGTTCGCCCGCTTCCGCTTGCCGGTCGCCAGATGGAACGGCTCGGTCTTGTGGAACCGCTCCGGGTCCTGCTCAGCCGGGCGGTAGCCCTTGCCCTTCACCGTCGAGACGTGCAGGAGGATCGGACCCTTCAGCCGCCGCACGTTCTTGAGCGTCGTGATCAGGTCGCGCAGGTTGTGCCCGTCGATCGGCCCCACGTACCGGAAGCCGAGCTCCTCGAAGACCAGGCCGGGCACGATCAGGCCCTTCAGGGACTCCTCGATCTTGTGGCTCAGCTTCACCATGCGGGAGCCGGCGGGCAGTTTCTTCACGATCCGCTCGGCTTCCTGGCGGATGCGGTTGTACGTGGGGTTGGTGATGATGCGGTTGAGGTAGCGGCTCAGGCCCCCGACCGGCTTGGCGATAGACATGCGGTTGTCGTTCAGGATCACGAGGAGGTTCGGCTTCACATGGCCGATGTGGTTCAGCGCCTCCAGCGCCATGCCCTCGCCCAGGCTGGCGTCGCCGATGATCGAGACGACGTGCTGGGCGCCCTTGACCTGGTCCCGGGCCATGGCCAGGCCGAGAGCGGTGGAGAGCACGGTGCCGCCGTGGCCGCTGGTGAACACATCGTACGGGCTTTCGTCGCGGTGGGTGAAGCCGGACAACCCGCGGAACTGCTTCAGCGTATTGAAGGCATCGCGCCGGCCGGTGATCAGCTTGTGGGTGAAGGCCTGGTAGCCCATGTCCCAGATCAGCTGGTCGTCCGGCGCGTCGAAGACGTAGTGGAGGGCCAGGCACAGCTCGACTGCGCCCAGGCTGGAGGCGAGGTGGCCGCCTAAGGTGGAGATGGTCTGAAGGAGCTCAGTCCGAACTTCCTGAGCGAGGGCTTGCAACTGGTCCAGACGGAGCGACTTGATGTCCGCCGGGCGTTCGATGGTGTCCAAAATCGGCATGACGTACCCGGTGTCAGGTCCTGAGGTTATGCGGTGGTCGCCAGCCACGCAGCGACGTCCCGCAGGCCGGCTGCCCGCTTTCCCAGCGGTTCGAGCGCCTGGGTGGCACGCGCAGCAAGATGATGCGCTTGGCGCCTCGCCTCGTCAAGACCAATCATCTGCGCCAGACCGTCCCGGTCGTGGATGTCGTCGATCAACTGAAACGCCAGCCCGATGTCCTGGCCATACTTGGTCAACCGCTTCAATGGCTCGGCATTGGCCCCACCGGCCAAGCCGCCGGCTACCACGCTGGCCGTGATCAGCGCCCCGGTCTTGCGCCGGGCGATGTCGGTCAGCGTCTGCTCGGTTGAGCCGCGCGGCTGGCTGATGGCCTGCAGGTCGAGCACTTGGCCGCCGATCAGGCCGCTGGTGCCGCACGCCCGGCCGATCGTGCGCAGGATGGCCGCCGGTTGGGAGGCGCCGTTGCCGCTGAGCGTCTCAAAGGCCAGCGTGAGCAGCGCGTCGCCGATCAGGATGGCGTTGCCTTCGCCGAACTTCCGGTGGCACGTGGGCTGGCCGCGGCGCTCATCCGCGTTGTCCATGGCCGGCAGGTCGTCATGCACGAGCGAGTACGTATGGATCAGCTCCAACGCGCAGGCCACATGCAGGGCCTGGCGCGGCGAGCCGCCGACGGCTTCCGTCGCTCCAAGGCACAGCGCCGGCCGGAAGCGCTTCCCGCCGGAGAACACGCAATAGCGCATGCCCTCGTGCACCACCTGCGGGATCGCGTTCGGCCGCGGCAGGAGGCGCTCGAGCATCTGGTCCACCATCTGCCGCCACCGGCGCAGCTTGGCGTCGGCCGTGCGGCTCAGCGGAGGGACGGCCAGGACCTGGCTGCCGTTGGAAGCGTCCGCGGGATTACGAAGTTTCAGTGTCGGTGTCATCGAATGGCAGCAGCGCCGCCTCCCCAACGTTGGTCTTCACCAGCATCTCAACTTTCTTCTTGGCCTGATCGAGCTTCTTCAACAGCACGCGCGCGAGCTTGGTGCCTTCCTCGAACTTCTTCAGCCGGGTCTCCAGGTCCAGCTCCGAGCGGTCCAGCTCGGCCACGAGCTTCTCGAGCCGCTTCAAGGCGTCTTCGTATTTCAGCTCACTCATCGCCGTCCTTCGTCTCCGTGACCCGGCTGATCACCCGGCCCTCGGCGAGCAGCGTTTCCAGCTCATCGCCCGGCGCCACGGCCGAGGCCGACGTCACCACCGTGCCCCGCGAGCGCGCGAGCGTGATGCTGTACCCGCGCGCCAGCACCGCCAGCGGGCTGAGCGCCTGCAGCCGGCCGGCGAGCCCCTGCAGATGCCGGTCGTACCCGTCGAGCGTGAACTGCATCGTGCTGGTCAGCGTCCCCTGCAGTTCCGCGGCCCGCGCCAGGTACCGGTCCAGCTGGTTCAGCGGATGCAGCAGGCGCAGCCGCTGGCGCAGCCCGTCGATGTGCTGGTCCTGCTCGTCGAGGAACAGCCGCATGCCGTCCACCAGCTGCTCGACCAGCTCCCCGGCGCGCGCGGCGAAGGCCTCCTGGTCATGCACCAGCAGCTTGGCCGCGTCGGTCGGCGTCGAGGCCCGCACGTCGGCCACGTAGTCGGCGATCGTATAGTCGTCCTCGTGCCCCACCGCCGAGATCACCGGGATCACCGAGAGCGCGATGGCGCGCGCCACCGGCTCCTCGTTGAACGCCCAGAGGTCCTCGACGCTGCCCCCGCCGCGCCCGACGATCAGCACCTCCGCGATGTTCAGGCGATTCGCCAGCCCGATCGCCTGGGCGATCTCGGCCGCAGCCCCCTCGCCCTGCACCTTGACCGGCAGGACGATGACGTGGAACCAGTCGCGCAGCTTGCTGACCATGTCATGGATGGCTGAGCCGGACGGCGACGTGATCACGCCGACCCGGGACGGCATCGCCGGAATCGGCCGCTTGCGGGCCTGGTCAAAGAGCCCTTCGGCCTGCAGCCGCTGCTTGAGCTGCTCGAAGGCCAGCTGCAGCGCGCCGACGCCCTTCGGCTCGACGCGCAGGATGCGCAGCTGGTACTGCCCGCGGCCCTCGTAGGTCGTCACCTGGCCGAGGCACAAGACCTTCTGCCCGTCGAGGAGCTTGAACTTCAGCCCCTGGTTGGCACCCCGGAAGAACGCGCACGGCAGCAGCAGCCGCTGGCCGAACCGGTCCGTGGCCTTCTCGTCCACCAGGCTGAAATAGATGTGGCCGGACGACGGGTAGCTGCAGTTCGACAGCTCGCCTTCCACCCACACCGGCGACGGAAACTGCTGCTCGATCAGCCCGCGGATGCGCGCGACGACCTCGCCGACGGTCAACGCCGTCGGGGCCCGTGCCGCAAGCGCCTCAGTCCCCGCTGCTGGCGACGGCTCCATCCAAGGTCCGGGTCATGCGTTCAATCGAAACAGCCTTGCCGGTCTTCGGGTCCACGTCCACCACGACGGCGCGCAGCTGGAGGTTGCCCTCGGCGACCTCAGACTTATGCGGCAACCCCAAGAGAAACCGCTCCATCACCTGCTCCACCCGCCGGCCGATGACCGAATCATACGGCCCGGTCATGCCCACGTCCGTGATGTACCCGGTGCCGCCGGGCAGAATGCGCTCATCCGCCGTCGGGATGTGCGTGTGCGTGCCGAAAATGCAGGACACCTTGCCGTCGAGAAACCACCCGAAGGCGACCTTTTCGCTCGTGGCTTCGGCGTGGATGTCCACGATGATGACCGGCGTCTCCTCGCGCAGCCGCGCGATTTCCCGCTCCGCCGTGCGGAAGGGGCAGTCCAACGGCTCCATGAACACGCGGCCCATGACGTTGAGCACGCCCACTTTCTGCCCCGACAGCGACTTCACGACGGTGGACCCGATGCCGGGTGCTTCGGCCGGATAGTTCGCCGGCCGCAGGACCCGGTGATCCAGCTTCAGCAGGTCGAGCGCCTCGCGCTTGCGCCAGACATGGTTGCCCGACGTCAGCACGTCCACGCCGCAGCGGAAGAGCTCGTTCGCCGTCGACGGCGTCACGCCGGCCCCGCCCGCCACGTTCTCGCAGTTGGCGACCACGAACTCGAGGCCCAGCTCCTCCCGCAGGCGCACGAGCATTTGCTCGATAATCGCACGCCCCGGTCGCCCGATGATGTCCCCGATCAACAGGATCTTCATGGCCGCGCCGGGTCCGCGCTTTACCGGGCGTACTCGATGGAGCGGGTTTCGCGGATGACCGTGATCTTGATCTGCCCGGGGAACTCGATGGAGCTCTCGACCTTGCGCTTGATCTCGCGCGAGAGCGCGATAGCTTCCAGGTCGGTGACGCGCTCCGGCTGCACGATCACGCGCACCTCGCGCCCGGCCTGGATGGCGTAGGCTTTCTCGACGCCGGTGAAGGAGTCGCAGATGCCTTCGAGCGCCTTCAGGCGCTTCACGTAGTTCTCGAGCGTGTCGCCGCGCGCGCCCGGCCGCGAGCCGCTCACCGAGTCGGCGATGATCGTCAGCACCGCCAGGAGCGACTGCGGGGCCACGTCCTCATGGTGGGCCTCGATGGCGTGCACCACCTCAGGCGACTCGCCGTACTTCTTCGCCAGCTCGCCGCCGATGATGGCGTGCGGCCCTTCCACCTCATGGCTGACCGCCTTGCCGATGTCGTGCAGCAGCCCGCAGCGCCGCGCCAGGCGCTGGTCCAGCCCCAGCTCGGCGGCGATCATGCCGCACAGGTAGCCGGTCTCTTTCATGTGCACGAGGACGTTCTGCCCGTAGCTGGTGCGGTAGCGCAGGCGGCCGACGAGCTTGACGAGCTCGGGATGCACGTTGTGCGCGCCCAGCTCACTGATCGTCTTCTCGCCTTCCTGCACCATGTGCTGGGTGAACTCTTTCTTGATCTTCTCAACCACCTCTTCGATGCGGGCGGGGTGGATGCGGCCGTCGGACATGAGCCGCTCCAGCGACAGCCGGGCGATCTCGCGGCGGACCATGTCGAAGGACGAGAGCGTGACCACGTCGGGCGTGTCGTCGACGATCAGGTCCACGCCGGTGGCCAACTCGAAGGCTTTGATGTTGCGCCCCTCGCGGCCGATGATGCGGCCCTTCATGTCCTCATTGGGCAGCTGGATGGCCGCGGTGGTGGATTCGACCGTGAACTCCGCCGCGCAGCGCTGCATGGTCTCCACCAGGATGCGCTTCGAGAGCGTCTGCGCGTCACGCCTCGTCTCTTCCTCGACGTGCTTGATCACCTGGCCGGCCTCGGAACGGCACTCCTGCTCGATGCGGCCGAGCAGCTGCTGCTTCGCTTCCTCGGTGCTCAGGCCGGTGAGCGTCTTGAGCTTTTCCTTTTCCTCGACGATGAGCTGGTTCAGCTGCTCATCCTTGACCTTCAGCCCCTGCTCGTTGCCGGCCAGTTGCCGGTCGCGCTCGGCCAGCTCCTTTTCCTTGCGGTCGAGCTGGTCCAGCTTGCGGTCCAGCAGCTCCTCGCGCTGGTGCAGGCGCTTCTCCATCTGCGACAGCTCGCCGCGCCGGTCCTTGGTTTTCTCCTCGAACTCCTGGCGCAGGGCGTGCATCTGCTCTTTGCCGTCCAACTGCGCCTGCTTGGCCAGGGCTTCGGCCTTGCGCTCCGCTTCCTCCAGCACCTGCTTGGACTTCCGTTCCGCGCTGTCCACGGCCGTCCGGCCGAGCAGCACGTGCAGGGCGTACCCGCCGCCGAACGCGACAACGGCGACGACGAGCAGCAACAGGATCCAGGTCATGGGCGCATCACCTCAACGGGACGTGCGAGGGCCCTGCCGCATGCGCGGCGGGGCGTTAGGCGGTCAGGAGCGTACGGACGGCCTGGTCGTGCGAGGCAGCCGGGAGACGGTCGAGGACTTGAAAGCGGAAGGCCAGCCCCACCGTCGGGACGGTCTTCGGCACGCGGGCAAGAAACCGGTCGAAGTAGCCGTGGCCGTGGCCGAGCCGGTGCCCGCGCCGGTCAAACGCCAACCCCGGCACGACCACCATGTCCAGCTCGCGGAGCGGCACCGGGCGAACGGCTCCGGGGCGCGGTTCGCGCACCCCGTGGGCCCCTGGCACCAGCTCCGAGGCCGGATCTCGCACTTCGGAGCAGCGCAACGTTCGCCGCTTCGGCTGCGACACCGGCACGACCACACGCTTGCCCTTCGTCAACATCTCCTCGATCATCTTCCACGTGTCAACCTCATATGGCAGGGCCACATAGCAACAGATCGTTTTGGCCCGCCGAAACACCGCCAGGCGAAACAGCTTGCTCCGGATCGCCTTACTACGTCGACGTCGTTCGTTCTCCCCCTGTTGTTTCAAGCGACGCAAGCACGCGGTGCGTACCTGTGCTTTCGTCATTGTACCATGAATCGGCGCCGGGCGTCAGATATGGAACACGTACCGGTGCTCGATCGACTCGTCCGAGCCGGCCTCATCGCACACGTCCTGCAGCGTGACCGCGCCCAGCGACTGCGCCAGCCGTTCATGGACGCAGTGCCACACGGCCTGGGAGATCCGCTGCGCGTGCTGCTGAACGGCTCGCCCCCGCCGCGCGCCGGACCGCGCCGGCGCCGCCTCTTCCGCGTCGAGCGCGTGCACGACTTCCGCCATCGTGATGCGCTTGGCCTCCCGGGCCAAGACGTAGCCGCCCCGCGGACCCCGGACGCTGGTCACCAGCCCGTGCTTCTTGAGCCGGTGGAGCAGCTGCTCCAGATACGCGAGCGACAGTTCCTGGCGCTTCGCGATGGCCGCGGCCGACATCGGGCCGCGGCCAACGGCAAGCGCCAGCTCCACCAGCGCCCGCATGCCATACGTTGAACGAGTCGAAAGCTTCATCGCGATGACTATTATACCCTACTAATCCTATCAAGTTAAGCGGCAGGACGGCTCGTGAGCGCCTCGATGATGGCGCGCATGAACGCCGGCAGGTCGTCGGGGGTGCGCGACGTGATCAAGTTGCCGTCGTGGACTACGGCCTGATCCACGTAGGTCGCGCCGGCATTGACCACGTCATCTTTGATCGCGGAGAAGCATGTTGCGGTCCTGCCCTTCAGGATGCCGGCCGAGCACAGCACCCAGCCGGCATGGCAGATGGCGCCGATCACTTTGCCCTGCCGGTCGGCCTCCTTGACCAGCGTGATGACGGCGGCGTGGCGACGGAGAATGTCCGGCGCGTAGCCGCCCGGCACGATGACGGCGTCGAACTCATCGGCCGACACCTTGTCCGCCGCAACGTGCGCCTTCACCGGATAGCCGTGCTTGCTCTTGTAGTCCGCCTTGCCGGTGCCGACGAACACGGCTTCGGCGCCGGCTTCGGTGAGGCGGTAGTACGGGTACCAGACTTCCTGGTCCTGGTAGAGGTCTTCCACAAGGATGGCAACGCGGCAGCCCTGCAGGCTCATGGGGCCAGCTTACTGAAACGCCGGAGGAGCGTCAAGCGCGGCGCTACAGCTGGATCTCGCGCCACGACACGGCCGTGGTCTCGTACGTATTGTCGATATCACAGCTCGGTGGAGGGTCGGGCACGTCGCAGGCCGTCAGACCTTCGTCATAGTGGATGGCGGCGCTGCCGGTCACGTTGATCTGCTCGGCGATGATCGATCCGAACACATCCGCGTTGCCGGTGATCGTGATGGCCGCATCCGGGGCATACAGCGCCCCGTAGAACTGGCTCGAACCGGTGATCGTGCCTTCGATCGTTGCCTCGCCCGTGGAGGCGATCAGGAATAGCATCCGAGTCGGGTCGCTCGGGACCCCCACGATGGTGTTGCCTGTGGCCGTAAGTGCGCCGGTCATGTACACCTTCACGTCCGTGCTGGCGGTCAGCTCGCCGCCGCCCTGCACCGTGAGCGTCGTAAAGCAGCAGTCATTGCCGACGCAGGCCGCCCCGCCGCCCGCCGGCAGCGTCGTGGTGGTGTTACCTCCGACGGTCAGCGCCGAACAGGTCAGCCCAGCCGGCACTTCGACCGCCGGCATGGGGAACGTCGTCGCCTGGGCGATCACGTCCTGCGTGTCGCTGGGCGGGCTGGTGCCGCCGGTGATGAAGGCCGGATCGTAGCCGGCAACGAGCGACTCCGGATCATCGGCGCCCGTCCCCACCGCCAGCTGTCCGTCGACGAAGATGCTGCCGCCCACCGTGATGCCGCCGCTGGCGGTGCTGTTCGTCCCCACATCGCCGTTGTGCCCGGCGTTGTAATCGGGGTCGGTCGGATCATCTTCATAGAGCCCCTCGCGCGAATCGTAGCTGTCGGTGATCGCACTCCCGCTGACCGACACGAGCTGGTCGCCGAAGAGCGCGAACTGAAAGATCGATTCCCCGACGAGCCGGTACACCACCTCGACCTGGCGCGTCTCGAGCTGGCTGGTGCCGCTCGCCAAGACCCGCGTGAGGTTGCTGCCCAATGCGGCGACGCTGTCGATGGTGAAGTCGCCGCTGTAGAACTCGCTCGTCAGGATGTCGTCCCCGACGTCGGCCGTGCGGAGGTTCAGCGCGGCCTGGTGCGCCGCGGCTTCGGCCAGGTGCAGCGCGCTGGAGCGGCTCTGCGTCCGCAGCCCGATGTTCGACCGCGTGACCCCGCCGACGAGCAGGGTGCTGCCCGCCAGCGACACGAAGATGATGACCGCGAGCGTCAGGATGAACACAAAGCCGCGCTTGTTCATGGCCCCCTCAATTCCTGAGCTTGACGACCGCGCCGGCGGTCGTGGAGACTGTCCGCCCCTGCGGCGTCGACGCGCTCAACGTCAGCGTGAAGGCGACCTCGTCATCGCCCAGCCCCGGGTCGATGGCCGCGTCCGTAAAGGTGGCGGCGGCCACATCGCTCACCACCACGCGGGTCTGCGCGCCCGCCGTCCGGCGCAGCTGCCGAGCGGCTGCGTCGTACTGGTAGACGACGGGCGTGGGGTCCCATTCAATGCCGCCTCCGGCGTCGATAATGTCCCCGTCATCATCCAGGTCGGCCGGCACATGGACGGTCATCGTCGTGTTATTCGGCGCCGCCGGGATGAGGACGTTCGGCGGGTTGCCGGCCGCGGCGCGGGTCCCGTGCCGCAGCTCCCGGGACATGATGCCGATGGCCAGGTGTGCGCGCGCGCGCACATCGCCCTGCATCGATGTCGTTTCAACGAAATCCGTGTGGCGCATGAGAAACCCGATCAGCATCGTGCCGGCCAGCCCGACGAGCCCGGTGGCGATCATCAGCTCCAGCAAACTGAACCCGCACGGGGATAGGCGCCGGCGCATCACGAGTTGCTCGTCCTGAGGGTCGACACCACCGTGCTGCGGGCGCGGCCCCGGTGCGTCCAGTTCAGCGTCACCTGGATCTCCCGGCGGCCCGTGCTGACGTTCGGATACGTCACCACGATCTGCTCGTCCTCCAGCACGTACCCCCCGACAATCGCCGTGTAGGGGTTGCCGGCCGGCCCGTCGGCGTCGCCGGCGGGAAAATCAGCGGCGAGATCCTCAAACGGCGTGGCGTAGATGCGCTCCACGATGTCGTCGAGGTGGTTGACGGCCTGCAGGGTGGATGTCGCGTGATCGGAGAGCTGCTGGCATGAGATATAGGCGCCGGTGATGCCGGTCGTGGCGAGGACAAAGATGACCAGCGCCAGCACGATTTCCAGAAGACTCGTACCCCGTTCAGACATCACGCCTCCAAACAAATGACGAGTCCTCCGATGAAGGATGGACTCGTCCCAGCAACCCGGCTACCCGTCCCGCCGTCGGCGGGCGAGGGCCCGTGGCTTTGCGTCCTCCCCTCTCGAAGAGTTTGCCCAACCACAAGTATACCTGATCCGGGGTGCGCTATTCCCTCCACCACGCGCCGCGGACCGCTTCGACCGCCCAGGGCGTAAAGGGCGGCATCGGGCCGGTGGAGAAGTCACTGTCGTAG
>Ga0247727_10015624_pt1 | contig 12411 bp, 13 predicted proteins | sample WisWelCaveWW1625_FD_202498 | JGI IMG/M metagenome (GOLD analysis project Ga0247727, IMG submission 202498) | Biofilm microbial communities from Wishing Well Cave, Virginia, United States - WW16-25 | ecosystem: Environmental > Aquatic > Deep subsurface > Groundwater > Cave microbial mat | place... | reverse complement strand
CTCTTTCATTCGCAACTCTATGCCGGTTTATCCCGGCGCTACCACGCTAAAGCGTGCGCCACCTCGCCTCGCAGCCAGGCAAACTCCCCAAAACGGTTAAGCACCCGAGGGGGTTGGGTCGGCTAAGTCCTTCAGATTCAGTGAGGGGATCCGAAAGGTCTTCACCACAGCGAAGGTCGATTCACGGCCTTTGGCGGGATTAACGGAGCGATCTGCGATGCATTGATTCGTGGCAGTGGTTGGGAGGGGAGAGTGATCGGGATCTGGTTCAGCATGGCCTGAACGTCTTTATCCGGCTGGGTGTGTCGCGGCAGCACAGGGCAACGGCCATCGAGCATGGCAATCCAGACCTCACGTAGCGCGTCCACAACACCGCCGGGTTTTCACCGGTGAGATTGCTGCGCAGCCTTTCGCTCTTGGCCAGCGCGTAGAGTTCACCCTCATGCTGATACAGCTTCACCTCCACCGAGTCGAGGACTTTTTGCCACGGCAGATCCAGCCACTTCTTTTCCTGTTGATTGATCCTGCCTTTGGGCGTGCCCACCAGATAGAAGGTCTGCCGTTCCGGCTCGCGCATCTCCTTCCGGATCGCTTCGCTGGGACCCGGTCCAGACAGCGGTCCAGCCGACCCTTCGCGGCCACCAGGAAGACCGTCTCCCGCAACTCATCCATCGCGCTATCCACAAACCACTGCCGGTGCACCCGAAATGTCGGTGGCGGCGAAAAACGGTACCAGTTTGGCGGTCGAGACGGAGCCAGTGTTGCGGTTTGTGTTGCGCAAAAACATCGGAAGCAGCAGAACTCCAGTTGTGGCAGCGGCAGGAAAAGAGGGTAGGTCTTCACCCAGAGCTTTTTCGGAAGACCAACGTTGTAGGCGAACCACTTGCCGTCGCGAAGACCGGCAGATCACCCGCGAGGTGCGAAGGTCAGGTTAGCCTCATCTTCAGATGGGTCGCCGGCGCCGGCAGTGGATCGGGGCGCGAAGCTTGCTTCTACAAGCCGGAGAATTCGGTCTCCGTTTGAAGCTCCCGGTCGAACGTAACGGTGAATCGACAACCCTCTTGCCGGTTCAGTTGACAGATGAGATGATCGGTAAAATCGTCTTCTCCCCGGCGGCTCTCGATTTCTCCAGGAAATGTCGGATCCGGTCTGTCTGCGCTTGGTCGTCCTCCACGAAAAACCGCACAAGGACGTTGGTATCGACTCTCGTCATGCGGCCCGCCGGCGATTCTTGCGCGCCCATCGCTCCCGAATCGCCTTCTCGATGCCCTTGTCCATCTGGCGAACTGTAACTGCCCGCCGTCTGGATCGCTTGAGCGCACCCATCAGTTCTTCGAATGGAACCCGGTTGGGCCTGAGCAGGAGCGCTCCTTCCCCGGTCAGAACGAAATCGAGACGCTCATCTGCCTTTGCCTTTAACCCGAGTTTCTCGCGAACCGACAGCGGGATCGTGATCTGTCCTTTGCTGGTCAGGGTGGCGATCGCCATAGAGTTCCTTACTTTTGGTAAGGCAGGGTTGGCGTTTTTGCAAGGTTTGAAACCGTGGACTCCTCGTTATTGGTCTGGCCGATTCCCTCGCTGGCGCTGTCGAGGCTTTTCGCCCAAGTGTAGGAGGCTGCCAACTGGAAGCCGCGCCCAAAACGCCGGTCGAGGCGCGCTTGCAGGGAGTGGGAGGCGGAGTTTCCCTGGCTGCTGCGGGTGGAGGGCCCGCAATCGTTTTGTTTTGCTGGTTCGCCTGCGGGGCTGGTGGTCTCCGGTGTCGCTGCCGGACAAGCTTGTACAATGGAGGATCGGGGCCATGGATCTGCCGCGCCAGGTCGTCGTCATCGGTTCCGGCTGCGCCGGGAACACGGCGGCGGTGTATGCGGCACGGGCCAACTTGCAGCCACTGGTGGTGGAGGGCATCGAGGTGGGCGGGCAGCTCGCGCTTACCACGATGGTGGAAAATTTCCCGGGCTTTCCCGACGGAATAATGGGGCCGGAGCTGGTGGCCAATATCAAGGCGCAGGCGCAGCGTTTCGGGGCCGAGTATAGGGGGGGCGAGGCGACGGCGGCGGACCTCTCCCAGCGCCCCTTCCGGATCACCCTGGACAACCAGGAGGTTGTCGAGACCCGCGCGCTGATTGTGGCTTCCGGGGCTTCGGCGCGGTGGCTGGATCTGAATTCGGAGCAAAAGTTGATCGGCCACGGTGTCAGCTCCTGCGCCACCTGCGACGGCTTTTTCTTTCGGGGACGGCCGGTGATGGTCGTGGGGGGCGGGGATTCGGCGATGGAGGAAGGCACTTTTCTGACCAAGTTCGCCAGCGAGGTGACCATCTGTCACCGGCGGGACCAGTTTCGCGCCTCCAAGATCATGCTCGATCGAGCCCGCAAGAACGAGAAGATCAAATGGCTGCCCAGCACGGTGGTCGAAGAAGTCTACGACGTGGCCAAGAACGAGGTAACCGGGGTCCGTCTGCAAAACGTGAAGACCGGCCAACGCTGGGATCAGCAGGTGGATGGATTGTTCCTGGCGATCGGCCATATCCCCAACACGCGGATTTTCCGCGGCCAACTGGAACTGGACGCCGAGGGGTACATCCTCTCCAAGGGCGGAGCGCGCACCAATGTCGCCGGGGTCTTTCACGCCGGCGACGTGCAAGACCGCCACTACCGCCAGGCGGTGACCGCAGCCGGGATGGGCTGCATGGCGGCGATTGAGGCGGAGCGGTTTCTGGAGGCGGAGCGGGGGTAGTCCAACCCTTAGAGATTCACCCCAGGGCCGGCTCCAGGGCCTGCTCGATCACTTCCTCGATGGTTCGCACGTAGGCCAGGCGCATGTCGCCGAGTTGTTCGCTCTTTAGATCTTCTTTGACGTTGGCTTCATTTTCCGCCGGCAGCAGCACCTGGTTGACGGAAGCGGCTCGGGCGGCGAGCACCTTTTCCTTGATTCCGCCCACCGGCAGCACGAGACCGCTGAGGGTGATTTCGCCGGTCATGGCGAGTTGGGGGCGGACGCGGCGGCCGGTGAGCCGGGAAACCAGCGCGGTGACCATGGTGACGCCGGCCGAGGGACCGTCTTTGGGGATCGAGCCGGCGGGGACATGCAAGTGGATGTCGTGGGTCTGCAAGAAGTCCGGGTCGACGTGAATCGTTTCGGCATGGGCGCGGACCCAGCTCAAGGCGGCCTGCATGGATTCCTGCATCACCTGGCCGAGGTGCCCGGTCATGATGAGGCCCCGCCCGCCGCCGCGCAGCATGCTGGCCTCGACATACAGCACCTCGCCGCCGGCGGGGGTCCAGGCGAGGCCGACGGCCACCCCGGGCGTCTTGGTCCGCTCCAGCAACTGGGCTTCGATGCGTATCCGGGGCGGGCCAAGCAATTCCTCCACCACCTCCGGCGTCACCGTCAGTGGCGTGCCGGGGAAGGCCTGCCCTTCGGCGATCCGGCGGGCCTGTTTTCGGCAGACGGTTCCGATTTCGCGTTCCAGGTTGCGCACCCCTGCCTCTCGCGTGTATTGGCGGGCGATGCGGCTCACGCCTTCCTCGGTGAACACGATGTCTTTTTCCGGGCGAATGCCGTTCTCTGCAGTCTGTCTTGGCACAAGGTAGGAAAAGGCGATGCGGACCTTTTCCATTTCCGTGTAGCCCTGCAGCTCGATAACCTGCATGCGGTCGCGCAGGGCGTCCGGGATGGGGTCGATCATATTTGCGGTGGTAATGAACAACACGCGGGAGAGGTCGAAGGGCACTTCCAGATAGTTGTCGCGGAAGGTGCTGTTCTGCTCCGGATCGAGCGTTTCGAGCAACGCGGAGGCCGGGTCGCCGCGGAAATCCTTCCCGACCTTGTCGATTTCGTCAAGCATGAAGACGGGGTCATTCGTGGTTGCGCGGCGGATCCCCTGGAGGATCTGTCCCGGCAACGCCCCGATGTAAGTTCGGCGGTGGCCCCGGATTTCGGCCTCATCATGCATTCCTCCCAGGGAAATCCGCACAAACTTCCGGCCCAAAGCCCGGGCGATCGACCTGCCCAGGGAGGTCTTGCCCACCCCCGGCGGGCCGAGGAAGCAAAGAATCGGCCCTTTGATGGTCGGGTTCAGTTGCCGCACCGCCAGGTAGTCCAGGACGCGGTCCTTCACCTTCTCCAGGTCGTAATGCTCGGCGTCCAGAATCGCCTTGGCTTTGCGCACGTCGGCCTCAATGCCGGAAGAGTTGCGCCACGGCAGAGCTAGAACCCAGTCGAGGTAGGTGCGGGTGACCGTGAAATCGGCGGCGGCGGGAGACATCCGGGAGAGTCGCTGGACCTCTCGAAGGGCCTCCCGATTCACCTCTTCGGGAAGATGGGCCTCCTCAATTTTGAGCTGGAGCTCCTCGATTTCCCGCTGCTGATCGTCTCCTTCGCCGAGTTCTTTCTGGATGGCCTTCAATTGCTCGCGCAGGTAGTATTTCCGCTGGGTTTGGGAGAGCTGATCCTGGACCTGCGTCTGCAGCTTGGAGCGAAGCTGCTGCACCTCAATTTCCTTGGTCAGCCGGCGGTGCAACGACTCCAACCGCTGGCGCACATTCAGTTCGGCCAGCGCTTCCTGCTTTTCAGTCACCGAGAGAAGGGGCAGCGAGGTGTTGATGAAGTCGGCCAGCCGTCCGATTTCGGCGATGTTGGCGGCCATCGCCTGCAAGTCCTCGGAGGGGACGGGGGATTGGGCCAGGACCTGCCGGAACATCTCGACCGTGTTCAATCGCAGCGCCTCCAGCTCGGCGGTTCTCTCCGGTTCGGCGTCAGGCACCCGCTCGATGCGCCCTCGCAGGAAAGGCTCCTGGCTGGTGAACTCGACGACCCGCAGCCGGTCGAGGCCCTCGCAGAACGCCACCAGGCTCTTGTTGGGCATGCGCGCGACGCGGTGGACCTGGGCCAGGGTGCCCACCGGATGCAGGTCCTGGGGACCGGGCGAGTCCAGGCGGGGGTCCCGCTGGAGGAGCACCCCGATCACTTTTTTCCCTTCCAGCGACTGGACCAGAGTGATCGAGCTTTGGCGGCCGATGGTGATTGGCAAAACCGCGCGGGGGAACAAGACCGCTTCTCGCATCGGCAGCAAAGGGAGTTCGGCGGGGATGGGGATTTCGATTTCCCCGGAATCTCTTTCGAGCGTTGCTGTTTCACTGGCTTGTCGGGCCATCTATCCTCCCTGGCGATAGCATCCCAGCACCTGGAATAAGTCAGTCAACTCCCCCAGATGGCGCAGGGCATTGCGGCAGCGAGTCTCGCCCACCGAGCCGAGGAAGTCCAGGTAGAACAAATACTCCCAGGGTTTGCCGCGCAGCGGGCGGGATTCGATTTTGGCCAGGTTGATGTCCCGCAGGGCAAACACGCTGAGGCAGCGGAACAGCGCGCCGGGGATGTTTCGCGTGGTGAATACAATCGAAGTCTTCCAGCCCTTGGCGCCCGCCGGCGACCGGCGGGGCGGGCGGCGCGCGAGCAGGAAAAAGCGGGTGAAGTTCTGGCGGTTGTCCTCAATGGAGCGGCGCAGGATCGAGGCCCCGTAGAAGGCGGCGGCGGCGGCCGAGGCGATGGCGGCCGCGCCGTCCGGGGCCTGTTCCATGAGCATTTTCACGCCGCCCGCTGTGTCGTAGTAGTTCTCGGGGCGGATCCGGGGGTGCTTTCGGAAGAACTTCAGACACTGTCCCAGGGCCACCGGGTGAGAGAACACCCGGCTCACCTGGGAAAACCTCACCTTCGGCCGGGCGATCAGGTTGTGCACGATGCGCACGCTCGTCTCGGCCACGATGGGAAGCTTGAAGCGGAGCAGGTGGTCGTAGTTTTCGTGGACCGAACCGGCCAGCGTGTTTTCGATGGGCACAACGGCATAGTCGGCCGAACCGCCGGCCAGCGCGGCGAACACCTCTTCGAAGGAGGGCCGAGGGTCCAGATCCAGGCCCTCGCCCAGCAACTGCACGGATGCTTCTTCGCTGAACGCCCCGCGCTCGCCCTGAAAGGCGACCCGTTTCCGTTTCGGCATGCCTCTATCTAAATTATAGCCAAGAGCGCTTGAAATCCGCTGCGGGCGCGGAGTGGTAAGCGGTCAGCCAGCAGCATGCAGCGACTCCGCCCGGACATTGGCGAAAAGGGCCGTCGGGGAAAGTTTTCTTCTACCGGCCAGCGAGCAGGTCGGGGTACACTTCGCGCAGCCCCTGCTCGGGCCGGCGCTCGGCGATCCGGATTCCAGGTTGGGAATACAGCCGGCTCACCTCGGCGGGCCGGGCGCGGTGTCCCAGCGGGTCGGTGGCATTGACAATCCACACCGGGCGCGAGGCCAGGGCCGCGGCCAGGTCGGGAAGATCGTAGGATCGCAGCACGCCGGGGATCACGATTTCGAAGATGCCACGGTGGATGCGGGCTGAGACGACAGACTCGTAGGAGACCAGCATCTCCTCCAGGACCAGCTTGCGGAGGCGCGGATCGAGGACCGCAGCATGCAGGAGGGAGGGGGAAAGCCTCCCCTGTCCGAAGCCGTAAATCCTCTCCGGATCGACTTCCTGTCGCGCCGCCAGCAGATCCACTCCGCGGGAAATGTCTCCCGCCCGCATACCGAGGAGCGTGCGGCCGACGAGCAGCGCCTTCATGGCGCTGTGATAGTCACCGAAAAACGGAGGGAAGTCGGAGGCCTGGTTGGCAGGGGTAGTTTGAGTCTCGCCGGCGCCTCGGGCATCGATAGCAAGCGCCACAAAGCCGGCTTGGACCAGTTGCTCAAGATCCCCGCCGCGCGCTGCCGCAGCGGCTTTTCCTCGTCCATGTGCGTACAAAATGGCCGGGGCGGGAGACCTCGCCGGTTCGGGAACGAACAGCAGGGCCGGCACGATGACGCCTGGCTCGGCATCGTAGACGAGCTTCTCAATGCGATAGCCGGGGCGGGTAATCCGCCCGTAGGGGGTGACTCTGACCGGCCCCGAGCGCGGCTCGATCCCGGCGAGTTCGGCGACCCGGCGGCGAAGCTCGGTTTTCGGTCGCAGCGATTTGTTCTGTTCGACCCGCTTCTGATTCAAAGAAATGACCGTCTCGCCTCCCAGCGCTGTCGACACCTGGCCCGTTTCGGTGGCATACAGGGCTTGCTCGGTTTCCAGTGTTACCTGCGGTTCCGGATCGTCATCGGCGGCGTCTTTCAGCCACTTGGCGAACCAGCGATAGGCGGCCAGCCGGCGGGGCTGGGTGTAGCCGTGTCCATCATCGGCTTCGACCATGCTCAGCTTTTCGCTGGCCCCCAGAAGGGAGTAGACGCGCTGGGCCTCCTGGTAGGTCTCCCGAGCGCCGGTGATGGAGAAGAAGTCGCGGATGGCGGAGAGGATCAAGTACGGCCGCGGAGCGAAGGCGTGGACGAAGTCGGCGTGGTCCAATTCATCGCGCAGCGAGGGTGGCACGCACTGTTCGGCGTCCTGGGGTCCGATGCTCGCCAGCAGGCGGCGCCACGAAGTCAGATAACAGGAGGGCGCAGCCACTTGAATGCGATCGTCCAGCGCCGAAAGGTACGCCGTGTGAGTGCCGCCCCCGGAATTGCCCGTGCAGGCGACACGGCGGGGATCGACTTCTTTTCGCGACAGCAGGTAATCGAGCGCGCGCATGCCGTCCCAGATCGTATAGCGGGCCAGGTTGTCCCCGGCCAGAAGGCACTGGATGCCGACCATCGTGTGCTCGGTGGTGGACCGGATGACCTTGGATTCCCCTAGATCGACGTCAAAGATCTGGGAGCGCTCGCCCTGCCCGATGGGGTCCCAGGCCAGCCCGACGTAGCCTTTTTTGGCCAGCGAGACCAGCATCTGTTGCCAGGCGGAGTGGGCCTTGGCTCCGGCCTCGTGACCCAGGGGAAACAGAACAGCGGGGAAGGGCGGCTGTCCCTGTTTCGGCAGATAGAGATTGGCGGTGACGTAAAATCGGGGTTGGCTCTCGAAAATCACTTTTTCGATCCTGTAGCCGTCGCGGTCGAGGACGCCGACAGTCCGCGCGTTGAGCGGAGTGCGCTCGGAGGGCAGGCCGCCAAGGGACCGCAGCATGCGTTCCCGCACATAGGCGCGGCGGCGCTCGACGTCCTGAGGAGTGGAGAGCTGAGCGATCTTTCGCTCGCGCTGTTCGAGCAGGGTCTCGCCCAGACGGTTCAGGTGCGCGGGAAGCATGTTGCGGATCTCGCGAAAATCGGGCAACCCGGCGAGGAAGTCCAGGCTCTCGGGGGTCTGTGCGGCCAGCGGCGGGACCAGAAGGCAAATCGCCAGGGCCGGAAGGTTTCGGAAACTCATGTCTGTCTCCTGCGAGCGGCGCTCAAATCAAGTACTATACAAGACTACGAGAAAGAAGGAGAAAAGCCCATGAGCAGCGCAACGGTGGCCGCCATTCCCCTGGCGGCGCAATTCCTGCAAACGTTCGACTTCGAGCACAGAATCACGATGAGCGTGTTGCGGGCCCTGCCCCCCGACCGGCTTGATTTCAAGCCTCATGAGCGAAGCTGGACGGGGAGGGAGCTGGCCTGGCACATTGCGACCTCGCAGTACGGCCTGGCCGCCGCGGTCGCCGCCGGGCGGCTGGAACTGGAGAATCCGCCCGCCGCCCCGGCAGCCCTCCAGGAGATCGTCTCGGGCTGTGAAACCTACTACCAGCAGGCGTGTGAGTTGATCGCCCGGCTGACCGAGGAGCAGCTCCGGGTGAAAATCGATCTGCCCGGCGGCAAGCACATTCCAGCCGCGGCTTTGCTGTGGAGCGGGGTGCTGTTCCACCAGATCCACCATCGGGGGCAATTATCCATTTACATACGGCTGATGGGTGGCCGGGTGCCCTCGATTTACGGGCCGTCCGGTGACGACACGAGGTAATGAGCCAGAGTCAGACCCTCCGATGACGGCGAGGTCCTGGAGCTTTTGGGCGAGGCGGGATCGGGATCTGGCCCGGTTGAACGAGATCCGGCAGAACTGGAATCGGCTCGGGGAAATCGATCCGCTCTGGGCCGTGCTGGCCGACGAGCGGAAGAAGGGCAATGGGTGGGACCCTGCGGAGTTCCTGGAAACGGGGGTGCACGAGGTCGACAGTCTGCTCGGCTACCTGGCCAGCCTCCAGCTCCCGCAGCAGCGGCGACGGGCCCTTGATTTTGGCTGCGGCGTGGGCCGGGTGACCCAGCCGCTGGCGCGATATTTCGAGGAAGCTTGCGGGGTTGATATTGCGCCTTCGATGCTGCGACAAGCGGAACGCTTCAACCGCCTGGGCGCCCGATGCCGCTTCTTGTTGAACCAGAGCGACGATCTGCGGCTGTTTCCTGACGCGCATTTTGACCTGATCTATTCGGTCATCACGCTGCAACACATGCCGGCGGGATTGTTCCAGGGCTATCTGCGCGAGTTTCTCCGGCTGCTCGCCGAGGGTGGAGCGCTGGTTTTTCAATTGCCTGGCGAGCCCAGGCGATTCGCTCTCTGGCGGCGGATCTTTCATTTCTTCCATCTTCGCGTCTATCGCCGGTGGCTTCGCCGGCGATATCCCTGGGTGGAAATGCACGGCATGGAAAAATGGCAGGTGGTGGAGGCGCTGGAAAGGCTGGGTGGACGGATCCTGGATATTCAACCCTGCACCGCCGCCGGGCCGGATTGGACAAGCTTTCGGTATTGCGTGGTGAGGCGGGGCGGCTGTTGATTCAGCCAGTCGTACACTCGGGCTACGGGGAGTCCCATGACGTTGAAGCAGCAGCCTTCGATTCGCCGGACAAACTTGGAGGCCAGCCCCTGAATCGCATAGGCGCCGGCCTTGTCCATTGGTTCCCCGCTGGCCACATACGCGGCGATTTCGGCGCGGCTCAAGCGGCGGAACCAGACGCGGCTTTCGACCACCCCGGCGCGGGGGGGGCCGGGGCCGAGCAGGCAAATCCCGGTCAGCACCCGATGGAGTCGGCCGGAGAGCAATCGCAACATGCGCGCGGCCTCGCGGCGGTCCCGGGGCTTGCCCAGAATCCGGCGGCCGAGGACCACCGCGGTGTCGGCGCCCAACACCAATTCCCCTGTTCGCCGGGCCGCCCCGGCTTTTTGGCGCGCTAACCGCAACACATACGCCCGTGGCTTCTCGCCCGGCAACACCTTTTCCTCAACAAAGACAGGCCGCGCGCGGAAGGCGATACCTGCCCTGCCCAACAGGCTCCGGCGCCGCGGCGAAGCCGAGGCAAGCACCAGTATGGGAGTCCGCTTCCTCATGCTACAATCTGAATCTTATCCCACTGCTTCCGGATCGGCTATGAAATCCGCAGCGGAACTGCTGCCCTCGATCTATCGCAAGATGGCTCGCGAGGCGGCGGACGAACAAACCCTTCTGATCGCCCTGTGGCCGGTGGTGGTGGGGGAAAAAGTAGCCGGGCGAACGCGCCCCGTGCGCCTGTTCGGACAGACCTTCATCGTGGAAGCGGCGACCCAGGTCTGGCGCAAACAACTGGCGCAAATGCGGTCAGAGATCATCGCTCGGTTGAACGCGGCCTCGGGCCGGCCAATCGTGAAGGACCTGGAGTTTCGGGTGGAAGTGAGCACGGCGCGGCGCCCTCCGGGCCGGGCTCCCTCGGCCGCCAGCTCTGCCGGCGCGGAGACCGGCGACGAAGCGGACCGCATCCGCGACCCCCACCTGCGCCGGCTGTATCGCCTCTCCCGCCAGCGCGAGAAGGGCCGATGAAGATTACAGAAAAAGAAGTGCGCTACGTGGCCGACCTGGCCAACCTGGCCTTGACCGAGGAGGAGATCCAAAGATATCGCTCCGATTTAGACGAGATCCTGGCCTACGCGGAAAAGCTCAACGAGGTGGACACCTCGCGGGTCGAGCCGATGGCCCAGGTGCTGTACGAAGGTGATGCGGCGGCGGTGGAGAGAGTCGACCAGGTGGCCGCCGGCGTCTCCTCGGATCTCGCGCTGGCGAATGCGCCCCAGTCCGGGGCCGGACAGTTCAAAGTTCCCAAGGTATTCGACCGTTGAACGATGATTTGAAAACCCTGACGATCGAGAGGATCCACCAGGGTCTCCTCGCGCGGCGTTTTAGCGCGGTGGAATTGACCCGCGAGGCGTTGCGCGCAGCCGAAGCAGAAAACGAAAAGTACGGGGCATTTCTGCACTTCTGCCCGGAGCGGGCCCTGGCGGCGGCCGAGCAGGTCGACCGGCGGATGGCGCAAGGCGAGCCGCTGGGGGCGCTGGCCGGGGCCCCGGTGGCGGTCAAGGACGTCATCGTTACCAAGGGCGTCAAGACAACTTGCGCCTCACGGCTGCTGGAACACTATGTCCCTCCTTACGACGCCACAGCAGTCATTCGCCTGGAGGGGGCAGGCGGGATCATCCTCGGCAAGACCAACTGCGATGAATTCGCCATGGGATCCTCGACGGAGAACTCAGCGTTCTATCCGGTCCGCAACCCCGCTGCCCCGGATCGCGTGCCGGGCGGCTCGAGCGGAGGCTCGGCAGCGGCGGTCGGGGCCGGGCTGGCGGTGGTGGCTTTGGGATCGGACACAGGCGGCTCGATCCGCCAGCCGGCGTCGTTTTGCGGCGTGGTGGGCGTGCTGCCCACCTACGGACGGGTTTCCCGATACGGCCTGGTGGCCTTCGCCAGCTCGCTCGACCACATCGGCCCCTTCGGTCGAACGGTGAAAGACGCCGCGGTGATGCTGGGCGTGATCGCCGGACGGGATCCGGCCGACTCAACCTCGGCCGAGGCGCCGGTTCCCGTCTACGCTGCCGAGCTGGACGGCAAAGTGGCCGGCTTTCGAGTGGGCGTGCCCCGGGAATATTTCGGACCCGGCCTGGATGGGGAGGTGGGCTCCCGCATCCAGCGGGGCCTGGAAGTGCTCCGTCGCCTGGGCTGCGAGATTCGCAAGGTCAGCCTGCCCCACACCGATTACGCCATCGCCAGCTACTACATCATTTGCACGGCGGAGGCGAGCTCGAACCTCGCCCGCTACGACGGCGTCCGTTATACGATTCGCAGCGAGGAGGCGCCTACGCTCATCGACATGTACCGCCAAACGCGCGGGCGAGGTTTCGGCGCCGAGGTCAAGCGCCGAATTATCCTCGGCACCTACGTGCTGAGCGCGGGCTACTACGATGCCTATTACCTGAAGGCGCAAAAGGTGCGGGCGCTGGTGGCGCGGGATTTCACCGACGCTTTCTCGGCGGTGGATGTCATCATCACCCCTGTCTCCCCCTTTCCCCCCTTCAAGCTGGGCGAAAAAGCCTCCGATCCCCTGGAAATGTATCTGTCCGACATATACACCATCACCGGCAGCCTGGCCGGCATCTGCGGCGTCAGCGTGCCGTGCGGCCAGACGGCGGCGGGGTTGCCGATCGGCATGCAGATGCTGGCGAATCATTTTGAGGAGGGCCGCCTGCTTCGCCTGGCCCACGCCTTCGAGCAGGCGGGCGGGTTCCAAGTGTAGGCTGGATTGCGGC
>Ga0247727_10015623_pt1 | contig 12413 bp, 12 predicted proteins | sample WisWelCaveWW1625_FD_202498 | JGI IMG/M metagenome (GOLD analysis project Ga0247727, IMG submission 202498) | Biofilm microbial communities from Wishing Well Cave, Virginia, United States - WW16-25 | ecosystem: Environmental > Aquatic > Deep subsurface > Groundwater > Cave microbial mat | place... | reverse complement strand
TTCTGTGTGCCGACTTTCCAAGGATGTTGGTCGCGGCGCGGCGCGGCAGTCCGCTCGTTGTCGGTTTGGGAGACGAAGAATACGTCGTGGCCTCGGACGCCTCGGCGATTGTCGCACACACGACTCAGGCGGTATTTCTCGATGACAACGAGATCGCCTGTTTGACGCCCGAGGACTGGCAGACGAGCCGAATTGATGCCACGCGAGTCGATAAGACCGTCACGGAGCTGGAAGCCTCGCTGGAACAGATCGAGTTGGACGGATACGCCCACTACATGCTGAAGGAGATTCGTGAGCAGCCGGAAAGGCTGCGGACCTGCCTGAAGGGACGGGTCCACGCGGAGCGCGGCGAACTGAAGTTGGGCGGCTTGGACGACGTCGACGTACGTCGCGAGGTCACGGCCGCAAACCGCGTCCTGCTGTTTGGCTGTGGAACGGCGTGGCACGCGGCGCTCATCGGGCGGTTTCTGTTTGAAGAGGTGGCCCGCATTCCGACGTCGGTCGAGTATTCCAGTGAACTGCGGTATCGCAACCCGATCGTGGAAAGTGGCACGCTGGCGATTGCCGTCAGCCAATCCGGAGAAACGGCCGATACGCTGGCGGCGTTGCGCGAGGTACGTCTGCGCGGTGCGACCGTGCTGGGAGTTTCCAACGTCGTCGGATCAACGATCGCTCGCGAGACGGATGCCGGGGTGTATCTGCGGGTTGGTCCGGAGATTGGCGTGGCCAGCACGAAGGCCTTCACCGCGCAGGTGGTGGTGCTGGCGATGATTGCCGCCGACCTCGGCCGACGGCGGCATTTGTCCCCCGAACGATTCACCGAATTTCTCCGCGAGCTCGACGCGATCCCCGGCAAGATGGAAGTCGCCCTCGGACTGGAGACGCAGGTCCGGCAACTCGCCGGTCGCCTCGCGGAGTACGGAAACTGGATGTACCTCGGCCGCGGCGTGAATTTCCCGACCGCCTTGGAAGGGGCGCTGAAACTCAAGGAAGTCAGCTATCTGCACGCCGAGGGTCTGCCGGCTGCTGAGATGAAGCACGGACCGATTGCGATGATCGACGCCAGCACTCCCGTGGTCGTCCTGGCGCCACGCGACCACACGTATGACAAAGTGCTGGCCAACATCGAGGAAGTCCGCAGCCGAGACGGCCGGATCATCGTTGTGGCCACGGCCAAAGACAGTGAACTCGAGCGGCTGGCCGAAGAAGTTCTGTACGTCCCAGACACACTGCCGTTGCTCACGCCACTGCTCACGATGATCCCGCTGCAACTGCTGGCGTATCACATCGCCGTGATCAAGGGCCGCGATGTGGACAAGCCGCGAAATCTGGCCAAGAGCGTCACCGTCGAGTGAGGTCCGCGCCGAGGTTGCCATGAGTCTGCCCATCGTTGTCTACGAAGACGCCGGCTGGACACGTCTGTTGCCGTTGGTCTATGCGCGGCCGGTGTTTCGTCTGATCTGTGGGATGGACGATCTCTTGTCGAAGGTGTCAGCGCTGACGGGCACAGTCGCTGGAGAGCGTGCACCCGAACCGCAGCGGACGGCGCTCCCCGAGCTAGCGGTATGGTGCCGGCCGATGCTGCGGGCGGTCCTTGCGGAGGAACTTCCTAGCGACATTCCGATCAACTGCCCGATTGCGTCGGGAGCGTTGCTGCTCAACGGCCGCGGATGGTGGCAGGCACTGCCGCAAACAGACGCGCATGATTCGGCCTGGGTGGGGACTGCCCGTGATGGACAGGTGGCTTGCCTGTGGGCCGACGCCGGTCTTGCGGCACGGCTCTCGCCGGAATTGTGGCTGAATGAGCACGCGTCTCGTGCGCTGCTGGCGTCGTTGCCGCGCCGCGATGTCTCCTCGTGCGTCCGGTTGTTCGACTGGCCCTGGGAACTTGTGGACGCCAACGAGTCGGCAATCGTCGCCGACTGGGATCGGTTTCACCCTCCCGTGGGCGCCATTCAGGGTCGTGTTTATGAAGGCTCAAGCCTGCTGGGCGAGGACGCCATTTGCATCGGGTCAGGCTCGACGATCAAGCCGTGTGTCGTGATCGATGCCGAGAATGGTCCGGTTTGGATCGGCAGAAATGTCACGGTAAAGCCACACTGCTACATCGAAGGGCCGGTCTTTATCGGAGATCAGACACTGCTGCAGCCTGGAGCCGTCGTGCATGCGGGCACGAGCATCGGCCGCCGATCGAAAGTTGGTGGCGAGATCGAGGCCAGCATTCTGCACGGTTTCTCCAACAAGCAGCACAACGGCTTCCTGGGCCACAGTTACCTCGGTTCCTGGGTGAACATCGCGGCGGACTGCATCAACAGCGATCTGAAGAACACGTACGGAACGATCCGCGTGCCGATCAACGGCACCGGCGTGGACAGCGGCACGCAGTTCGTCGGCATGTTTATGGGTGATCACAGCAAGGCCGGCATCAATGTCAGCTTTCCCACGGGGGCTGTCGTTGGTTTCTGCTGCAACGTCATGACGCCCCGCGCCCCGAAGTTCGTGCCCAGCTTCACGTGGCTCGACGGCCAGGCGAGCCGGCCGTACGACCTGCCCAGCGCGATTCAGGTCGCCCACCGAGTGATGCAGCGCCGGCAGCGAGAATTGTCCCCGGCGCAGGAACAACTGTTTCGAGTCATCCGAGAGCTGTCACTCGCCGTGGAATCGCGGACGGCCCGGCTCGGTGCGCTTCCTGAAGAACAGTGCCACATCGGACGCGAGGGCGATCCGCGAACCGACGAACAACAGGGAGGCATCTTGACTGCGATGCCCCAATCGCTGGTGATTTTCGCGGAGCACAGTGACGAGGCCGTCAGGCTGACTCTGGACACGCTCGCGGTCACAAGACGGTGCGAAACGGCGAACGTGGAGTAGCGGACATATCTTCGCCTCTCAGGTCCGCATTCACCCGGCTTCAACATGTCGGCGGCTGAGACGCTGTTCGCAAGCGACGCACGACGGCGATCACTTCACTGGCGGCCGCATCGATCTCCGCAGCGGTTGTGAAGCGGCTCAGTCCGAACCGCAGACTGGCTCGGACGAGCGGTTCGGGAACACCCATCGCTCTCAGCACGTGACTTAGTTCGGGGTCAGCGGTCGAGCAGGCGGATCCGGAACTGACGGCGATCTCGGTCAGACTCATCATCAACGCTTCACCGTCGACGCCGGCCACGCTGATGTTCAAGTTGTTCGGCAGCCGCTCGGTCGGATGGCCGTTGAGCGTCAGGCCGTCGAGTTGCGATTGCAGACGCGACCATAGCCGATCGCGCAGCGCGGCCATTTCCTCCGTACCGATACTAACCCGAAGTGCAAGCGAGGGCTTCGAGTCCGATGTGGCCAGCCCCACGCTGGCGCATCGGGTTCGTGCGCAGAGTTCACACGCCGCACCGAGGCCGACGACGAGCGGCACTGGCAACGTGCCGCTGCGGAGATGCTGCTCATGCCCGCCGCCGTCGAAGAGCGGTTCCAGTCGCAATCGTCGCTCGCCACGACGGACGACCAACACGCCGACACCTTTCGGACCGTGAAATTTGTGAGCCGACAGACTCAGCAAATCGACAGGCAACTCGTTCAGATCGACCGGCACTTTGCCGACCGCTTGCACAGCGTCGCAATGCAGTGGGACCGATCGCTCGCGGCAAACGCGGCCAATCTCGGCGATCGGATTGAGCGTACCGACCTCGTTGTTGGCAAGCATCACCGAGACCAACCGGGTGTTTCGTCGGATTGCGTCTGCGACTTGTTGTGGATCGACTCGCGCGAAGCGGTCGATCGGCATCATCGTCAGCTCGATCAGCCCGTGTCGCTCAAGCCGTCGCACCGGGTCCAGCACCGAACGATGTTCGGCGGCGTTCGTAACGACATGCGGTATCGCAGTTCTTTCCCCCCGTTCCGAGGCCGTTCTTTCCGCCCCTTCAGAAGCGGGGGCAGGGGGGGGACGTGAATTGCTCGCTCGCCTGCTTCGCGCCGACGTGCCGGCGACGAGACCCTTGATCGCAAGATTGTTCGACTCGGTCGCGCCACTTGTGAAAACGATCCACTCGGCCGGGCAGTTCAGCAGTCGAGCGACTTGCTTGCGAGCTTGCTCGGCGGCGGCGGCGGCGCGCGTGCCGAAAGCGTGATTGACGCTCGCGGCATTGCCGTACTCGTCCGTGAAGTACGGCAACATGGCCTGCAGCACTTCCGGTGCGACTCGCGTCGTGGAGTGGTTGTCGAGATAAATCATCACCGCTCGCCAATTCGTCCTCTCGTGCAATCTGTCGTCCCGGCCCATGTGGCCGCCTTGATCTGACTTCATCGAACGAGACGGGGGAAGTCAAATCACTCAGGCCACAAGGGCCTGGGCGACAGGTGCCATCGATTCAAGAATTCGCCAGCCAGCAGCTACGGCCGGGTGATGGTCACGGTGTTGCTGCCGGATTCGTTGCCGGTCGTGAGCTTGACGAAGAGCTTGAAGGAGGCCACATCGCCGCTGGCGGCCAGGCCGGAGGCGGTTTGCAGCGTGAGCGTGCCGGGCGGGGCGTTTCCGACGACGACCGCGGTGGCGGGATTGTAGGTCGAGCCGAGGGATCTGCGGAGCTCGTATTCCGCGAGGTTCGCCGCCGTCGATGCGGTAAAGTTGAACACGGCCGCCGACAACCCCGCGTTCCAAGAGCCGGACAGAACGACGGCGGCGGGGGTCGAGCCGGGCTGCGGAGACAGATCCGGCAGCGACAATGTCAGCGGGTGAGTCGGGCCTAAGACCGCCTCGACCAGCACACGGTACTGAACCATCCGCTCACGAGCCGGGTCGAGCAGCGCGTCGCGATTCTGGCGTCCTATCGCCTCATCATTCTCGGCCACGGTCACCGCGCCGAAGGCCGCACGCATCGCGGCCAACTCCGTTTGGAATTGGGCCAGCGTCACTCCGGCGATCACCAGCGGGGGCGTGAATCCGGGAATGGTCGTATCCGCGTTGAGCTTCCCCCACAGGTTCGACATGTCATCGAAGGGCGTCAGGAACTTCGATTCGGCACTGGAGATCACCGGCACCAGCGGCGCAGCTCCGGCATAACTGGAGTTTGGGAACAGCGCCCGCAGAATGCCGCGAAACGAATTGATCCGGACGAGCAGCGCTTGCTTGAGCGTATCCCGATTCGTGGCCGCGATTTCCCGCACATTCTCCAACCCGACCAGCGCCGTAATCGCCAAGTCGATCGCATTCCGATCCGCGATGAACATCGCCCGCGTATAGGCCCCTTTCAGCTTCAAGTCCGTCGCCGGAGTCCCTCCGAGAAAGATATTGACGTCATCCCAGTGAGCCGAGAACTCATCCATCGTTGGGGGATACGACCCGATGTCAGTAATGGGCATCTTTTGATCTCCATTTTTTTTCAAACGACCGAACCCCACCGGGCTTGCCCCGGTGGCTCGCGGGATTTTGCACTACTCACGAGGATTATTCAAATTGGGTGAGCCATTACGTCACCTGTCAGCGCAATTATACACATTTCCAAGACAATTACGAACAAATTGCGTGATATTTTTCCAAAGTGGCACACCATTATGTGACTTCATAGCGCCATTTCTCACAAGTTGGCATCCATTTTGTCAATGGCCAATGATATTTCTCGCCCAGCGTGCGCCATTTCCTTCTATTTGTGAGAAAATGTGACGAAATAACAAGCGGGCCTCGACAGTCCGATCAACACTTCGGCGACTTGCGCTTCTTGCCGATCGCGCTGCGGGCTGCGAATTTCTTGATATGATCGGGCGCGAACGGAATCTTGCACGCCCCGACCAGCTCGACGGCGACCTTGCCGATGCCGTTGGCCGTATCGACCGCGAGCTTGTGCAGCGGTTTCACGTAGCAGGCGACGGCGATGACGAAACTGTTCATCACGTATTTGACGCGATTGGGCTGCTGGTGGATCGACTTCGCCACGCGCGCGAGCAGCGACTTAATCTCGGCAAGGTCGAGGTCCGCGTCCTCCTTGATGGCGACCATGCCCCATGTGGCGCCTTCGATCCACTTTTGCAGGTCCTTCTTGGTCATCTTCGCGTCGTCCGCGATCAGTCCGGCGAGGTACATCGCGTCGGCGATGCCGGTGTCGTAGAGATCCAGCGCGAGCTGGTAGTCCATCTTGACGCGTTTCTGGATCTTCTTCATGTCCTCGACCTTGACGCCGAGGCACGGCTCCTGGGCGCCGTGGTTCATCCAGGTTTTCTTGGTTTGTGCGTTGCCGAACTTCTTGAGTTCGGCGACGACGTCTTTGGCGGTCATTTACTTTCTCCCTCAAGTTGTATGTAACGCGCAATCGGCTGTTCGTTGAGCGTTCGCAGGGCGCCCTGCGAACGCTCAACGAAGAGTCGATATTACCACTCACGCCAGTATCTCGCGTCTCATCACACCGCCTCTCCGCTGACCGGCGGACTCTGGATCGGCCGAACGGTTAAATCAACCGCGTGCGGCCTATCACGGCTGGGGCGGCGAAAGTGATAGCGACCAGAATGCCTGCGAAGCTACGGAATATCAAGGAACAACTATGATTGGCCTTTCAGATTTGGTCATTGGTCATTTGGTTGTGGCTTCGCCGCTCGACAGATTCGCCCGATGAGACCGTTTGTGAACAGCGCTGAAATGTGGCCGTCACCCTCCGCTCCACGGCTGCGTGTCTGCTTCGAAGACAATCACTGCCTGGCGGTGATCAAGCCAGCCGGTGTGTTGACGATGGGTGACCATACGGGGGATGTGTCGATGGTCGAGTTGGCTCGCGAGCAATTCGTCAAGTTCGGGCTAATGCTGTGCGCGGTGATCTCGCTGGCGACAACGGCCGCGATTGTCTACGTGCTGGTCACTGAGGCGGTGCGGTTCTTCCGCGAGGTATCGCCGATCGACTTCGCGTTTGGGACGGAATGGACACCGCAATTCGATCCTCCGGCATTCGGCGTCTTGCCGCTGCTTTGCGGGACGTTTTCGATTGCGGTGATCGGAGCGTTGATCGGCCTGCCGATCGGATTGCTCGCGGCGATTTACCTGGAAGAATATGGTCGAGACAGCAAGTTCAAGAGGGTCATCCAAATCAACCTGTCGAACCTGGCAGGCGTGCCGTCGATCGTGTACGGCATCCTCGGCCTGACAGCGTTCGTGCGTTTGTTCGGTCTAATTCCCGCAGGTCTCAAGAGCGTGTCGTTCACATGCACGCTGCTGCCGGCGCTCACGCTGACGATCCCATTGCCCCTGGGGTCGACAATCATCACCGGAGCGTTGACACTTGGCCTGCTGGTGTTGCCAGTGATCATTGTCGCCGCGCAAGAAGCGTTGCGAGCCGTTCCGTCGTCAATCCGCACAGCGTCGTATGCCTTGGGAGCGACCCAGTGGCAGACGATTCGCCACCAAGTGCTGCCGGCGTCGTTGCCGGGCATTTCGACCGGCGTCATTTTGGCGCTGTCGCGAGCCATGGGTGAAAGCGCGCCGCTGATCATGGTCGGGGCTTTGACGTCGATCAGCTTTTGTCCGGGCAAGATCGAATCGGTGGGCCAATTGTTCTCAAACCCGCAAGGCGCCTTGCAAGCACCTTTCGACAGCTTCACCGCGTTGCCGATTCAGATATTCAATTGGAGCACGCGACCGGAAGCCGAATTCCAACATGTCGCCGCCGCCGGCATCCTGGTTTTGCTGACCGTACTTCTCTGTTTGAATACGGCCGCAATTGTCATTCGGCAACGATTCCAGAAGTGCACGCGGTGGTAGCCAACACACCTGCAACTGACTAGAACACTTTCCACTCAGAGGTTCGGCTGTCATGGCCATTCTCCAAAGCTTTTCCGAGTTGGTCCACCAACGGCAGCATCGCGAGTCGACCAAGAGGAGCCGGCCCGTGGAAACCGAGGTCACGAAACTCGAAGTCAAGAACCTCAATTTTTTCTACGGCGAGCAGCAGGCGTTGTTCGACGTTTCAACGACTATTGCCGAACGCTCGGTGACGGCCTTCATCGGCCCCTCCGGCTGCGGCAAAAGCACGTTCCTGCGCACGCTCAATCGCATGAACGACATCATCGAAGGGACGCGGCTGAATGGCCAGGTCCACCTCGAAGGGCAAGACATCTACGCCCCCGAGGTCGATGTCGTCGCCTTGCGAAAGCGGGTCGGCATGGTCTTTCAAAAGTCCACGCCGTTTCCGAAGTCGACGTTCGACAACGTCGCCTACGGTCCTAAGATCGCCGGCCAGCGTAATCACAAAGTTCTGACTGAGATTGTCGAACAATCGCTCAAACGTGCCGCCTTGTGGGACGAAGTCAAAGACCGCCTGAATGAATCGGCCCTCGCCCTGTCCGGCGGCCAGCAGCAGCGACTGTGCATCGCGCGAGCTCTCGCCACGAACCCTGACGTGCTGTTGATGGACGAACCGGCTTCGGCCCTCGATCCGGCCTCGACCGCGCGCATCGAAGACCTGATCTTCGAACTGAAACAGAATTACACGATCGCCATCGTGACCCACAACATGCAGCAGGCCGCGCGCATCAGCGACTGGACCGCGTTCTTCTTCCAAGGTTATTTGATCGAGAAAGATCACACCCAAAGACTGTTTACGACGCCGACGAAAAAGCAGACCGAAGACTACATCACGGGGCGCTTCGGCTAACGCTGGACGTATTTGAAACCTCAAATCTCAAATTTGAAATCAATCGATGACCATTCATTTGACCCGCGATCTGAGCGTTCTGCACCGCGACCTGTTGTCGATGTGTGCGATGGTCGAAGAACTTGTCCACAAGGCCGTCGACGAACTTTCGGAACCGCGCATCGAGTGTGCTCGTGAACTGGCAAATCAGGACGACGACGTTGATCGCTGGGACGTTCGCATCGAAGAAGAATGCCTCAAAATCCTGGCGCTGCATCAGCCGGTCGCGACCGACCTGCGACGCATCACGACCGTGATGAAAATCTCATCGGAACTTGAACGCGTCGCCGACATCAGCGTCCACATTGCCGAACGCGCGTGCGGACTGGCCGATCAGCCGGACATCGAGGTGCCCGAGAAGCTCAAGGAAATGGCGCATCGAGCGGTCGATATGTTGCATCAGGCGATCGACGCCTACGTGGGACTCGACAGCCGTCTCGCGCGCCAAGTCTGCGACTCGGATGACACGGTCGACGAACTGAATCGCGAGATCATCTATGAATTGATGGAAATGATGCAGAAACGGCCGGAACTCATCGAGCCGGCGATGAACCTGTTCTCGGCGTCTCGACATGTCGAGCGCGTGGCCGACCACGCCACGAACATCGCGGAAGATGTTGTCTACCTTGTCGAAGGCGAGATCATCCGGCATCGCGCACATTTTCGGTAACCGATGGCCAAACAAACAATCCTAATCATCGAAGACGAGCGGTCACTGCAGGAAATCCTGTCGTACAATCTGACGAACGAGGGTTTCGAGGTGCTGACCGCGAGTGACGGCCAAGAAGGCCTGCGCCGAGCCAAGACGTCGCTGCCCGACTTGATCGTGCTCGACTTGATGCTGCCCGGCATCGACGGCCTGCAAGTTTGCCGACAACTCCGTAGCGATTCCAAGACGCAGAACATCCGCCTGCTGATGCTCACCGCCAAAAGCGAAGAGGTGGATGAGATCGTCGGCTTCAACATGGGGGCCGACGACTATGTCACGAAGCCCTTCAAGCTGAAACCGCTGATCCACCGCATCAAGGCCTTACTCCGACGTTCCTCGACCGAGCAGCATTCCACCGAGACAATCGCCATCGAAGGGATTGAAGTCGATCGCATCAATCACGTCGCGAAGCTCGACGGCTCCGAATTGCCATTGACGAATACCGAGTTCCGCATGCTCTGGACCATGATGCGCCGCCCCGGACGCCCGTACTCGCGCAACGAGCTCATGGACGATGCGCGCGGCGCAGACGCCAACGCGATGGAACGAACGATCGACGTGCATATCCGGTCGCTACGACAGAAACTCGGCGACAAATCCCGCTTTGTCCAAACCGTTCGTGGCATCGGCTACCGCTTCCGCACCGACCAGTGATGACGTTGTGCCGAAAACGTCGTCGTCGAGGATCCCGCCGGAATTTTGACAATTTTGGTTGTCAAAATTACTTCTAGCCGATATTCTCCCAGCGTACCTGCAATTTTTCGAGGACTTTCCGCAGTCTTGCACGGTGAACATTGTCCGCTATGAAACCTGCCATCGACACCAGCGACCGGGCCTTTCTGGACCAGCTTCATCGGCTGGGATCAGGGACGATTTCGGAGCTTTGCGACTTGATAGGGGTCACGGCGACGGCGGTTCGGCAAAGGCTGGTTCGTTTGCAAGGGCAAGGGCTTGTGGCTCGGACGATGACCCGCAGCGGACGTGGCCGGCCGTATTTTGTGTACCAGGTGTCCGAAGCCGGACTGAACCAGTTGGGTGAAAACTACGGCGACCTCGCTTTGATCCTCTGGCAGGAAATGCAGAAGATCGAAGAGCCGATCTTGCGTGAGCGAGTTGTCCACAAAGTTCGCGAAGCGATGGTAAAGCGATACGGTCTGGCCGACCGCTCGCGCCCGTTGATCGAGCGACTGCGGCAGTTACAAGCGAAACTGACGGATCGGGGCTTTGATGTCGAGGTCGATTGTTCGGGCGATCTGCCGATCCTGCGAGAGAAAAGTTGCCCCTATCAAGAATTGGCGACCACCGACTCAGGCATCTGCGGACTAGAACAAGAGATTTTTGGTGATGTGTTGGGAACGCAAGTGGTGTTGACAAAGTGTTGTCTCGACGGACATCACTGCTGTGAATTTCAGGCTCAGGAACTGGAAACGTGAATTGCTTGCATCGCGCGATCGTGCCGCTCGAGTTCAATTCTGAAATCTGAAATCTCAGATTTGAAATTTGAAATAGGAACACCGAACACAACGGACAATATCATGAGCAGTTGGATCGAAGGACGCTTTGAAGAGAACGTGATTGTTTCGACGCTGGAGCAGGCGATGAACTGGGCGAAGGAGTCCAGTGTGTGGCCGATGACGTTCGGCCTCGCGTGCTGTGCGATCGAGATGATGGCCGTCGGAGCCAGCCGCTTCGACCTGGACCGCTTCGGAGCCGGGGCGTTCCGCGCGAGTCCTCGGCAAGCGGACTTGATGATCGTGGCCGGGACCGTCACCTACAAAATGGCCAGCCGAGTGCGGCGGCTCTACGAGCAGATGCCCGATCCGAAGTACGTGATCGCGATGGGTGCCTGCACGGTCGGCGGCGGCCCGTACTTCAAGTGGGGCTATCACGTCGTCAAGGGAGTCGATCTGGTCGTGCCGGTCGATGTGTACGTCCCCGGCTGCCCGCCGCGTCCGGAGGCTCTGCTCGAAGGGATCATGCGGATTCAAGACAAGATCAAGGCCCGCAAGCTCGGCAAAGGGATGACCGAAGTCCTCCCCGTCCCACACCACAGCGGAGTCGCGGCCGTGCCGAGCGTTTTGAATGTGTGAGGTTTCCGTGAGGGATGAATTAGAGAGCGATCAACGATTTGACGAGAGGTATGTAAAACCGGAGTCGGTGGTTCGATTGAATGCTTGGCTGGGCTTTCCAGAGGATCGTTTTTCGCAGGACTGGGAGATTGAGAATTCCAACTCCGACCGCATCGGAGAGTTCTTGACGTTGTATGAACAGCAAGAATTGAAGGACGACGACCGATTTGCGCTGATGGCCTTGATCGTTGCTTCGTTCGATGAATGTCTTCTGGTGGACAAGGCAAATGAATCACTAGCTCGACGGATTCGCGCATATCTAGTTCGTGACTCGAAACTACACGAGGCGACTATGCACTACTGGTGTGTGGAGGGTGAATCTGATCCCGAATTTATGTTTCGGGCGACGCCGTTCATTCGAGAGACTTGGAATGTCCTCAAATCCAATGAAGACCAAACCGGCATCTTGTCTCGTCGCGAGCGGCCGGAAAGAACGAAAGGGTGAACATGGCTTATCGAACTTTGGAATCCGTGTTGCATCCCGACGGCCATCTCGCTCTTCCATCCGATGAAGTGCCACTGCGGCCGGTTCGGGTGATGGTCACGATTTTGGAGGACGATGAAACGACCGATCACGCCGACGACCTCGACATCGACCCGGAACACAAGAAATGGATGATGGACCAAGTGCGTGAGGCACTGGAGTCTGATCCAGCGGATGATATTGAGGTGACGCCGGAGTACTGGAGCAAGAAACGACAGCGACTCGACACGATGATTGCCGATCGAGTCCGTGAATCACGGTAATGGAACGAGGAAACAAACATGTCACAGGCCGTGATGGTGCAACTCGACTTACCCAAGGATTGGCGGACGTTTCGGATGCCGCGCGGATTGCAGGCTCGGCTGACGGAGTTGTTGGATCGGCAGGACCAAACCGGCCGCTTGTCTCGTCGCGAGCGGCAGGAGGCCAAT
>Ga0247727_10015622_pt1 | contig 12414 bp, 5 predicted proteins | sample WisWelCaveWW1625_FD_202498 | JGI IMG/M metagenome (GOLD analysis project Ga0247727, IMG submission 202498) | Biofilm microbial communities from Wishing Well Cave, Virginia, United States - WW16-25 | ecosystem: Environmental > Aquatic > Deep subsurface > Groundwater > Cave microbial mat | place... | reverse complement strand
TTAATCGTCGTGCCGATTTCCTTTATTATCATTCTGGCCTCGACGTTGGCCTGCATTTTCACGCTGATCGAACCGGTGTCACGATTCTGCGGATATATTGCCGATTTGACGACGGGCGGCTTGATTGAATTTACCCGCCGGCTCTCGCAAATTCCGCTGGCTTATGTCGACAGCGTTTATGTTTCTCCGTTGTTGTTAATGTTTTATGTTATCATCATTATAACGCTGGTGGAATGGCGGCGTGCGCCGGCGGCAAGGCGTTTTCTGTTGCCGGCCGGACTGATCGTTCTCAATATCTTTGTCTGGCAAAGAGCATGGGCCGCCGGTCCGAATTTGCGCATCACGTTTTTTGACGTCGGCCAGGGCGACGCCGCGCTATTGGAATTTCCCGGCGGACGGCTGCTCATTGACGCCGGACCGCTGCTGGAAAATTACGACGCCGGTGAGCGGGTGCTGGTGCCGTTTTTTCGAACGCACGGCATTCGACAGCTCGATGCCGTCGTGATCACGCATCCGCACGCCGATCATCTTGGCGGCCTGCCGGCGCTGCTGCGCGAGGTCAAAATTAAAAAAGTTTTCGTGTGCGGCGTCGAAAGCAATTCTGCGCTCGAGCAACGCAGCGAAAGTCTCGCCGATAGCCTGCGCGTGCCGTTGCTGGCTTTGCGCGCCGGTGAGCATTTATCTGATTTCACTCCGGCGCAGGTTTGGGCACTGCATCCGTTGCGGCATGAGTCCGGTTTTGAAAATATCAATGACGCCTCCGTCGTTCTCAAAGTTATTTTCGGCCAACACGCTTTTCTTTTTCCCGGTGACGCTGAGTTTGAAAGCGAAAGCCATTTGCTGCAATTCGCACCGGTGTTGAATAGTGACGTTCTCAAAGTCGGGCATCACGGCAGCAGCACGTCGAGTCTCGTGCCGTTTTTGCAAGCCGTGAGTCCGCGCTGGGCCATCGCTTCCGTTGGGCGCTGGAATAATTTTGGCCATCCTGCCCCGCAGGTGCTGGCGCGCTACGACTCGCTCGGCATTCAACTGTTGCGCACCGATCGTGACGGCGCCGTAGTTTTTGAAACCGACGGCAAAACTCTGAAAAGAATTCGTTGACATGCGGCAATTGCTTAGCCCAAGGTTGGTATGGCATTCTGAAAAAATCTTTTTTGAATCCACGCCAAGTGCTCGGATCAAAAAAGTTTCCTACGGAATGACATTTAAATAGAATAAATCCGTTGGGTTGTTTCTAGCGGTTGGAAAAGTTTTTTAAAAAAATTACATCATTACCAAAATAACATTTCATTATGAAAATCCTCCTCTTCGACATCGACGGCACGCTCATGCACTCCGGCGGTTCCGGCAAGCATGCAATGGAAATGGCCTTTCAGGAAATTTGGGGTGTTCCGCATAGCCTGGAAAATGTTTTGTTGTCCGGACAAACTGATCCGAAAATTCTTCTCGACGCCTTTCAATTGCACGGGCTGACCTGGGATGATGAAAAAATCGCGCAATTCCAGCAACGTTATTTGCTGCATCTGGCGGCCGATATGCAGCGCCCGCGTCCAACGCGCCGGCTCTTGCCCGGGTTTCCGCAGTTGCTGGAAGAATTAAGAAAAATCCCGGGCATTCATCCTGGCCTGTTGACCGGCAACTGGGTTCGCGGCGCAGAGATCAAGCTTGCATATTACGATTTGTGGAAGTATTTTGAGTTTGGCGCGTTTGCGGATGACGAAATGGATCGCAACAGGCTCGTGCCGCATGCGCTCCGCCGCGCCGAGGAAAAATTCGGGATTCGTCCGTCACGCGATCGGGTGTACGTGATCGGCGACACGCCGCGCGATATTCAATGCGCGCGACCGCATGGCGCGGTTGCCGTGGCAGTGGCCACCGGCGAATATTCTGTGGAAGAATTGCGTGTTGAAAAGCCAGATTTTCTGTTTAACGATCTGAGCAACGTTGAACAAGCTCTGCAAATCTTTCGGTAAACCGAACTTTTTAGTGAGGTGAAACCATGCGAGAATTCAATGTGGAAGGCCCGTGCGACCCCGAACGGCACTTTACCGTGATGCGGGAAGCGTTGGTGCGCAAAGGCATTGAGAAGGTCGAGAGGGGCAAATACATTACTTTGTATGCTCCCCAACAGACCGGCAAGACGACTTATGTTTCAGCGCTTTTGCGTGAGATAGCGCGCGAGCGACCACCGCGCTTTCTGCCGGTGTTTATGACTCTGCAGGAACTGCACGAAGCGAAGTCGGATTTTTTTGAAACTTTCAAGGCGCGCTTAACAGAGGGCGCAAGTGATCCCACCGTGCAAACGATTATAGCCGACGCCAACCTCAAAACCATGCTTGATTTTGATTGGTTGATGTGGGACATCTACAAACAAACCCAAAAGAAAATGATTTTGGGGATTGACGATTTTGACGACCTGCCGGAAAATCTCCTCGATCAAACACTGCATGCTTTCCGCGCATTATTTCATTGTCGCGACCGGCATAGTCTGCGCGCTTTGATCATGGTTGGCGTGCGAAACCTTTGCGGCGTCGTGCCGGAAACCGGTTCGCCTTTCAATATCGCTGATGATTTCGAGCTGCCCTACTTTAACCAGGCCGAAGTGGAGAATCTCATCGAACAATACGCGCTGGAGAGCGGACAACCGTTTCAGCGACAGGTGGTGGACAAGATTTATGAAAGCACACACGGACAACCGCACCTGGTCAATGCCCTGTGCAAGGAACTCGTCGAAACCTATTGCATCGACCGCAGCAAGCCGGTGGATATCGCCGGTTTGGAAAACGTCGTAGAACACTTTTTGACCGATGACTTTGATAACCGGTTTGCCAAGATCGTCGCCATCGCCAAACAACACGAAAAGTTTGTTTGCCAATTGTTGTTTGGCGAATATAAAATGCGTTTCAACATTCATCACGAGCCGATTGAATTTCTTCGCAGCCACGGTTTGATTGAGGGTGACGAGGCCGGCTACGCGGCAGTATCGGTTCCACTTTATAAAAAGGCGTTGACGGCTGCTTTTCGTTCATCAAACAAGCGTAACCGCCACAAGCTTTAAAACATGGCCATCAATAATCGCCGCCATACAATTTCCTTTGCGGTTTTGTTGATTTTCACGATAACGCTTTACGGCCTCTATCAACAGAAGCGCAGACAACGCCGCGGCGACACGCCGGCCGACTGGCTGCGTGTTGCCCAAAAACTTGCCGAGGACAAAATGAATCCCGCTTCCGAATTTGTTGCGCAGCAAATCAAGGAAGGCCACCAACCCAATCGCCTCATCAACGAGAAAAGCCCGTATTTATTGCAGCACGCTTTTAATCCGGTCGACTGGCATCCGTGGGGCGATGCGGCCTTTGAAAAATCGCGACAAGAGAACAAGCCGATTTTTCTCTCCATCGGCTACTCGACCTGCCACTGGTGTCACGTGATGGAGCGCGAATCGTTTGAGAATCCGGACATCGCGAAAATCATGAACGAATATTTTGTCTGCATCAAAGTGGATCGTGAAGAGCGGCCGGATGTGGACAAAGTTTATATGACCGCGGTGCAGGCGATGACCGGCAGCGGCGGCTGGCCGATGTCAGTTTGGCTGACGCCGAATTTGCAGCCGTTTTTTGCGGGAACGTATTTTCCGCCGGACTCGCGTTACGGGCGGCCCGGCTTTCCGGATTTGCTCAAACGTCTGCACGCCGCGTGGATGGAGCAGCGCGAGCAGGTTTTAAAATCCGGCGAAGACGTCATCAAGGCTTTGCAAGCGCATACGGCCATTGCGGCCAACGCGGATTCGACAGTTTTATTCTCGCCAATTTTGCGCACGGCGTATTCGCAATTTTACAGCAGCTACGACGAGCGCCTCGGCGGGTTTGGCAACGCGCCAAAATTTCCGCGTTCGGTCACGCTGAATTTTCTGTTGCGTTATTACGCGCGCACCAATGAAAAAGGCGCGCTGGAGATGACGCTCGCCACCTTGCGAAAAATGTGGGCCGGCGGCATGTACGATCATCTCGGCGGCGGTTTTCATCGCTATTCGGTCGATGCCTATTGGCGCGTGCCGCACTTTGAGAAAATGATTTATGACCAGGCCCAGCTTGTGTGGTCGTATCTCGAAGCGTATCAAATCACCAAAGACGATTTCTTTGCCAACGTCGCGCGCGAAATTCTCGATTACGTGTTGCGCGACATGACGCATCCGGAAGGCGGGTTTTATTCCGCGGAAGACGCCGACAGCGCGCCGGACGCCGCGCATCCAGAGGAAAAAGAGGAAGGCGCGTTTTATCTCTGGCGCAAACCGGAAATCGAAAATTTGCTCGGCGGGGAAAATGCGGAGATTTTCAACTATTGTTACGGCGTGAGCGACACCGGAAATACCATCAGTGATCCGCATGGTGATTTTCGCGACGGAAATGTTTTGTACGCCGCATACACAGTTGCCGAAGCCGCGCGGCGATTCAAAAAATCGGAAGCTGAAATCACGGCAATCCTGAATGATGGCAAACAAAAACTTTTTGCGATACGCAACACGCGCCCTCGTCCCCATCTCGATGATAAAATCATCACCGCGTGGAACGGTTTGATGATCTCGGCGTTCGCCCGCGCCGCGCAGGTTCTTGAGGAGTCAAAATATTTGCAAGCGGCGGAACGCGCCGCCGATTTTGTGTTGAACAAACTTTATAACACACAAACGAAAACACTGGTTCGCCGCTATCGCGACGGCGAAGCAAAATTTCCGGCACATCTCGACGATTATGCTTTTCTCACGCTCAGCTTGATTGATCTTTACGAAGCGTCGTTCAACATCAAATGGCTGGAAACGGCTGTGGCGTTGACAGAAACACAAAACCGGCTGTTCTGGGATAAAAAAGACGGCGGCTTCTACGATACCTCCGGCGAAGATAAAACAATTTTGTTGCAAACCAAAGAAGATTACGACGGCGCCGAGCCTTCGGCTAATTCCATCGCCGTGCTGAATCTCCTGCGCCTTTCACAAATGCTCGATAAAAAAGAATGGTGGGAAATGACGGAAAAGACGCTGCGTTTATTTGGCAGCCGCCTGCAAAGCATCCCGCACGCGATGCCGCAAATGCTGGTGGCAGTTGATTTCAGCCTCGACAAGCCAAAACAAATCATTATTGCCGGCAAGCCGGAGGCACCGGAGACGCGCGCGATGCTGCGTGCCGTGCATGAACGCTTCATTCCCAATAAGATTTTGCTGCTGGCGGATGGCGGCGCGCGGCAGGATTATCTCGCGCAGTTTTTGCCATTCGTCAAATCCATGACGATGCTCGACGGCAAAGCGACGGCGTATGTTTGCGAGAATTATGCCTGTCAGTTGCCGACGACGGAGGTGGGGGTGATGATGAAATTGTTGGAAGAAAAGAATAACACAATGGTGAAAAGTGCAAACTGATTTGGCTACGGACGCATTACAAAGATATCTTCAACTATAGTGGCGAATAAATACAAAGGGGCTTTACAGGATGATCACGATTTCGCGGCGAGAATTGGAACGCGCCTACCGGCAACATCGCAAAGTTTACGATGAAGCGCCAGCGCCAAACAGCAGCCACTATTTGCTGCTGTTTTACGCTGTTGAACAAGAAATGGTGAATCGCTAATGAAACTGAAGCTTTATACCTGGCTTGATGTGGAAGATTTCATTCTGCGTCGAAAATTGGCGGACGAATGGCCCAGGGGAGTTGCCAAAATTCTCGTCTATTCGGATGCTATCGAAATTATCGTGCAAGACGTTTCCGATAGAATAGAAATTCTCGAGGCCTTTTCCAAATGGTTTGGAAGTTGGTTCAATCGTGAGAAGTTGGAGCTTTCTCTGGAAGCTGCCCGTGGCAAGGCGAGAAGTTTGCCGGTTAATATTGAAATTGATGCGCGGGAAAAAGTGACGGAAGCGCCGCCCTTGCGACCTGCTTTTTCGCGGGTTATTCTTTATCCGGATCCTCAATCAGAACCGCCATTTGGACCAACAAAAGAATTACAGTTGCCGGCTCCCTGGGGGAAAGGCGCTCCACCGTTAATTGCCTTTTATTCTTTCAAAGGAGGCGTTGGCCGAACCTTGCATCTGACTGCTTTGGCCAAAGCATTGAGCGAGCGGCAACCGAAACCCCTGCGCTTGCTCATTGTCGATGCTGATCTGGAAGCGCCAGGCCTGACATGGTGGGCAAAAAAGCAACGCGAAGCCCCGGAAGTTTCTTTTCTGGATTTTCTCGCGTTGACACACTATGACGAGTCTAATCACGCTGCCGATGCAATTGATTTAGTTGCCGAGCGGTTGCGAGAAATTCCATTAACTTTTCGCACGCGTCATGGCAACGTTCAGCATTTCTTTGTGCCGGCGTTTAGAAATGAAGAACAACTCTTGCGCCTGCCAATTCGTCCGGAAGATTTGAGCCGAACACCTGGAAAAACGTGGTGTGTCAGCGATTACCTTGTGGCGCTTGGCAAAGCTCTTGAAGTCGACGCCGTGCTGGTGGACTTGCGTGCCGGCCTCAGCGAGCTCGCCGGCCCTGTTCTCTTTGACCCAAGAGTGAAGAGGGTTGTTCTCACAACCATTTCGCATCAGTCTGAAGAAGGCGCGCGCCTTATACTCAAACAGATTCGCAAACTCACTCCGATTCCGCAGGCTAATCTTGAATTAAACAGCACCTATTACGATCCCGTCGTGATTCTTTCCATGGTCCCGGAAGAATTGAAGGATTTGCCGAAACTTAGTGATTTACGAGAATCGGTATATGCTTTATTTCCGGATGCCTCCAACGATGTAATCACCACGACCCGATTGTCTGTTGAAGAAAGTTATTTTGCGCAAGAGTTGCTCAGCCTGGACAGCCTGGACACTGCCCTGGAGAAGCTTTCCGGCACCTCCGTGGAGCGCCTAATAACACGTTTGGCCGATGATTGGATTCCTTCCCCCCTGCCTGTTCCTAAAGAAAGTATTTTAAAGTCTGAACGTCTGCCGACACAGGATTTGAAAAAGCTGGCTGATACCTGCCGAAAATTTGAATTTGCTGAATCCGGTGAAAGCAAGAGCTTTCTCCGCACACCTGCACTTCGGCACCTTGGCCAGCGTTTTCAAAATGCCTTGCCAGTTGCGGTGATTATTGGCGCCAAGGGTGCGGGTAAAACATTCCTTTACCTTCAATTAGCCCGTCTCAAAAACTGGCAAAACTTTCAAAATGCCTTAAATCTCTCAAATGGCAACCTCTCAGCACACATTTGGCCGCTGCTCTCGTCGGCCAATCTTCAGGATAAGGCGAGTCAGACATTGGATAATTGCCGAGAGCAAACCCAAAAGGCTCTGAAAATAAAAACCGGTCTGACCCAGTCGGAAATCAAGGATCGCATTCAACAAGCTTTGAAAATTAAAGAGTGGGTGGAATCTGATTGGCGGCGTTTTTGGTTTCATTTGATGGCGGAGGCTCTTTCGTTTTCCACAGATTCCCAGGATCACTTGAGCAAGATTCAAGAAAATCTCGAGCGCAGCGGCGAACAAATTATCTTTATTTTAGACGGATTAGAGGATCTTTTTCAGGAAATCAATGCTGATGACAAGCAACAATTAGCGTTGCGAGCTCTTTTGCTCGACGTGCCGCAGAGTATAAAAGAGCTGCGAAATTCGCGAATTAGCATCGTAACTTTTATCCGCCGTGATTTAGTCAAGGCGGCGGTCAGACAGAATCTGGGTCAATTGGAAGCACTTTACCAACCGTTTGAGTTGCGGTGGAATAAAGAGGAAGCATTGCGTTTGGCTGCCTGGATTTGCCGGGAAGCCAATTTAACGAACTATTTGAACTTGCAGGATATCGAAGAGGCAAAACAGGAAGAAATTGAACAAGCGCTTTATTCTATATGGGGCAAAAGATTGGGCAAGGATGATTCCAATGAAACATACGCGGCGAATTGGGTGGTATCTGCACTATCGGATTTCAATGGGCAATTGCAGGCAAGAGATGTGGTGCGACTTTTACGTTACGCTGCTGAACGCGCCCCTAAAGAAAAACCATATCCTGGACGCTTGATTCCACCCGCTGCCGTACGCAGCGCCATAGCTCCATGTAGTCGGGACAAAATCGAGGAGATTAAACAAGAAATTCCCCGGCTAAACGGCATTTTTGAGAAGTTCCTGCAAAAATCCGATCGCAGCATTCCTTTTCAAGCCAACGAATTCAATTTAACCGCAGACGAAATTAAGTTTTTGGAATCCGTCGGTATTATTTTGGAAGACGAAAAAAAATACTACATTCCGGAAATCTTTCGGAACGGCCTCGGCTTCAGTGTAAGTTATCGCGCTCGTCCCAAAGTTGTGGCGTTGTTGAAAAAGGCGCTCGCGCGGAAATGAATGTGTGACGAATTAAAAGCGACAAAACTTCATCCGTAATTTTAAGAATTTTCCTCTTGACTTTTTAGCGGTAGCTGCTTATTTTATGCTTCAATGTGGGCAGATTTGGCACATCTTCGATCATCACAACTTTCTCCGTCGTTTGTGTTGTTTTCGGTACGCGTCCTGAACAGATTCTGTTGGCAAATGCCGTGTTTTGCCGGTAAGTTTATATCACAATTGAATTGTTCCTGCTCCGGGAAAAGCGCGGTGAGGGGAATAGCTGACGGTTGAGGCTCCAGAAATTTGAAATTTGAGTCACTCAAAATATAAAAGTGTTTTTGCTCTTGCTGCAGCGATTCAAATTGGATGGATACGACGCAAAGATTTTCATGCAGGTGAACAAGTTGTCGATATAATTTTAAAACCCGAGGACGGGGGATATGAAATCATACCCTCAAACGACAGAGTTCATTAATCGCCAAAAAGAAATCGCCCAGGTTGAGCGGATTATAAAGCGCATTAAGACCCTGAAACCGCCGGCGATTCAGGGCATTCACTATCAGGGGATACCCGGGATTGGCAAGTCGCGCATTTTAAAGCACGCCCAATCCCGGTGCCAGGAAAAAAATCTTTTTACGGTGTGGATCGATTTCCAGGGGGCAACCACAACGCGCTCTCCGCTTGATTATCTTCTTCATTTTTCCGACCAATTGGAGCAACGCGAGGCGCCGCCGCGGTTCCGTGATCTGTTGCTAAACGCCACCGGCAAGACTACCAATAAAACCAGGCAAGCTCAACTCGCCCTGCCGATTTTTTTGCGCGGCGTGGAAAAACGGCTGAAAGATCGCCCGCTGGTTTTGCTGATGGATAGTTGCGAGCAGTGCCCGGCGGAGGTGTTTGATTGGATCGGCGAGCACGTGCTCGTGAAATTGCGCAACGCCAGTATTGGGGCGATCACGCTTTTTCTCGCGAGCCGGGGGCCTCTCGTTGCTGAAAGCAGTTGGCCGATCGAAGTGATTCATTCGACGGATGACAGCCCGGTGCTGGCGTTTGACTTCAAGGCCACGAAACAGCACATTGCGGCGCTGGATAAACAACACCGATATCGGGGGCGCGAAAAAGACATTCAGGCCCTGACGTTCGGCCATCCGTTCAGCACCGAAGCGATTTTGCACTTTCTCCAGGAACTGGCGGTGAACGCCAAAGATTTGCGGCGGCGCCCGCAGTCGCTCATCAATAAATTTTATGACGAGGTGATTCACCGGCATCTCTGCATCGGCGCCAAAGCGTGGAGCGCGGAAATTTTCGATATTGCCTGCATTCCGCGGCGCTTCGATCCGCTGCTTTTAAAAGCTATCGCGCCCGAATATCTGGATTCCCGCTACAAAGCCGGGTTGAGAGATTTGCAACGGCCGGCGAACAATCTGATCGAGGTCGATGCCGGCCGGCCGGCTTACCGTTTGGAAAAAACCGTGCGCCAGCTTTTGCACACCGCGTTTTCGATTCTTCAACCTTCGCGGGCGGCCGAATTGAATCAAAAAACCCAACAGTTTTATGAGCACGAGTTGGCTCGCGATCTCCAATCCGGCCGACCGGCGGCAGCCACCTTATTGGAATGGCTCTATCACCATATTCAAATCGCGCGGCTTTCCAAAGACGTTTTGGCGGCCGATGCCCTTGCCGATTTGCTCACGGAAAAACTGCGCGCTTGTTTTCATCCCGAACAAGCTGATGACAAAGTTCAACTGACGGAATTAAGCGATCTGCTCGCGAAAGACGTCGAGTTGCTGGAGATTTTGGGGCGCAACACCGTTGCCCGTTTGCAAAAAGCCATCGCGCAGTTTGCGCATGAGGTCCCGCCCAAACATTTGCTGCTCGAGCTCATCATTCGGCATACGCCGCCGGCGGAATATCATGTGGGGTGCCATGCGGCCAGCCCGGCTTTAGTGCCGATCCAAACCCTGCATACGCAAGTCAAATTCCCGCTGGCCAATTGGCGCGCCGAACCGGAAGAAAATGGGCGAGTCGCTTTTAACATTTATTTGAATGAGCCGACGCAGGCGCTCATCAGGAAATTGCCAAAACATGCGATTCAACTCACGACCGATACGATGGATATTCCTTTTGAGCTGCTGCATGATGGGACGGATTTTCTTTGCCTGCGCCGCCCCTTTAGCCGCCGCATTGAAATGAACGCGACGCCGAAGCGCTGGGAAGCCGCCCTCGCCGAGATGGCGCCGGCTTTAGTGATTGGCAACCCCAGCGGCGATTTGCCGGCGGCAGAAGAAGAGGCCACCGCCATTGCCGATTTGCTCGCCGCGCGCGGCGTGCAAGTGGAACGTTTCATCGGCGCGCAACAGGCGGATCTCAATCAGGTGGCCAAGCGCATGAATCTGCAGGCGTATCGTTTCATTCATTTTGCCGGGCACGGTTTTTTTAATATTCAGCAGCCGGCGCTGAGCGGGCTGCTGTTCGGCCAGGGCATGATGCTTTCGGCCGACGAGCTGAAACGCTATTTGAAAGGGCCGGCTTTTATTTTTTTCAGCGCCTGTTGGGCGGCGGCGGCAAAACCGGAAACGGCCCGTTACAATTACCAGGGCAGGTTTATTCAAAACCTTGCTATTGCGGCATTGGAAGGCGGCGCTTACGGCTGCCTGGGTCCGATGTGGGAAATCGAAGACCGGGCGGCCAGGGATTTTGCGCTCACATTTTACACGCAATTGTTAGCCGGGCAGTCGAGCGGCGAAGCCGTTTTGCGGGCGCGCAAAAAAGTGCGCCACCGCAAGACCGATTGCTGGGCGAGCTGGGTGCTTTTCGGTGATCCCTTCAGCCACCCTTTTTAACGCTCGTGTCGGGATGAAAGATTGTGAATTAATACCGAATAGCACAATCCGGACAAGCCGGAACCAAACAGGACACAAAACTGAACTGACACAAAAAATATTTCGTGTCCGTTCGTTTTTGTGTCCCGAAAATCTTTACTTTTTTTTGCACTGATTTGACTCTAATGCTGGATTCGGACAAATGTTATCCCAAAACACAAAGTTTGCTCTGATAATTAACCTGGTGATTCTCTCTTCTATCTTATGCGCTCAGAATCAGTATTCTACCAGAAGAGTAGAATATCTATTCGAAAAAACTTTTGGAAATGCAATCAGCGAACTACCAGTTGATACGGTAATTATAAAAAATGGTGCTCCAGGAGGTATACTTTATAAAAATGCACTCAAGAACAGAAATGCCGTTATTCGCGTTGAGAAGAAGGAGGAAGTTATTGATCATATAGGTGTGTATCTGTTCGATCAACGTGGAATAGACGTATATAGCCCTATAACCCGGTTTTTGGAGCAAAAAATTCTAGAGTATTTAATAGATGGTGGTCAAGGCCTGGCATCTAGAATGGCTGTGGATAATGTTTACTTTCATTTAAACGGCATTGCCTTCGGAAGTTCAGGGTTTAAAAGTTTTGAGATAATTATTCCCCTATTACAAAAGCCGGATTATTTTGAAATTAAGAAAGCAAAATTCAATTACCGCGTAGTGTGGAAAATTGATCATCGCGATAGTCTGGAAATTACTTTTCCTGCACGACAGGAATTGATCGTCGGCAGGGATAAAATAGAATTAGATGAAGATTTGATACGAAATTTGCTTTCGAAGCAATGGAGTCATAAAAGTTCTGAATACGGTCCTCCTTATTATCATTCCTGGCGAAATTCTTTGTATGTCAAAAAAGGAGTTGAGTATATTTCAGGCATTAATTCAAATACGTTTTACAAAACCAAAGGCAATAAATACGTGCCGATCTTTGAAAAGAAATATCCCCAGGAGAGTATCAATAATCTGCTGATAGAGGATTTGGTGGAAGCAGATTCGTTTTGGGTTCATATTAATCATAATCTATATGGTGGAAAAATCCAAAATTATACAGTCTCAATAAAGCAGCTTGCCAGTTTTTTCAAACAAGATCATGACATATTTGTCGGTTTTGAAGCCGCAAATGCGGATTCAATTATAGCAACTGCGTTATTTGTGAATCGCTTTTTCAATCATTTGCATATTCTAAAAATAGAATTGCC
>Ga0247727_10015621_pt1 | contig 12414 bp, 18 predicted proteins | sample WisWelCaveWW1625_FD_202498 | JGI IMG/M metagenome (GOLD analysis project Ga0247727, IMG submission 202498) | Biofilm microbial communities from Wishing Well Cave, Virginia, United States - WW16-25 | ecosystem: Environmental > Aquatic > Deep subsurface > Groundwater > Cave microbial mat | place... | reverse complement strand
TCGCAGTGCGCCGCGCCGAACCCGTCCAGGAAATCCGGGAGGGAATCTGGCACTCCAATTGCGGGGCGCAATTCGAGTGCCAAACTGAAGATTGTTTTGGTCGGGAGCTACGAGAGTAAGAGGGAATAATCTACATCCACTTGCTCGATCTCGATACCTGCGGCGCGGACGGCTGGGAGGATGTCGGGGACCGCTCGGTTGCACACGATCAGCAGGCCCGGGCGCGGGAACTCGGGGTGGGCGAGAGGGAAAAGGGAGGCGTACACCAGGAGTTGACCGATCACGGACGGGCCGGCGCGGTCCTTCACTTCTATGATTGTGGCGGCGCCGGGCTGGTACGCGACGGCGTCTATCCGCTTCTGCGTGTTGAGCACCGCCATCGCCCTTATATCGCTCGGGTACTGCGGGCCAGGGTCTTGACCCTCGCCGACACGGACGTTGTACTGCAGACGCTCGTACTCGGCCTCGTGCAGCTTGAGCCAGGCGCGCAAAACCAGAGTCTCGCGCGGCAGCAGGCCGGGGAAGCGGCGGCGATCGGCCTGTAGGAGTTGCGCTGGCGTGCTCATCGTACGTCCACTCCGCTGGCGGCGACGCGCGCCGACTCGCGCGACGTGATCGCCCCGCGCGTCCAGATACGCCAGCCGCTCAGCAGCTGGAGCTTGTACGCGCGCGTCATTGGCTGTTGTACGAGCCAGTCTAGCATCTCAGCCTTGCGCGCGGGGTCTATGAGCGCGTCGGGGATGATGCCTGTAGGTGAGATCATGTGCCGACGACCGCCGGCGCCGGGAGAAATCGACACGTGGCGTCTGACGCGAAATGCTCGCACGCGCACCCGATGCAGAATAGTGTGTGGTGTGACGTACAGCCCATCGTCGCGGGCTGGCCGCATCCGCACAGCGCGCCGGCAGCACGGGCCGGCGCGGGGAACGAGCGCCGCGCCTGGCTCAGCGCCAGGAATCGGGCGGCTTTGTACCACGCTGTCCCCAGCAGCCAGGCGCCGCAGAACATGAAGGACAGCACGGCGAAGAGTCCTACCGCCGCGTAGGGCCGCTCCGCGTGCGGAATCAGGACCGAGTAACAGGCCAGGGCCAAGCACAGCAGGCCCGACACGACAGACGCGGCGCCCACACCGCGAATCCATTGCGGTTTCATTCGTCCCTCCGGGCGCCGGCGCGCGCAAGCTGCCGCTTTACCTCGTCCCATTCCCAGCGATGGATCATGACCTGTACCAGATTGTACGGGTCTTTGTCGCCGCCGCACAGCTCACACGCGATGCGGTACGCCGGCGCGGGCGCCTCCGCGCCGGCGCCGTCCACGGGAGCCGCGGGCGCCGGCGTGGTGAGGCGCATCGCTTTCCACTGCTGCACCCAGTCCGCCGCGACACGGTGGGAACACCCGCTCCGCATCGCGGAGTCGAGGTAGTACGTGCGCATCCCGGCATCAGTGATCTTGTTTAGTTCGCGCGCGACACCAAAACTTATTTTCTTTGCGCGGAGGGCGGCAAACACCTTGTCGCAGCCGCGCAGCAGGCGGAGGCGATCACCTACGTAGTCCACTGTGTGCCGCACCAGCGCGCAGAGTCCGGCTTCGTCCAGCCCGTGGTCCGCGAGCAGTTGCGCGTAGTAGGTGGCCTCTTCCGCGGCGCCCAGGTCTTCGCGCATCAGGTTTTCGTGCAGTTTCGCGGCCTCCACGGCCAAGCCTTTTTCCGCGTACACAATGGCCGGTATCTCTGTCCACGCCAGTTGTTGCGCGGCCATGAAGCGCCGGTGGCCAGCGATGATTTCCCAGCGCGCGCCGCGCGGGACTACCAGGATGGGCTGGAGCAGGCCGAGTTGCGCCATGCTACGCGCCAGCTCGTCCAGCTTTGTGGCGTCCATGGTCTCGCGGATAGGCCGGGGCGGCTCGTCTATTGACACCAGCGGCAGGGCGCGGAGGGAAGCGCTGGCGACGGCGCGCGACGCGGGCGCGGGCGCGGGCGCGGGGGCTCGTTTGCGGGTCACCAAAACCTCGGTTCCCGCGTGCGGCCACGCCGGGCATGTGGGCTCGGCACCCGTTTTTTTGGGGCGCCGTGGCGGAACATATCGGCTGCGACGCTATAGTACGCGGCATGGACCAGGCTCACCGCATGGTGCCATGCCGGGCCACGCGGCGCGGTGGTGAGCCAGCGCAATGCGCCGCGCAAGCATCTCAGGCCGTCGCGGTGCGTGAGCTCTCTGTGGTCTCTCATTTCACTACCTCATCCAGCAGGGGCTACCGTCTTGCTCCGCGTCGATGCGATCATCCGCGCGGCGCGCGCGCTGGTGCGCCCACGACATGCCGAGCTGGCGGCAAAAACTCCAGTCCCGCGACTCCAGTCCATCGCGGACCACGCGCCCAATCGCGTGCTCCACCACTGCGCGCGCAGAGGCGCGCGTGCGCGGCTCATCTTCGTATCGGAGCCACAGCAGCACGCGGCACAGTGTTTGGAGCGCTAGGCGGTGGTCACGCATTTGATTCGCCTCGCTTCTTTGCCGCCGCCGCCGGCGGCGGCGCGGCGCGGGCCAAGCGGACCGGCGTGTAGCTCAGCACGCCGCCGGCGATCGACCACACCAGCAGCGAGCCAGGCCGCAGCGCGAGCGTGTCTTGCGCCGCGGGCGGGATGCGGACCACTACGGCCCGTCCGAGGCGCAGGGCGCGGCACAGAAGTGTGGTGTCCACGATTTAATCTGCCCCCCCGGGGCTGGCAATCTCGTCCAGGCGCTGATGCAGCCGGCAGCGGGCACGGTCGGGGAATATTGTGCCGCGGACGACTTGACGGGGAACGCACGCCGGGTCACCCAAGCAGACAGGACAGTAGTACTCCGCGTGGCAGTGCACGCACCCACACTGCATAGGCCTATAGGCCGGAGGCATTGACCCATCCGCCGCGCGGAGGCACACCCGTGGTTCGCGGGGGATGATAGTTGCTGCCGACTCCCCGCCGCTCACCACCGCCTGGACCGCATCCGCCGTACTCCATTTACGCCTGGGCATCATTCTTCCTCCCGGGCCGGCCACGGAATCACCGGCGCGCGGCGCACCGAGCGCGCCGCGTAACTCGCGTGCTCCACGCACAGCCCGACGGTCCAACAAGGTTCTTGGTCCGCGATCAAGCGCGGGACCGCCCGCCCGAGCGCGCGGCACACGCGGCACCAAAACCACGGCGCGCAACGCGGACAGCCACACGTCATCCGCGCGCCGTCTCCCCGGATCAGCGCGCGCGTGCCGCGGACACACTTGCCGTCCGCGGTGGGCAAATAGAAACACGGGAGCCGTGGCATGTGGCACCCTCCGTATTTCAGCGGCGGGCTCGCCTGAAGATGCGGCTCTTCTCGCGGCCTAACACACGTATATACCGCCCTATCGACGAGATGCCGAGCCAGCTCCGGACGTCTCGCAACGCTTGCTGTCTTGCGGCCTCGTGTAGAGGGACCGCGATGCCGGATGGCAGCCACCCCAACGGCTCTGCGCGCTGCACCAGCACGCAAGCTACGGGTCACAGATGCTTGACCCCATTTTTCATCCGGCCCCATTCCTCGCCGAACCACGTGGCCGTTTGTGCTGCGGCTTTTTCGTCTGCGGTTAGCATTGGTACCCCTCTCGCGATGTTAGTCCGTGGCCGGCGCGGCGGCGGCGAGCTTCAGCGCGACGATCTCACGCGCAGCTTCGTCGCGCGAGACTTTGGTACACGAGCCGTCCGGCGCGACTCGCGCGTAGTGCTTACTGTCGTTTTTCCACGACCCATCCGACAGCCGCACTTGCAGCAATGTACCCTCTTCCACGTCGAATACGAAGAACTGCTTCATCACTTTCCGTCCCCACTCGGTGTGGACCGGCTCGATGAATTTGGACGCGGCCATGCAGCGAATGAACGGCCGTCCATGCTTGCGCCAATCAATCCACTCTGTCTCGACTTCTATGTGTACCATTTCCCTCACCTCGGCGCGGTGGTTCTTTCTCGCAGAACCTGTGCGCCAGGGATTAAATCTACCACAGCGATTTAACCCTGTCAAGTCTTTTCTTCTGGTTTTTTTCGGGCTTGCCGGCGCGGGCCGGGATACTAGCGCGCCATGGGCGCGCTTAGTATCCCGAACGGCCCAACCGCTTGTCAAGCCCGATTTTCGGAGGGTACCACCACTACCCCTTGTGGTCTGCGCGCCAATGACCACAAGGGGTAGTGGTGACTGTACAGCGCCACAATAGGTAGTAGTGCGCCATAGAAAACCACAATAGGTGGTATAGTCCGCACCAGGCCACAAGGGAGGTGGCCACCTCATGGCGATTCGGATTCGACCCATCGAGCAAATCACGAGAAAATACCAGGCGCGTTCCGCGGTAGCCGGCCAGGATTACCTGGACGGCATCAACGCCCCGTCGCGCGATCAAGCCGAGGCCGCCGCCGCCGCCGCGCCCACGTGGGCCGCGGGCGTCCAGCAGGCGATCGCGGATAATCGCTACGCCGATGGCGTCACCGACGCCGGCACGGCAAAATGGCGGGCGCGGAGCCAGAGCGTCGGGGCCGCGCGTTATCCGCAGGGCATCCAGGCGGGCCTCGCTGACTACCGCTCCGGCGTGGCGCCGTTCCTCGAGGTGCTGCAGGGCCTGGAGCTGCCGCCGCGCATGCCACGCGGCGACCCGAGCAACAATCAACGAGTGATGGCGGTCAACGCGGCGCTGCGCGCGCGCGCCTTGCAGGGGTAGTAGCACGTAGCGCGGTATACGTGCTACGGGAAGGAAACGACGATGGGACGAGCGATAGAAGTAGTGACTGGATTCGTGACCGCGCCTGGGGCCACGTTCACGGCGTGGACCCTGGCCGCCGGCAATTCCCTCACCGTGAGAAATTCCGTGCCGGACACGCCCGTACACCTGCTGGATATGTGGGCGCACAACCAGGCGGCGGGCACGCTGCGCGTGCGCAGCCCGCGCCTGCATGACAACGTGCAGGGCATCCGCTCGGCGATCACGGTGGGCCTGGTGGCGCCGCTGCTGCCGTACCGCCCGCGCCAGCGGCTCATCGCGCAGGATCAACTAGTGGCGGAACAGACCGGCTCCGCGGTCGGCGGCGACATTGAGACCGGAGCGCTGCTCCTGTACTACGAAAATTTGCCGGGCGTCGAGGGCAGATTCGTCGACGTGGACACGGTCGTGCGGCGCGCGGTCACCATAGAGAACGTCGAGAACACCATCGCCACCGGCATCGCCGGCGGCTACTCGGGGGAGGAAGCAATCAACGCGGAGTTTGATCTGCTCAAGGCCAACACGGACTACGCGTTGCTGGGCTACCTCGTAGCGCAGCAATGCGCGGTGGTCCGCTGGCGCGGGTCCGACACCGGCAACCTGGGCGTGGGCGGGCCAGGCGAAGTCACGCTGCGACACCTGACAAAGGAATGGTTCCTCCGCCTCAGCCGCGACACCGGGTTCCCTTGCATTCCAGTATTTAACAGCGCCAACAAAGGCGCCGTCTTGGTCGACTGCGCTCAGAACGAACTGGGCGTGGACGTGACCGTGACCTCGATCTTCGCCGAGCTTGGCCCGACGGGGACGGTGGTCCCGCGCTAACCTGGGATGGCATGGGACAGCCAATCAATCCCGTTCCGCCTGGCGGCGCCCTCGCGCCGCCAGGCGCGCCAACGCCTAGCGCGCTAATCCACACGCGCGCGAACGAAGTCTTGTTCGCGCAAGACGGCGTCCAGCCGCCGTCCCCTCTCTACATTACGCGCGACGACCGGCTATTCATTTCCGCGCGCAATTCGGTGGCCGGCGTAACGCTGCTGGTGCGCGGACGCCTGATGCTGGCCTCCGGCGAAGTAGTGATCCAGCAGTGGGCTCTTGTGCCCACGTCGGACCGCGCCCTGTCATTCATCATTGTGGAGATGGCCGAGGGCTACCTGCTAAATTTGGTCGCGTTTCCCTCCGTGTCCACGGCGCGCCGCGGACAGTGCTTCACGCAATTGGTCCTGATCCGCGGCGGCGCCACAAACGTCGAAGCTACCGCACAACTCGCCGCGGGCTACGCGGTGACGGGCTCGGCGCTGATCTGGCCCTATGGCACGAACAGCAACCCCACCGACGGCGGCGGCGTGATGCGCGCGATACTCGGCACGGATCCAGCGGCGGGCGCGGAGGTCGTGGAGACGGTGCCGACCGGCGCTCGCTGGCGATTGCTCGCGTTTGTGGCGCAGATCATCGCTAGCGCAGCCCCCGCGACGCGCGAACCACGCCTGATAATTGACGATGGGGTGACCTCCGCCTTCCTCGCAGCTGTGAGCAATGCGCTATTGGCCAACGGCATCGTGCAGCTATCGGCGACGCTCGGCGTGAATCCGCAGCAATTCACCGTGTCGAACGTCACGGATGTGTTGCCACTGCCGGAGATGCCCATGCTGCTGCCCGGCTGGCGTATTCTGACGAGCACGATCAACCTGCAAGCCGGCGATAATTGGGGCGCACCGAATCTTTATGTCGAGGAGTGGATCGAGCCATGAAATTCGAGTGCCAGGCGTGCCTCGGCGTCTACATCAGCCCGCAGCGCGACGGCCAGGCGTACTACCACGCCTGCCCTCCGCTCACCGATCACGCCAGCGGCGTGCAGACGCGCCGCGCCGATCACCGCGACGAAACCGTTGTGCAGCCGGACCCGCTGCTGCCTGCGCGGATCAAGAGCGAGGGCGCGGGCAGACGAGCACTCTTGGAGGCGTAAATGTTCCCGCTCAAGAATATTGGCGCTGTGACCACCGGCGTGGACGTGACCGCCGTCACCACCGCCGAAACCCTGGCGCTGTACAGCGGCCTGGTGTCCACGCCCTGGGACACTTCGCGCGTGTTCATCCTCGGGTGGTTCCAGTTCACCAGTGGGGCCGCGGTCACGGCGCTAACGCCGCGCATCCGCCGCGGCAACGGAATCACTGGCATATTAGTAGGCGATGCGGTGGTGGAGCAGCTCTTCGTCGCGGCCGGCTCCACCGAACACCGCATGATCCTGGTGAGCGAGGAGCGGCAGAACACCGACTCGGTGGACTACTCGCTCACAGTGCAGCAGACGGCCGGCGCGGCCAACGGGACCGTGCTCCAGTCCGGCGTCATCGTGTTCGTGCTCTGATATATGCCTGGAGTCCTGCCTGACCTCGTGGAGGAATACGGGTTCGGCTTCGCGCCCGCCGAGCCCGGCCTGCTGACGTTCGCCGCGCAGGAGCTTGCGCCCGCCGCTACCGAGACGGACGGCGGCGATGCAACACTGACGGCCATCGCGGCCGATGCCGCCTACGCCGGCGAAACCCTGGCCATGCGCGACGTGGAGCTAGCGGAGATGGCCGGCGGAGCGGAGGAGATCGGCATAGAGACGGACCCCGATTTCCCCGACGCAGCGGAACGCGTGTGGGCGGAGGGCGAACGCCGCGCCGACGACGCACAGGCCACCATCGAGCAAAATTTCCTGGGTCCGCCGCCGGGCAGCGATGTCGGCCTGGGCCTGGATGAGTTCCCCGGCGAGATACGAGACGCGGAAGGCGGCGTGGCGATGCCCGTCCAGCCGCCGTCTACTACCGTGCTGGTAGTGGGTCCGGAAGGGCTCATCTCCGTCTCGCGGGACATGAACGTGTGCTGGTTCCTCGGGCCGGCCATGCCGGACCCGGTGGAGGTATGGGTCCGGCAAAATCAGGACGCAGCAGTGTTGTTCGCCGCCGGCCATTTCGGGTGCCAGCTCGCGCCGTGGGCGAACAACCCCGGCAACACGTACACGTTTATTCTGCGCGCCGCCGGCGCGCAACAGGACGTAGTGACGGTGGACATGCAGCCGCCCGCCGTGGGGCCTGCGGGCCTGTCCGTGTCTGGCGCCTGGCGCCCGCCAGTGGTAGTAGTGGGCGGCGTGGCAACGCTGGTGACGCCCGTTGCTCCGGCGGCGCCGCCGGCCATCGCGCCGCCAGGCGCGCCGCCCACCATCCTCGGCTTGCCGGTGCTGACCACCGCCCAGCCAGCGGCCGCTCCGCTCCCGCTGCCCGTTGACCGCGGGCCGCACACCCAGGCATACCTGGACGCGGAAGCCGCGTGGGGTAGAGGGCGCGTGCAAGTGCTGGAGGGCATCGAGGGCAAAGAGTCCGGCGCGCCGGGGCGCCGGGTATACAACTACGACTACTTTGTAGGCGTCGCGCCGGTGGCTGGGCTCATCGCGGAAGCCCCATTGTCACCGCAGGAAATCCAGGCGTGGCTCAGCGGCGCCTGGCAACGCTACATTCATGGCCTCGGCGTAAGCTGGTGAAAAGGGGCGCACAATGCCAACAGAACCGGACCTCGCAATCCACGATGTGAAAATCTCTGAGGCCGCGTCCCTGGGCCTGACTGGCGCCGTGACGCGCGTCACTACCGTGGTCTGGTACGTGGGGCCGCACGGCCCGTTCATCGCGCAGTTCCTCGCCGCGGAGTTCACCGCCGAGAAGGCCAGGTCCACGATGGACGCGAAAGCCGCGGAGCTGCGGACCTTGCTGACGTCGATCCCGGGCTAATGTTTTTCCAGGAGCTTATCGGGGGTGGGGCCGCGGGGGGCGGCCCAATTGGCGCCGTTGTCGGCGCCATCGCTACGTTTCTTGGCTTGCTGTTCCGCGGCTCCGGCTCCGCGGTGGACGGGCTCAAGCACGCGGTCGCGGAAGTTTCCGGCGCGGCCTACGACGGCTTGCGCCGCGTGATTCACGCGGTGAAGTGGCTGGCGCGCGGCGGACTCGCAGGCCTGGTCCGCCGCCTGTGGGAGCTGTACAAATCGTTGCGGGAGCGGATAGCACGCTTTCTCGACCCCGTGCTACGCGCCCTGAAAGCGTACCGTGACTATTTCGACGCGGTATTCACAAAGTACGTCCTGCCCATCATCAATCTGATTCAGCGCGTCCGCCAGGTGCTCGCCGTCTTCCGCCTGTTCGGGCTGAAGTTTGCCGAGCGCCTGGACGCGCAGCTCCGCCAGCTCCAGGCCCGCATCGCGGAACCGTTCGAGGCCATCCGCAGGAAGATCAACGAAATAATTAACACGATCTACCTTGTACTGGACCCGCTCGGACTTATCCAGCCGGGCACGCTGATTCTCTCAGCGATCCGTTCGCTGGGCGAACTGCTGGCGGCGATGCAGTACGCGCAACTGAGCTTCCCATTCGCGCCCGCGTCGCGCGAGGCGGTTTACGCGCGGCGCTTCTTTTCGGCCGCGGCATACGCGGAGCGCCGCGCCGCGTACCGTGCCGGGCGCCTCACCGACGCCGAGCGCGACCAGCTCGCGGAGATGCGCGCGCGCCTCCGGGGGCCGCGTGGCGACTAATCCATTCACCGGCGGCGGCGGCGCGCTACCCAAGCCAGAAATTCCCCCGCCCAACTACATCCAGCAGGAGCGCGAGCGCCTGCGCGCCCAAGCCGAAGATTCCTGGCTGGTGCAGCAGCTCGTCATCATCGGGAATTTCGTGGTGGCGAAACTTGAGGGCCTTCTGGACTTGATGGCCAACTTCGCCACCATCACGCTGACCGTGCTGGTGCAAATCCTGGACAAGGCCGAGGGGCAAGAAGACCCCTACTTCCAGCAGTATCTCGCCGCCCTGCTCACAGACCTGTTCGACGTGCCGGTCAACACCACGATGTTGCTGCGCCGCGCCGGGGACCGCGGGCGCCTGGGCGCGTTCAACGAGCTTGGACGGCAATTCTACGATGTACTAGTCGGCCAGCTTGTGTCCCCGGAGGCGCGCGGCGGCGCCGGCATCGGGGCTATCGCTGGCAGTGGCGCGCCGGGAGCGCCCGGCACGCAGCGGCTATCATCAGCCCAGGGACGTATAGCCGCCCAGCGGTGGCTTGGATTCGTGATGAATTTCGCGGGCAAGTCCGGCCTGGTGAAAACAATCACGTCCCTGTTTTCGCTCGGCCTGCTGGACCAGGTGGGCGAAGTCCCGGACGAGTTCTCGCGGAATTTGGGCATCGGGCGCTTGACCCGCGTCGCGATCACGCCCGTCCTGCAAACCCTCATCGCCCATCCCCTGCGGTGGCAACTCGCGGAAGAATTTCGCCCGGAGAATTTGGCGGACGGTACGGCGCTGAATCTGTGGGCGAAGGGCTACATTGACCGCGACCTGCTATACCGGACTCTGGCGCAGAGCGGCTATGCCGACTCGCTCATCTCCACCATGGCGGCGAGCCAGCATAGCGAGATGGGCCTGGTGGACCTGGAGCGAATGGTCCGGTGGAAAAAACTGTCCCCGGCGGACGCCCTGACGCGCCTCCGCCGCAAAGGGTATCTCGCGGTGGAGGGGCAGCTATCGCTCGAGGAGATCGAGCTTGCGCGCCAGGACTCGCGCATCTCGTCCTACATCGCGACAGTGGCCGACCTGTACGCGGACAAAAAAGTGGACGATGCTTTTATCCGCCGCGAACTGGCCACCCTGCCCATCTCGACCGAGGAACAATTCTGGATCCGCAAGACCGCCGGCCTGAAGGCTGAGTTTGTCGAGCGCCGGCTGAGTCTCGCGCAAATGGAGAATGCCGTCCAAGAAGGGATCGTGGACTTCTTCGAGTTTACCGAGTTTTTGCGGGACCAGCATTTCCCGGTGCGCGATCAGCAAATAATCACCGCGGCGCTGCGACTCAAAATGAACGAGGAAGCGGCGAAAGAGCGGGCCGCGCAGGAACGCGAGGCCGCGGCGCGCGCGCGCGCGGAGCAAGAGGCTCGCGAGAAAGCCGCGCGCATCGCCGGCACGCTGCCAGGCGCCGCCCCACGCCGCCTGACTCTCGCGCAGATGCGCGCAGCGGCGATGGACGGCATAATCACGGACCAGGAGTACGCCGATTTTCTCTCGGCTGAAGGCTACGGGGCGCGTGACCGGGAGATACTCCTAGCCGACCTGGCGGCGGACAGAGAGGCGGCGGAGGCCGAGCGGGCGCGCGCGGAAGCGCTGCGCCGCGCCGCGCCCGCCCGCCGCCTCTCTGTCTCGGAGATGGAGAGCGCCTACGTCTCTGGACTCGTCGAGCGCGCGGAGTACTCGGTGTTCCTCCAGGAGGAGGGATTTGGGCCGCGCGACATTGGTCTGCTGCTGGCCGCGGCGGACGCGGAGATTGCCGCGCGCGCCGCGGCGCTGGCGGAGGCCGCGGCCCGCCGCGCGGTGGCGGCGCCGCCGCGCCTCTCGCTCGAGCAAGAGACAGCCGCCTACCTGGCCGCGGACATAACGCGCGAGAGGTACCAGCAGTTTCTCCGCGACGAGGGGTTCTCCGCGGAAGAGGCGGCATTGATTTTCGCGGACGCCGAGCGCCGGCGGCGGGCCGCGGAATCCGAGCAGGCGGCGGCGGAACGCGCCCGGCAGGCCGCGGGCGCGCGCCGCATCGCTCTGGCAGACGTGGAGGCCGCCTACGTGGCCGGCGGAATCGAGCGCGCGGAGCTGCTGGCCTACCTCGTGGACCAGGCGTTCCCCGCGCGGGACCGCGAAATTCTCCTGGCCGCCGCCGACCGCGCGCGCGCCGCGCGCGAAGCGCGTGACGCGGACCAGGCCGCGAGAGCCGCCCTGCCCGCGCCGCCGCGCCTGACGGAGGAACAAGAAACGGCCGCCTACGTGGCCGGCGTAATCGACCGCGCAAGATACGAGCTCTTCCTCCGCGACGAGGGCCACGACGCGGAGGGAATCCGTATCCTGTTCGCTGCTGCGGAGTCCCGCCGACTCGCGCAGCAGGACGAAAAGGAAGAGGCCGCGCGCGTGAAGGCCGCGGCGCCCAAGGCGCGCCTCACACTCGCGCAGCAGACCGCCGCCTTCGTCGAGGGGCTGATTTCTGAGTCCCAGCTTACCCTGTGGCTCCAGCACGCGGGATATGAGCCGGCGGACGCTCTAATTCTGCTGGCTATTGCCCGGCGGGACCGCGCGGCGTACCTCCTGGCGGCCGCGCGTGACGCGGCCCGCGGCGCCCCGCCGGCGCGCAAGCTGCTGCCGCGCGGCGACGCGGAACGCGCCTTCGCCGTCGGCGACATTGATGCCGCCGGGCTCCGCGGCGTGTACACCGCGGAGGGCTACCGCGATCCCGAGCTACAGGTGTTGCTTTCGCTGGCGCTGCGCCGGCGGCGCGACGAAGAAGAAGCGGAAGCAGCGGCCGCTGCCGGGCGCGCCGCCCCTCCGCGACCGAAACTCACTCTGTCTCAGATGGAGAGCGCATTCATCGAGGGCCTGGTCACGCTGCACGACTACGTTGTGTTCTTGGAGCAGCTCGGCTACTCGCCCCACGAGGTCGAAATCCTCACCGAGGCCCTCGAAATCCGCGAAGCCTCGCGCGGCCGCTAGAAACGCCCACTGCGCGGCCGCTGCGCATCCTGCCGCGTCCCAGGACGTGCTCTACCATCATGCTTTTTTTGGTCCCAAAAACAGCCCATTGGGCCATGGGGCGGCGCGGCGCAGTGCG
>Ga0247727_10015620_pt1 | contig 12415 bp, 11 predicted proteins | sample WisWelCaveWW1625_FD_202498 | JGI IMG/M metagenome (GOLD analysis project Ga0247727, IMG submission 202498) | Biofilm microbial communities from Wishing Well Cave, Virginia, United States - WW16-25 | ecosystem: Environmental > Aquatic > Deep subsurface > Groundwater > Cave microbial mat | place... | reverse complement strand
TCTCCGAGCCCGAACTGACGCCTCTGCTCAAAGCGAACCAAAAAATTTATACGGAATACATGGATCGCGACTTTGCGACCGCGTTCGCGAAGCACGTTATCGCTCCGCTCGATCAATATTATTTTCGATCGGAGTTTGTCGGGTTTGATTCTTTTCCGCAGCGCCACAATCCTGAACGCCCGCTGATTTTTGCCGGCAATCATTCCGGCATGGCCTTTCCGTGGGATGCGATTATTTTCAGTTTCATCTTGTTTAAACGCGGCAACTACGATATGTCGCAAGCGGTTCGCCCGCTCACTGCGCCGATGCTGCAATCGAGGCTGATGAATCCGTTTTTGGTGAAGGATTTTTGGAAACGCGCCGGCAGCATTCCGGCAACTTTGTTGAATTTTGAAACGATGATGTATCACCAACACTCGGACATTTTGGTTTATCCGGAAGGCGTGCCCGGCATCGGCAAAGGTTTCGACAAACGCTATCAATTGCAGCGCTTCGCCACTTCGTTCATTCGCATCAGCTTAAAATATAAAACCGACATCATTCCATTTGCGACGGTCAACGGCGAGCATATCAATCCTCACGCCTATAGTTCAGCGCCGTTGAACAACTTAGTCAATAAAATCGGCATTCCCTTTCTGCCCGTCGGTTTGATGACCCTGCTCATTCCGTTGCAGCCGTGGCTGTTTTATTTTGGTTTTCCGGCGAAATTGACTTATGTTATGGGCAGGCGCATCAAGCCGTATGAAATCATCGACAGGCCGATTGAGAAAATTACCGAAGATGATGTGCGCTACGTCACCGAAACGGTGCGAAAGCAGATGCAGGAAGAGTTGAGTGACGCGGTGAGTCGATACGGCGCGAAGCCTTACGCCGCCAAAAAGTTTTTCGCCGTTTGTCGCCAGAATGTCAAAAAGTTTCCATATTTTCTGCCGTTCTTTTGGCCGTCACTCTTTGCCGAATGCGAAAGGCGTTTTGACGAAAATGATACGAAGCCGTGGAAATTGGATTTGCTTGCCGGCCTCAAAGCTTTTCTCAAGCGCCCAATTAATTTCGCCTTTTTTCTGCCGCTCTTCGGCTGGATTCCCATTTTATGGCGCGGCTTCAAGCCAACACCCGCAGGGAGATGACGCATGCATCAAGCCACCTTGCAACTCGCCTTGAAACTCGATTACAAAGAACTTCCGGTTCCGCCAAAAATCATCATTCAGCTCGAACCGGGTGAATTCACATTTTTGCGCCGCATCAAATACCGGCAGCACGATGACGATCCGTTGAGCGCGATCAATCTGACGGTCAAATACGAAGGCGGCAATCAAGTGCGAATTGCTCTGCAGATCACCGGCCGGCTGATTTTGAATCCTGGCGGCGAGCTCAAATTGGGCGGCACCAAATTGATTATGGTTTGCACGCCGGTCATCAGCGATAATAAATTGATGCTGCAGCAGGCGAAGTTCAAAGACCTCGAGCTTCCCATCGCGCCGAAATTTTTGGAAAGATTTCTGCGCAATTTGATCAACAAAAGCCTCATTCCCAATCTCAGCAAAGCGCTCACGTTCGATCTTGATTACATTTTGCGGGAGGTCGAAAACAAAATTAACGTTTTGCCGCCGATTCCATTTGATATCGGCAAACAAAAATTTCTTTTTCATATTTCGCCCAACGTTGCCGAAGGCTTCCACCAACTGACTTTATCGCGCGAGGCGTTGCATTTGAATTTAACGTTGGATTTTGCCCCGGAGTTTAAATTTGAAGAAGTGCCTGCCGGGCACCATACTTAATCCATGGTCATTTATCGGAGGATCAGCCATGTTAATACCAGGTCTCGTGCTCAAACAGCTCTACACGTTTGGCAGCTTGAAAAACGTCGAAGACGGCGTCAAATTTTCGCTGAAAAATCGTCTTAGCGACGCCAGCTTGACTGGCATCGGCAAAATTAAAATCGACAATATCGAAGTGCCGAGAAAAACACTCACATTCGACCCTGGCAACAACCAGGTTCTCACGCCGGATCAAATCTCGCCGAAAACTCCGCTCGACTTTCCGTTGCGGAAGACGCTGGATATTCTTGCGCGCATCGCGGCGTTGGCCGAAGGCAAGCATCATATCGAGGTTGATTTTGAAACCAGGCCTTTCGGAAAGCTGACGCTAAAAGTGGATGACGCAATTTCGGAAACGCCGGAAAATCTGGTTCGTATTCCCCGCCAACTTGATGACGATTATTCACCTGAGATCATTCGCCAGCGGCAAAAATTCGTCGAGCAGCTCACCGGCGCGAAACTGGAACACGTTGCGAAATTTTCTTTCGACCCTCATATCGCCAGAGGAAATTGTGAGCACTTCACCGGCGTCGCGCAAGTGCCGCTGGGTTGCGCCGGCCCGCTGAAAATAAATGGCGAGCATGCGAACGGCGACTTTCTCATTCCGCTGGCGACGGCGGAAGGCACGCTCGTGGCTTCATACAATCGCGGCATCAAACTTCTGAATCTCTGCGGCGGCGTCAAATGCAGCGTCGTCGGCGATGCGATGCAGCGCGCGCCGGTTTTTGTTTTTGAAGATGCTCGCGTTGCCCGCGATTTCGTCAAATGGGTCGACGCCAACGTCGACAAAATTCGCGAAGAAGCCGAAGCCACTTCGAGCGTCGCTAAATTGCAATACGTCGATCCGTATTTGGCGAGCAAATTTGTTTTTTTGCGCTTCAACTTTACAACGGGCGATGCCGCCGGGCAGAATATGGTCGGCCGCGCCACGTTTGCGGCATGCAGTTGGATGATCGAAAATTATGACGGCATCAAACACTTTTATCTCGAATCTAATTTTGCCACCGACAAGAAAGCGTCGCAAATCAACATCATGCGCACGCGCGGCAAACGCGTGACCGCCGAAGCCGTGATCAAGCGCGACGTGCTCATTCAGCACATGCGCGTCGAGCCGGAAAGCCTGGCGTATCATAACGGCATCGCCAACATCGGCGCCATTCTTTCCGGCGCGAACAACAACGGCTTGCATTCGGCCAATGCCATCACCGCCATCTTTATTGCGACGGGACAGGATGTGGCGAATGTTGCCGAATCTTCGGCCGGCATTATTTACACCGAGCTGACGCCCGAGCGCGACTTGTACATATCGATTACAATTCCATCTTTAATTGTCGCAACTTACGGCGGCGGAACCGGTTTGGCAACGCAGCGCGAATGTCTCGAATTATTGGGATGTCTCGGCAAAGGCAAAGTCAATAAATTGGCGGAAATTATTGCGGGCGCGGTATTGGCGGGAGAAATTTCGTTGGCCGCCGCGATTTCTTCATCGGACTGGGTGTCGAGCCATGAGCAGTACGGAAGGAACCGATAAACCGGGAAAACTTCCGTTGTAAAATTGAAATTATTTTCCGGATTTTTGCAATTTGCTCGGTTTTGACCCATTAACTAATTCCTTGCGAATTTCCAAAACTTCTTGTTTGGAAAGACCCGTTAGCTCGGAGATAAGCTCCAGAGCCATTTTCTTTTTTAACATCGCCAGAGCTATTTTGCGCTGGTTCTCGGCTACTTTTTGGATCATCTCCAGGGTCATTTCCCGCGTCACCTGTTGCGTCACCTGTTGCGTCACCTGTTGCGTCACCTGTTTAGTAACTTCAAGCGTGACTTCTTGCGCCATTTCCTGGTAGGCCCGAGACTCTTTAATATTTGAAAGCATATCGTCAAACATTTTTTCTATTTCCTCTCTAGACAGGTTAGTCAAGCGGTTCATTAAAAAACTAACGAGCAAATCAATGATCTTTTTTTGCTCATTCGGATCCTGAATTTCGCCAGGCAACTGTTTGGCAATCTTTTTAACGGCTGTCGGTATTTCCTGAGCTGATGCCGTTACGACGCGCAATAGACTCAACGGAAAGCGCTCAAAGTATTCCGGCGGCAATTTGGTCAAGTATACCCGTCGCAGCCTGCCGCTCTCAAAAAATTCGCGAGCATGCCGATGAACTCCAGGATCGAATGATTCGTTTGGAAATAAAACGACCGCTCGCCAGTCGTTTACAGGTTTGTATTGCCGAAGATATAAGTAAATCTCGGCAAACAAGCCAGAATAAAGATCAAGATCATTTCTGAATTGCACCTCGACAAAGAAGATATCGTCATCGCTCTTTTCCGGCTCAAATACGCCGTCGAAACGAAAACCCAGTTCTTTGACTTCGATGGATTTAAATTCGTAGTTTTTGGCTTTCTGTTCATCTTCTCCGATCAACGTAAAGAACGCTTGCCGAAAATTTGAGAAAAACCAATAAAAGAACGAATCAGTTTTCATAGAGTAGTTTTTGAGGTGATCGAACCTGCTTCGCGCTCCATGTTTCTTTTACATAAATTAACAGAAAATTCGAGAAATGCAACGATTGTTTTCTGCAGCATTCTACTCGAGCAAGGAGGCAAGTTTGCCCAGAGTCCAACTCAACACGCCAGCGCCGGATTTCATTTTGAATGATTTCAACGATCGCCCGGTGCGGCTCGCTGATTTTTTCGGCAGCAAAAATGTCGTGCTGGTTTTCAATCGCGGTTTTTTCTGATCCTTTTGCGAGCAGCACATGGCGCAGTTGCGCCACGATTATGAAAAATTTTTGGCGCGTGAAACGGCGATCATCGTCGCCGGGCCGGAGCCCAAACGGCTCTTTGCGGCTTACTGGGCAAATCATCAATTGCCTTTTATCGGCTTGCCCGATCCCGAGCATCGCGTGCTCAAACTGTACGGCCAGGAAATCAAATTATTCAAGCTGGGCCGCATGCCGGCGCAGGTCATTGTTGACAAATCAGGTCGAGTTCGCTTTGTGCACTATGGCCACGGCATGAGCGACATCCCGCGCCAGGCGGAAATTCTGGCGTTGTTAGATCAAATCAATTCTCCGGGATAGGAACATGTTTGTATAACTGCTTTGTATAACTGCAAAAAAGTTTTTAGATTCGTGGGCCATTTTACGGTGCAATGATTCTCATGCGTTCTCAATTCGATTACGATTACATCATCATCGGTTCCGGCTTCGGCGGCTCGGTTTCGGCGCTGCGGCTTTCCGAAAAGGGCTACAAAGTTTTGGTCATCGAAAAAGGCAAATGGCTGACGGCAAAGGATTTTCCCACGACCAATTGGAATCTGAAAAAATGGCTGTGGCTGCCGGCGTTGAAATTTTTCGGATTATTCAAACTCACTTATTTTCGTCACGTTGCGATTTTGTCCGGCGTCGGCGTTGGCGGCGGCTCGCTGGTTTTTGCCAACACGCTGCCCGTGCCAAAATCAGGATTCTTTAAAGCTGAGACCTGGGCGCATTTGGCGGATTGGGAAAACGAATTAAAACCTTTTTATCAAACCGCGCTCGCCATGCTGGGCGCCGCGTCTAATCCGCGTTTGGAAATCGGCGATCTGGCTTTAAAACAATTAGCGCAAGAAATTGGCAAAGAGGAACATTTCAATAAAACGAATGTCGCGGTTTATTTCGGCGAGCCGGGCGTCACCGTCAAAGATCCTTATTTCAGCGGCAACGGGCCGGCGCGCGCCGGCTGCATTTTTTGCGGCGGCTGCATGCTGGGCTGTCGTCATAACGCCAAAAACACGCTTGACAAAAATTATTTGTATTTTGCTCAACAAAACGGCGCAAAAATTCAAGCGGAATCCGAAGTCGACGATGTCATTCCAATTGACCGCCAAAACGGCGCGGCAGGTTATTGCGTCAGGTGGAAATCATCCACTTCGTTTTTTAAAACCCACGGAGAATTTACCTGTCGCGGCGTTGTGTTTGCCGGCGGCGTGCTGGGAACCGTTCAACTTCTCTTAAAATTGAAGCCAACCTCACTGCCGTATCTGTCGGGCAAAATCGGAACCGGCATTCGAACCAATTCCGAGAGTCTAATCGGCGTAACGACTTTCGATAAAAACAAAATCTTTTCGGATGGAATTGCCATCGGTTCAATCTTGCACACGGATGAGCATAGCCATCTCGAGCCGGTGCGTTATTCGGCGGGATCGGGCTTCTGGCGGATATTCATGTCGCCGTTGGCGTATGGCAAAAATGCGCCGGCAAGAGCGGCAAAAGTTCTTGTCGATTTTCTCACGCATCCCGTGCAAAATCTAAAATTATTTCTCGTCGATGATTGGTCGAAACGCACGCAGATTTTGTTGTTCATGCAAACGCTTGACAGCACGCTGCGTTTCTCGCGAGGATGGTTCGGAATGAAATCCAGGCTGGATCGGGGAACGGCGCCCACGGCTTTTATTCCGGCAGCCCAATTATTAGCCGAGCGCTACGCCAAAATCGTCGACGGCAAGCCGGCGGCGCTGTCAACGGAAACGTTGCTGGGAATTCCAACTACGGCGCACATTCTGGGCGGCGCGGTAATGGGGAAGAACGATCTGGAAGGCGTGATTGATAAAGACAATCACGTGTTTGGTTACGAAAACATGTATATTTGCGACGGCTCGATGATTTCCGCCAATCCCGGCGTCAACCCGGCGCTCACGATCACAGCTTTGACGGAAAGGGCGATGAGTAAAATTCCCGCGTCTCGCACGAATTCCGGTTTTGAAAATTTTTAAAAATAGAAAGAATCATTCGTGCCGCAAGGCCACGATCGGGTCGAGCCTGGCGGCTTTGCGCGCGGGGAAAATGCCGAAGAAAAGCCCGACGCCGGCGGACATGATGACGGCGACAATGACCCAACCCATCGGCATGGTGTATGGAAAACCGATGAGCGCCGAAGGAATGAGCGCCAGGCCGAGCCCGGCAAAGATGCCGAGTATGCCGCCGATACCTGAAAGCGTGGCCGCTTCGATTAAAAATTGCCAGGTGATTTGTCCGCGGGTCGCGCCGATGGCTTTGCGAATGCCGATTTCCGCGGTGCGCTCGGTCACGGAAACGAGCATGATCACCATCACGCCGATGCCGCCGACCATCAACGCAATCGAGGCGAGCACGACGAGAGCCAGCGCCACTTTATCCGTGATCTTTTTAGTAAATTCAAGCACGGCCTCGGCGGTCATGATCGCAAAATCATCCGGCTGGCCCAGCGGCACTTTGCGGCGCATGCGCATCAGCGAGCGCATGCTTTCTCTGGCTTCGTCAAGATAACGCTCGCTCTCGACGACCACATGCAACTCAGGCCCCTGCCTCCACCACAGAAAATCTCGTTCAAAAGACGTATAAGGAACCGCCATAAAGTTGTCGGCAAATCCGCCGAAAATAGTTTTGCGTTTGCTGAAGACGCCGACGACTTGATACTCTTTGCCATTGATACGAATCCGCTTGCCGATCGGATCTTCATTCGGAAAAAGCGATTGCGCCGCTTTGTCGCCCAACACCGCCACATTGCGGCGATGTTCTTCCTCGAACTGCGTAAAATATCGCCCCTCGCCAACGTTGATATTTTGGACATTCAGAAACGGCTGATTCGTTCCGGCAACGTGAATGAGCTGGGATTTGCGCTCTTTATACTTGACCACCGTGCCGCGGCCGTATTCAATCATCACACCGCGCACGTGCGGCAAAGTTTGCAATGCGAAGGCGTCATCCGTAGTAAAATTTTTGCGCTTTTCCCATTCACCGTGGCCTTCACCGGCGAGAAAATCAACTTTCTGCAACGAGAGGATGGGCGTGCCTTCGCCGCTGATGGTGGTGGCGATGAATTTTTCCAAACCCGACAACGTCGCGACCATGCCCATCAAACTCGCGACGCCGATCAGCACGCCGAGAATGACTAAAAAAGAACGCAGGCGATTGCCGCGAATCGTCATCAGCGCTTCGCGGATGGCCTCAAAAATTTGGCCGCGAATTTTTTCCCAGGATTCGGTTTGATGCTTTTTCATTGGTTAACCAATTTTGCTTGATTTTAGAGCGGGAAGAGGATATATTTGGTTATGAGAATTTACCATGAAACGATTAAAGAATTTGGTCATGTCGTTATTCATTTTGGAGAAGCTGCCGTGCTTGGCGGAGGCGCAGCTTTATTTGTCCGCAGCTTTTCTTTATGGCTTACTTTAACCGCTTTCGTTGGCGGTTTAATCCTTGTTTTCTTAGGCTTGTATTTTGTCAACAAATCTCATTTAGAAAAACAAAAACGCGTTGAGGAACAGAAACATGACGACACCTGAAATTGGATTTCTCATCGGACTGGGCATGGTTTTTCTTTTCGCTATTATCGGCGGCATCATCATCAATCGCTCGCTGAAGCAACAAAAAAAATAGCGCGGCATTACGAATTGACACGAACTGGATCAATTTGGCCAATAATGTCTGCTTTACTTCTCCATGTCCGCCGACGCGATATCGTTAGTAGAGAAAAAAAAATCATTCTGAACACCACGCCTGCCCTCTTTGCCTCTACTTTGTTTCTCCCATTCAGCTTCTTTTTCGCGTTTTTAGCTATTTTATTTCTGTTGCCTCACTCGTGCCTGAGCGCCACCACCGGATCCAGCTTCGCCGCTTTGCGCGCCGGATAAACGCCGAAGAACAGGCCGACAATAAGAGAGATAAACAACGCGACGATGATCGACCACAGCGCAATGCGATAAGGCAACGGTGAAAAGGCCGCAACTAAATAGGCTGCCAGAAAGCCAAACGCAATACCGATCATCCCGCCGACAAAAGTCAACGTGATCGACTCGATAATAAACTGCATGGTAATATTGCGGCGTTTCGCGCCAAGCGCTTTTCTGATGCCGATCTCGCGCGTGCGCTCGGTAACGGCGACGAGCATCACATTCATAATAATGATGCCGCCAACGACGAGCGTTATGCTCACCACGCCGATCAGCGAGCCGAAGATGCCTTTGCTGATCGCTTCCCAGATCGACAACAATTGCTCGGAAGCCGTGATGTAAAAATCGTCTCCCTGCGAGGGCTTGAGTTTGTGGCGAATGCGCATGATCTGTCGCGCTTCTTCCTGCGCCGCCTGAAAAGTTTCCATGCCGGCGGTGCGAATCGGAATTTGCAGCGAACGCCAGCGCGAGCCGAAATGTTTCAAATGCGTCGTGATCGGAATGTAGGCAAAAATGTTTTGGTTGGAGCCGAGAATGGACGGTTTCTTTTCGCAAATGCCGACGACCGTGTAGTGGCGTCCGGCAATCTTCACGGTTTTTTGGATCGGATCGGCGTCGGGGAATAAACTGTTCGCGATTTCCCAACCCACCACACAAACTTCCCGGCGCTGCTGCACGTCGATTTTGCTCAAATGCCTTCCTTCTGCCAGAGGAAAATCGCCGATGGCGGCGTATTCTTCCGTGCGCCCTCGAATATCCACCTCATCGACAAAGCGACGGCCGTTGTTGAGACGCTCGCTGCGATCCATCGCCGCGTCGGTAAATTCCGCCAGCGTCATTTCTTCGCGCAGCGCCTCGAGATCTTCCAGCGTGAGATTGGGATGTTTGAGCGATTGGAGAAATTTGTCGAAATCCGTCAATATTTCCCACTCGTTGACACGGCTCACGGTAAAAACGTTGCTGCCTTGCTCGGCAATTTCATGTTTGACGTAATAATCCATTCCGTCGACAATCGACACCACGGCGATGATCGAGGTGATCGAAATGACCACGCAAAGAATCGTCAAAACCGAACGGAGCTTGTTGCCCCACAGGGCCCGCAAGGCAATCGCAAGACTTTCCCACATTTGTTGCATAGCTGGTTTGCTCGTTTCTGGTTGCCGGTAACTTTATGTCACACTGAAAACTAATTACTGAATACTGCTTACTGATTGTCCTTCTTTTCTTTTTTCTCGATTTTCACTAAATCTTCATTGCGCAAACGACGCAGCGCGCTGAACGGGCCAATAACCACTTCTTCTTTCGTTTCCAAACCGGAAATGACTTCAAAGAAGCGATCGCCGGCAATGCCGGTTTTAACTTCGCGGAATTGCACGTTGCCGTCTTTAATCACAAACGCGCCTTGCACTTCTTTCTCCTTCGTTGTATCAGTTGGCGCCTCGCCATTGGTGGCTTTGTCGCGGCGGGCTTTGGGATCCAACGGTTTCAGCTCGGAGGGCTTGCGCAACGTTAAGGCTTGTATCGGCACGGCAATGGCTTTGTCGCGATAGCCGGTGGTGATTTCCGCTTTGCACGAAAGGCCGGGACGCACATTCGGAATCTCTTGCGTCAATTGCACGATCACTTCAAAGCTCGTCGCCTGTTGCTGGCCGGCGCCGGTGGCCATGCTCAAAATCGGGCTGTGTCCGACTTTCGTGACTTGCCCTTTAAATGAGGTGTCGGGATAAGCATCGACTTTGATAAAGGCTTCCTGTCCGATTTTCACATTGACAATATCGGTTTCATCGACTTCGACTTCGGATTCGATAATGGAAAGATCGGCAATGGTCATCAGCACGGTGGCGGGATTGTTGAAAGCGCCGACAAAAACGTTCTCGCCTTCTTCAATATTTCGCGCGGTCACCAGACCTGAAATATCGGAATGCACATTGACTTTTTGCAATTCGTGACGGGCGTTGGTCAACATGGCTTGCCAGCGCTGCACTTCTTGTTCCGCGGCCTGGGTGCGCATCTTTTCGACGTCATAGGCGGTGCGCGCTCGCTGCAGCAATTCTTCCGAGGTCAAATTTTTCTGAAACAACGCTTGTTGGCGCTCATGTTCTTTTTGTGCTTGCAGCAAATTGGCTCTGGCTAAATCGAGCGAGGCCCTGGAAGCCGCAACGCTCGCTTCGCTCTGCCGGACGCTCGCTTCAGCCGGCGTCGGATCGATTTGCATGAGGAACTGCCCTTTGTCAACTTGATCACCCTCATCCACCGCCAGCTTCACAACTTTGCCGCTGGTGCCGGCGCTGATATCCACTGAAGTTTTGGCGCGAATTTTTCCCGAGGCGGAAACCAGGGCGCGCAGCTCGCGCGCTTCAACTTTTTGCGATTCCACCGTGGTCGCGCTTTTGCGATTCATGCGCAGACTGGCGATCACAAAGATCGCAATCAACAGCACGAGCCCGATTCCGATCCAAAGTTTCTTCTTGTTCATAAATCCTTCCTCCAACTCTCGCGTTATGGACGTTAAGAAATTTTAACTATAGAATGTCGGAATATTTTTACGAAATGGCAAGCAGAAAGATTCAAGCTTTTTCATCGGGGCGTTACGTCACGAGGGATTTCGACTTGAACGTCGCATGGCGCAATGCAGCTCGCAATTGCTTCGCGCTTTGAAAATGTACCGCGTGCAGCCCAATCTCGCCGGCCGAGACGAGGTTTTCTGCTGTATCGTCGATATAAATCGTCGCGTTCGCCTCTATTTTGTACTTTTCCAACAGCAACTGAAAAATTTTGAGATCCGGCTTTTTTAAACCTACCTCGCCGGAAACGATGATGCCGTCAAACCAGTTCAAGAAGTCGTAGCGCTTTTGGGCGAAGGGAAATTTTTCAGCCGACCAGTTGGTCAAGGCATAAATCGGCATCTTCGTACGTTTGAGCTCCGCCAAAATTTTGACGACTTCTTCATTGGCCTCGCCGAGCATTTCTTCCCAACGCCGATCATACGCTTCGATGAGCCCGGCATATTTTGGATATTGTTGCTGCAGCAGCGTTACCGCTTCGCGAAAAAGCCTTCCCGCATCTTGCTGCGCATTCCATTCGGACGTGCAAATGTTGGATAGAAAGTATTCCATTTCGTCGTCGTTCTGCAACAGCTTGCGATAAAGATAACGCGGATTCCAATCGATCAGCACGCTGCCGAGATCAAAAACAATGGTTTCAATCTTCATGATGGAGAGTTTCAGCCAGGTTTTATTTTGACCTTATCTGACCACACTTTCCCATTCCAATTTGAGTTTTAACTTAGTCGAATCCGGCGGACGTCAATAATTTGAATTTCCGGCGCGGGATTTTCAACGGCGCCGGCAAGGGCGTTGATCATTTGCTTCAGCGAGACCAAACCCAGTCGCTGCGCCGTTTCGCGGGTGGCGGGCAAACGCTCGAAAAGCCAATACATCGGCATGAGCGCATAAGGCCACCAATGGCCGGGACCGAGTACGTACCATGGCCGTAAAATGGTCGCATGCAACCCGCTGGCGCGAATGATCGCTTCGCATTCGGCGCGAACTTGCCAGTAAGATTTCAGAACCGGCGCCGGATGAGCGACGCTCACGTAAACGAAATGTTTGATGCCGGCAGCGACGGCGGCGGGAGCTGAATTTTGTACCGACGCCAGATCGATGGCGCGAAATTGTTCGGCTTTGGACGGATTCGGATGCGAAACACCGACGAGATGCACGAAGGTATCCGCCGGCCGGATTTGTTCCATGTAGGAATTTTTGTCCAACGCGTTTCCCAGAATCGGCGCGCAACCGGGAGGAAGTTTTTGCTCCGAACCCGGCCGCGCCAACGCGCGCACCTCATGGCCGCGCTGCAAAAGCTCGGCAATGAGACCAGTGCCCAGATAGCCGGTGCCGCCGGCGACGAA
>Ga0247727_10015619_pt1 | contig 12416 bp, 12 predicted proteins | sample WisWelCaveWW1625_FD_202498 | JGI IMG/M metagenome (GOLD analysis project Ga0247727, IMG submission 202498) | Biofilm microbial communities from Wishing Well Cave, Virginia, United States - WW16-25 | ecosystem: Environmental > Aquatic > Deep subsurface > Groundwater > Cave microbial mat | place... | reverse complement strand
CGTGCTTCCGTTGGGGCTCGCGCGTCTCGGAGCGGACCCGGCCCTTGCCAGTGGACCTGTCGCCACGGTGTTGCAAGATATCCTGAGCGTGGCGATCTATCTCAGCATTGCAACGATGGTTTTGCAATGGTAACCATGAGGATGACATGATCAGCATGATGGACGACAAGGGACATCAAATAGTCGATCAGCCCATCACCGTGAAGGGAGAAGGTCTTGCGCTCGACGGATTTCTCGGCATCCCGCCCACGGCTGTCGGCGTCGTGCTCTTCGCCCATGGAAGCGGGAGCGGACGGTTCAGTCCCCGCAACCGCTTTGTGGCCCATCAACTCCAGCAGGGCGGGATTGCCACATTGCTGATCGATCTGTTGACGGTAGACGAAGCCGAGGACCGTCATAAGGTCTTCGACATCGACCTGCTGGCAGATCGGGTTCTGTGGGCCAAAGCCTGGCTTGAACAGGACGCCAGGACGAAGGGCCTGGGCATCGGCTATTTCGGCGCCAGTACCGGGGCGGGCGCGGCCCTGCAGGCGGCAGCCCGCGATCCCTCATCGATTCGGGCTGTCGTGTCACGGGGCGGCAGACCAGATCTGGCCGAACCCTATCTCCCGTCGGTCACCGCGCCGACTCTGCTGATCGTCGGTGGAGACGATTTCCCCGTCATTCAGATGAACCAGGCTGCCTTCGCCCAGTTGACCTGCCCCAAAAAACTGGTCATCATTCCCGGCGCCTCGCATCTATTCGAAGAGCCCGGCACGCTCGAAGAGGTTGCGGAGCATGCTCTCATCTGGTTTCAGCAACACTTTCATCCTGTTCAGTACGAGGGTACAGGTGCGCAAACAAAGGAGCGTCTTCGATGAAAACATTACTCGCGGTTGACGGATCGGATAATTCCTATGAGGCCGTTCATGCCCTGAAATACTTTGCCCGGGCAGAGCAGCTTACCCTGCTTCACGCGTTGGACGTCCCGAGACCGGCATATCCGATGATGCTGTCGGAAGTGGCGGAGGAGCAGTATAAGACTCTTGAACAGAGCATGCGGGAAGACGGGGAGCGGCTGCTCGATCGGGTTCAGTCCCTCCTCCCGATGCACGCAGGCCCCTCGACGAAACACCTTCGAATCGGGTCTCCGGCAGAAGTGATCGTGTCGATGGCCGAGGAGCTGAAAGTCGATCTCATCGTGATGGGAGCACGGGGTTTTGGTCCCCTCAAGGAACTGCTGCTCGGCAGTGTGTCACACCGCATCCTCACCCTGGCCCCCTGCGCCACCTTGATCGTGAACGGCCCGGTCAAGACCATGAAACAGATCTTGCTGCCGCTCCAAGGTCCATTCGACGCGGAAGCCGCGATTCGTTTTCTCCAACTCAAGCCGTTTCACGAGGCGATTGAGGTGTCGCTGTTCACTGTATTGCCTACGACACTGCCGCCAGGGCCGGCCGATGCCGCCGCCGCTACCGCCGCCGCCGAGATACTGGAGGAGCAAACTGACTTCCTCGACGGTGTGGCAGAACGTCTACGCGCCATAGGTTATCAGGCGCACGGAGTCGCCGTGCTCGGGGCACCGACTGCCGTGATCCTGCAAGAAGCTACCACGCTGCGATCGGATCTAATTCTGATGGGCACAAGGGGCCGGCAGGGAATCACCCGCTTCGTGCTCGGCAGCGTGTCTCATGCGGTGTTACACAAGATGCCATGCCCGGTACTGGCGTTTCACTAATAAAGCAGGCGGGAAAGGCGAGAAAAGCTAGACTGGCGAGACGCGAGGGTTCGAGATCCGAAGTTCGAGGTGTTCGGAACTTCGAACCCAGAATTTCGAGCCACAAACTTCACGTCGCGCCTTTCTCGCTAGATCTGCCCTCTAACAATGGCATAGCACCTCGCAGGATACTCAAAAAGACCGTCCAGCAAGGCCGCAGCCGATGAAAGCACCGGAGGCGTGCTCTTCTTACCCGCCCACCCCGAGCTGCCAAGACAGCTTGTTCTCCGAGTGGGCTACGTTGAGGATGCTTTTAAGGCGAGAACGACGCATGGGAAAAGGCGCGTCTCGGCGCGCCAGGGTTTGGCGGGTGAGAAGAGCGACTTTTTCAGCATCCTGCTATAGGAATTTCGCTTTGACCAGGTCCACGATCTGGCGTGCCGCGTCGCCTGAGGGAGTGGTGGTGGTGTCGATTCGGAGATCCGGGTTGATCGGCGCTTCGTAAAGGGATTGGAGTCCCTGGACGGTGAGCGATTCTCCCCGTTCGCCCTTTCGATAGGTCCCTTTCCTGTCTCGCTCCATGCAGATCGCGAGGGGACATTCCACGGAAACCTCGATGAAGCGAGGGATCACGGACCTTGCAAAGTCCCGATAGACCCGACGGCTCGCCGTCGCATCGAAAACCACGGTCACACCATGCGCCACGAGCTTCCGTCCGGTGAATGCCAACGAACGGTAGAAAAGATCCCGCTCCGCTTCTGAGTAGGTCGGTATCGGTGTGATGACCCGTCTGACCTCATCGGACTCCAACACCTCGACCGTCAATCCGAGCCCTTCGAGCTGGGGCTTCAGGACAGAGACAATCGTACTCTTGCCCGAGGCCGGCAGGCCGGTGATCCAAATGGCGAAGGCCAACCCGTGATGAGTGTTGGGTGATAGGTGATCAGGAATGAATGGCTCTTTCATCGTGTTCCCTCATCACCGATCACTCATCACTCACTGCCTTCACCCCCGACAATATTCGTTCACGCGAGAAGGATCGAAGCGCGGTTCATCGAGCACATTTTCGACAAATCGGAAGATGGTCCGGCGCACCTCGATCGGCAGTCTGGGGTACCACACCGGACTCGCTATGACCAACCCTCGGAACGCAAAGAATGGGGCGGCCGACTCTGTGACCGCATGATCGTGGCTTGCCTCCACATAGGTGTCCCAAAAGAGTCGGAACATCACCTCCAACGGCCCCTTCAAGGTGCCCCAGCGACAGAGTGAGAAAAACAGGTAGTTGATTGTCATCGAGGCCACGTCGTCTGCCGGTTCCCCCCACTCTCCTCTTGACCGATCGAGCACTGAAAAATCCGTTCCTTTCCGGAACAAAACGTTCCAGGGGTGAAAGTCTCCATGTACTTGCGACAGACGCTGTGTCTCCCCGCGAAGGCGCCAGCGCCACCGGTTGCAGGCTTCTTCGACCCCGCGCAAGAGATCCGCCGAGATGAACTCATAGCGATCCGGGTAACTGTCGGTCAACCCCATAATACACTCGCCGTGGCCGATCAATTCTCTGAGCCGACGCCGATAGAGGGCGGGATCGCGCCGTTTTCTGGCATGGATCTCCGCCAGGTAGCGTGCCAGGGCTATCGTCCGCTCTCTATCCTGTTTCCTGAGCCTCCCGCCTTTGGCCAATCGTTCCAGATCGAGATGATAGCTGGCTCCCTCCGTCCACTGGGTCAGGACAAAAAATTCGCGGGCCTCGGCCACCGAGATCAGCTGCCGGTCGCCGGTAAAGGCCCCGACATCGAGAGCCTTCACGTGGCGCGGCAGCCGGCCATAGGAATCATAATCCCAGAGGATCGCCTGGGCCCGGTCAGCCGGATGCTCATGACCGAACGGGCCTGGCTTCATGGTTTCAAGTACGGCCGACTGTACGCGGCGGCCAACGCGGAACGTCAACTTGAGCGGCGTACCATAGCCATACTGCTTCTGCGCCCCCTTCGAACTGGCCTTGCCGATCACCTCGTATGACACTAACCTGACCGCGGGACCAAAGCGTGCCCTGAGATACTGTTCAAGAGAATGCTTCCTCAATGTCGACATACAAACTGAGTCTCGCAAGTCACGTTCCAATCAGATATCAGGCAAGGGGTATGAGGCCAGGGGCGAGCGGTAAGAGATTGACCTCAAATTCAGCCCCCTTGCCTCTCGCCTCTTGCCCCTCGCCCATTTTCCACTGGTGCATTGAGCTTCACTGCCAAAACGGCCAGTGAGGAAAAATGCGACACTCGACGCCAAGGCTAGAGGCAAGTGGCGCGGAGCTAGAGGTAAGAATAATCAGGCCCATGGCCTCGCGCCTCTCATCCCAAGCCTGGGTTCGAGGACGGCACACCGCTTGCTGATATCAACCAGCAGCAGGCTAAGGTCGAGGTCAAGGTTGAGCGAAAACATAACTTTCCTCATCTCAGCCTTGGCCTGAGCCTTAATCTTTCAGAAATCTGGCGGACTTTTTCAGCAGTCTGGTAGGTGGAGGAGGTACTTCATGCCCATGTACGATTATACTTGTCTGGACTGCGGGAAGGAATCGTTGGTGGTCTTGACGCTGAAGGAACATGAGTCCTCCAAGGTGACATGCCCGAAATGCGGCAGCATCAAGATGAAGCAACTCTATACGTCGTTTGTTGCCCACACGACCAAGAAAAGCTGACTGCTTGCTGAAAAAGCCCGCCAGCCTGACTTGTTCATTTGGTCTGTTCGGTCTGCCTGGTTTGTTTAGTTGCATGATACTAACTAGAAGGACCAGACAGACCAGATGAACCAGACAGACCATGAGTTCTCCGCTGCTTGCTAAGAGGCTGTCATGCGCCCGGTCCATCATGACCTGATGCCGACCATCGTCCTAGTCATCGTCGCCGCAGGACTGATGGTTCTGGGATTCTATTCGTTTCTCCACGCGCAAGATTATCCGGCCGATATCGCACGCGGCAAAGACGTGTATCAGCGTAATTGCCAGGCTTGCCATGGTGTCGGAGGCTGGGGGGATGGACCAGACGCGAAGGTTCTCAAGGTGGCACCGGCAAATTTTCACCGCTTTTCGTCCTTTCTGAAATCCGACGAAGAACTGTTGAGGGCCATTGAACACGGGGTCGTCTTCAGCCCCATGCATGCATGGCGAGGCCAGCTGACGGACGGGGAAATGCAGGATGTGGTGGCCTATATACGTCTGTTAGCCCAGCAAGGGCGGTAACAGGATGCTGAAAAATCCCGCCAGCACGAAGAAGGTTGAGGTTCAGGCTAAGGTTGAGATAAAGAGAGTCTGATCTTCGCTCAACCTTGACCTCGACCTCATCCTACTTCACTCGCTGCGGCCGCGCTTGGGATAAGGCGCGTCTCGGCACGCCTGGGTTGGGCGGGTGAGAAGTCTGGCCATTTTGAGCATCCTGCGAAGAGTCTTTCTTAAGGAGACACGCAATGAACAGAACCTATGCCGGAGTCTGCGCCGTCCACGCGGTGTTGATCGCAGCGTTGGCCATCAGCATACCGGCCATCACCCAGGCAGCAGAGCCGAGTCAGGCAGGCGGTCAGCCCACCCGTTGTGAGAGCACGTACAGAAAGAAACCCGTTCCGCCCAAGCAGCTGCAGGCGATCGTGGCATCGCATGGACAGTGGCTTGAACACCGAGAGAAACCGGAATACCAACGCACGGATCTCTGCCAAGCAGACTTGCGCCATGCGAAACTCTCCGGGGCCAATCTGGAACGGGCACGATTGGAAGGGACCGTCCTCTGCCAGGCAAATCTGTACCAAAGTAATTTGTCACAAGCGAGTCTCGCGGGAGCCGATCTCACGAGAGCCGTCCTGGAAGATAGCAACCTGGCGGGAGCCGATCTCCGGCATGCACGATTGTCGAACGCCAATCTGTCCCGCGCGATAGGCGATGAAGCGGCGCTCTACGACGCTGTCCTAACGGGGGCGCAACTGCGCGAGTCCACCTTCGAACGGGCCCATTTTGAGGGAGCGGACCTCACCTCAGCTGATCTGACCGATGCCAACTTCGTGGACACCTATTTCTACGGAGCCAACCTCCACCGAGCCACGTTGTCCGGAGCGGATCTGATGGGGGCCGATCTTCGCCGCACGGTCTTGACCAAAGTCACCGCGCACCACACAAATCTACAAGGCGCCCTGCTGGACGGGGCTCAACTGGATGGCGCTCGTCTGATCGAAGCGGATCTGGAAGGTGCCTATTTGGACGAAGCCAATCTGACGGAAGCCGGCCTGCAAGACGTGCTGCTTCGCGGAGCCGATCTTCGCTTTACGAATCTGCAATCGGCAGGCTTTCAGCGGGCCGATCTGGAGGGGGTAAACTTCGAGGGGGCGCGTCTCGTGAAGACCAATCTGCAGTCCGCCAACCTCAGAATGGCGATTCTCTACCATGCGAATCTCGACCAGGCGGATTTCCGAGATGCACGGATGCCTCACGCGGTGCTGATCGGTGCACGAGGAACAGGAACGATCTTCACCAAAGCCGACCTGAGCGGTATCTATGCGCCGAAGGCCTCGCTCCAACGCGCACAGTTCAATGAAGCGAAGCTGGAATCGGCCAATCTCGTCGCAGCCGACCTGAGAGGTTCCAATTTCAGCCATGCCACGCTCACGGAGGCCAACCTTCAGGAGGCGAACCTCCGAGGCGCCACGTTATCCGGAGCCGATCTCACCGGTGCGCGACTCGATGCAGCAGATCTCCACCGCGCGACGTTGCATGGAGCCAACCTGTCTTTGGCTTCAGGCCTGACGCAGGCCCAGCTCAATACAGCCTGCGTGGACGAGCAGACGAAATTACCAGCGGAACTCAGCCGCCCTGCTCCATGTGTCGTGGCAAAAAAGGCCGCTCGCCACTAACAGCATAACCACGTGAGACGGATCGTGACGCGTGAAGCGCGAGACTTGCGAGAAAGGCGCGACGTGGGCAGGATGGTCAAGGCATCGGTCCTGGAGCCACAGGTAAAGACCGCGTCCTGCATCAATTGCCCCACCGTCAAGGTCTTCGGATCGCAGGCTGTAGTAAGGAACTCCGTTTGTCGCATAGACCCTCCTCTTTTATCCTCTATCCAGCAGGATGCTCAAAAAGGCCGTCCAGCAAGGCCGCAGGCGGAGCAAGAACCGGAGGCGTACCCTCGGGGTACGTTGAGGATTCTTGCGAGCTGAGAACGCCGCTGGCGGACTTTTTCAGCATCCTGCGCGGCCGGCTGCCAGATAGGCACGTAGCACATCCCGTCTCGCAATGATGCCCACGAGCTTGTCTTTGGCGTCCACCACCGGCACGCGAATCAAATCACTGGCTCTGAACACATGGACCAGCGTCGGGAGGATTGTCTCCGGGTGGACCGAATAGGGGTTATATGTCATGACATCTCCGGCCGCGACGGCGCCAAGCTTGTGCCCATCATCCAATGCAGCCAGCAGATCATGTTCGCTGACGATGCCCAGGAGTTTATCTTTGGCATCAACCACTGGCACGGCCCCGAATCCCTCGATCATGAGCGACGCGATGACGTCGCCTTTGGTCTTGAGATGAGCAGACTGCACCTGTTTCTGCATGACCTGCTTGACCGTCATCTCACCAAACCCTTTCTTCGTACCTATCCTGACCTTCTTCTTAGTCGGCATGTTTCCCCTCCTCTAACTGAATAGCCAAGCGAGACGGGTGAGCGTTGATTTGGTTTGTTTGGTTTATCTGGTTGATTTGGTTCATCTGGTTAGTTTCGTTCAACCAAACAAACGAGACAAACCAAACAAACCAAATAAACAAGACAGACTGACGCCAATCGCCACAGTGGTGCCTTCCTCTCTGCTGCAAAACGCCGCACCATCCATAGGAACCGGAGTACCATTTCTCTTCGCAACCCCTAGCCCGCATTGTTCATGACGGTTCGTGGCGAAATCGCGGAGCCGTGTCGCGAGACCAGCGCGCGGAGCCCTGAGGCCCCGATGCGTACTCGTGCAGTACGGTGAGGGTCCGAGGGGCGAGCCCGCTGGCCAAAGGCTCGTCGTAGCAGCGGATCGGCGATTGCAGCAGAAACGCTCATGGATAATGCGGGCTTTGAATAGGGCTGATTCTCCTTCCTTATTTCCGTGCGTCACAGGCACATCCAATGCAGATCTGATACCCGGAGTCGCCTGCTGGTTGTTGGCCGTCATTGTCATTGAGAAAGGGAGTCTGTCATGCGAATTCTTTGTGCTGTGGATGGGTCTGAATGCTCGCAGTGGGGAGTGCAAACACTCGAAGCACTCGCCAGCCGCGAGCCGGAGGATGTGACCCTTCTCCATGTGGTCGATCCGTCGGCCCTCCGAGCGGGCAGAGGCAGGAATCCCGTGGCAGAGAAGCGCGCCCTGGCCGCCATGGAGAAGGCCGGTGGAATCCTCCTCCGCGAGGCAGAGCGCTCAGCTCGAGTCGCCCTTGGACAGGCCACGACCAGCCCCTGCACCACGCTCCACCGCGTCTTAGCCCATGGCCCCCTCGCCCGGACGATCGTGCGACAGGCCCGGCGGGTAAAGGCCGATCTCATTCTCATCGGATCCCGCGGGTTGAGCGACATTCGAGGATTCTTGTTGGGGAGCATCTCTCGGCAGATCGCGTCGATCGCCTCCTGCTCCGTCCTCGTCGTGAAACAACCGCTCCCGCAGCTGACGCGTGTGACTCTCGCGGTCGATGACTCGAAGCACTCCCGAGCCGCCGCTCGATTTCTTCGATCCCGCATTCTTCCGGAATCCGCCACAACCACCATCCTCTCCTCGGCCGAAAGACCGGTGACCGACTTGGCCGTTCGATATTTGTCCAAAGCCCAAGTCGCAGAGCTGGAACGACCGGTCGTCGAACGCGCCACGCGACTGGTCACATCATTGCGGGATGAATTCCTGAAAGAAGGCTACGCTGTCGTCACAGACGTCCAGATGGACCACGTCATCGACACCATCGTCAAACACGTGGAGGCGGATCACGCCGACCTCCTGGCGATCGGGTCTCGCGAGTTGACCAAGAGCGAGCGGCTCCATCTCGGCAGCGTCTCGGAGAGTCTCCTGAGACACGCCCCCTGTTCCGTCCTGATCGTGCGAGGCTGGCGTGCCTGACCTCGACGAGCCACACCTCCACCAACTGACGATTGCTGAAATCTTCAAACACCTGGAAAGCAGGGAAGGCGGCTTGTCGCCCGAAGAGGCACAGCAGCGGCTCAGCCGGTATGGCCCCAATGTTCTGGAGGAGCCGAGTCACTACTCATTGATTCGAGGGTTCTTCCACCAGTTCACCCACTTCCTGGCCATTTTGCTCTGGATCGCCGCCGGCCTGGCTTTCACGGCAGAATTCATGAAGCCCGGCGAAGGGATGGCCACGCTCGGCTGGGCAATCCTCGGTGTGATCGTCATCAACGCCGCCTTTGCCTTCTTTCAGGAATATAAAGCGGAGCGAGCGGTGCATGCCCTCCATCGCCTCCTCCCTGCCAGAGCATGGGTGCTGCGAAACAACCAACCGCATGACGTGTCGCGGAACGAGATCGTGCCGGGTGACGTGCTCTTGATCGAGGAGGGAGAACAGATCCCTGCCGATGCCCGGCTCATCGAAGCAGCCGACATGCGTGTCGACCTCTCCTCTCTCACAGGCGAATCCCAACCGAAGCGCCGGACAGCGGAGCCGGTGACCGACGGGCATCTCCTGGACATTCCCAATCTCATATTCGCCGGCACCCCCGTGCTCTCCGGCAGAGGCCGGGCGGTGGTGTTCGCCACCGGCATGCAGACGGAATTCGGCAAAATCGCCCGTCTCTCCACGGGCGTGGAAACAGGCCTCAGCCCGCTGCAGAAAGAGATCGAGAAGGTCACCCATGTGGTCGCGCTGCTGTCGCTCGCTATGGGCGGGGTCTTTTTCGTCATCGGCGTCTCCATGGGCTTGGGCTTCTGGATCAGCGCGATCTTCGGGATCGGCATCATTGTGGCGAACGTGCCGGAAGGACTGCTCCCCACTGTGACGCTGGCCTTGGCGTTGGGCAGCCAGCGCATGGCCAAGCGCAACGCGCTCATCAAGCAACTGACGTCCGTTGAAACCTTGGGTTGCACCACCGTCATCTGTACGGACAAGACTGGGACACTGACCGAGAACCGGATGCGCGTGGCTCGTTTCTATATGGACCATCTCGAAGTCGAGGTGCAGGAGAGCTGTCTGGTGATCGCCGGACGCGTGACCAGCGCGGTCGAGGCCGAGGAATATACGCCGCTCTTCGATGCGATCATCCACTGCCACAATGCCAAGCGCCTGCGGCGGCCCGACGGCCGCCCCACCGTCACGGGCGATCCTACCGAAGTGGCCCTGGTCGAGTTCGCACTGGATCATGGACTCCTCCATCAAGAACCGTTGCCCCGGATGGGCGAGCTTCCGTTCGACGCGGACCGGAAACGCATGTCCACCATCCATTGGCATGAGGGCCGGCTCGTGGCCTTTGTGAAGGGAGCGCCGGAATCGCTCATGCCCCTCTGCAATCAGATGCTCCACCAGGCTGCACGCTCGCCGATGAGTCAGGAGGACCACCAGCGCATCATGGCGCAAAGTCGTACCTTCGCGCACCAGGCCTATCGGGTTCTGGCTGTGGCTATGCGTGAAATTGAGCAGGGTGTCGAGAAACTGGACATCGACCAGGTGGAACAGAGCCTCACCTTCCTCGGCCTCGTGGCGATGATGGATCCCCCGCGCCGTGAAGTGCCGGAGGCCATTGCGCGCTGCCGCCAAGCCGGGGTCCGCACCATTATGATTACCGGCGACCATCCACTCACGGCCCTGGCCATCGCCCGCCAGATCGGGCTGGCGCCGAAAGAGTCCCCCACCGGGCCGGTTGGATACTGTTCCGTGATCGAAGGGCACCAGGTCGAAACGATAAGCGACGAGGCGCTGCGCCGGCTCCTCACGCCCACCAGTCCTGGCGAGGCCGAGCCGGTCTTCGCGCGCATGGCCCCCCGGCACAAGATGCGCGTGGTATCGGTGCTGAAGGACATGGGCGAAGTGGTAGCCGTCACGGGCGACGGTGTGAACGACGCCCCGGCCATCAAGAAAGCCGATATCGGGATTGCGATGGGCATCGCCGGAACCGACGTAGCAAAAGAAACGGCAGACATGATTTTGCTCGACGACAACTTTGCGACCATCGTCAACGCCATTGAAGAAGGCCGGGCCGTCTACGCCAACATCCGAAAATTTTCCACGTACGTACTGGCGAGCAACGTGCCCGAGGTCGTCCCCTATCTGGCGTACGGCTTGTTCGGAATTCCGCTGGCGCTTACGATCCCACAAATCCTCGCCGTGGATCTGGGCACCGACATGGTTCCGGCCTTGGCCCTGGGTGCCGAAAAGCCCGACGCCGGCATTATGTCAATCCCGCCGCGCCCGCGCACGGAACGGTTGATGAACCTTCCGCTTCTCCTGCGCGCCTATGTCTTTTTGGGCCTGATCGAAGCCGGGGTCGCCATGGCCGCATTCTTTTTATTGCTTCTGATGCAGGGATGGACCTGGGGCATGCCGCTCGACTGGTCCGATCCGCTCTACAAACAAGCGACCGCCGCCACCTTCGCCGCCATCGTCGTCGCCCAGGTGGGAAACGTGTTCGCCTGTCGCTCAGACCGAGTGTCGCTCTCTCAACTCGGCTGGTTCACCAATCCATTGATCCTCTGGGGAATCGTGACAGAACTCGTCGTCCTGGCGTTGATCATCTATACCCCCTGGGGCAACGCGATCTTTGGAACCAGCCCCTTGCCCGCCTGGATCTTCGGGCCACTCGCGCTGGGCGCCCTTGTGCTGTTATTCGCAGAGGAAGGTCGCAAGTTCATCATGAACCGATTCAAAAATCGTCGCGCAGGCGGAGTCACACAACGAACGGGTATATCATGACCAGTAACCCCCAAGATCCGATTCGTGAGGTCCCTGTCACCGAGATCATTCCCCACGGATCTTCCTCAGCTTGCTCGCTTTCCCCTCCCACAACCGGAACCGAACTTGATCCAGGAGCGGTGGCCTGGGTGAATCCAAAATTGCGCGCGTCGAACTAGGTCTTCTGATTCCACTTATCTCTCTCCAGGGGAGTGGCCGAGGCTGCCCTTCACTGCGCGCATCGAGCGACCGCCGCTTCATCGCGGGGGCTCTGTGAGCAAGAAGGGCACCTGGCCGCTCCCCTCCCTCTCCTCTATTCGAACAACCTCCTAACCCCCGCCTTAATCTGGTTCAGCCCCTCGCGTAAGTCGGTCTCAAGTACATCGGCCTTGGCCTGCACCACCACGCGCTTGGCTTTGAGCTGGTCCTTGAACAACATCAGCTTGGTGAGTAGCTCCTGCTTCTTTGGCTCCGGCGTGACTTGCTGCTTGGCTTTCTCACTCTCAGACCGGCCCTTGAGTGCCTCAAACTCGGCTTCGAGCGTGCTCGTCCGGCCCACGAGATCCTCCCAGACCCTACCCGATTCGAACGCGGCCCCTTTCAGTTTCTGTTCCGCAACGGATTCGAACTCGCTCAGGGCCTTGAGAATCTTCGCCCTCTGCTCCTCGAACGTATCGCGAGCGTCCATTTTGCCGAGGGCCAATTGCACTTGAAGATGTTCGAGCTTGGCCTGCACGTCACTCTTTGCCTGCTCTCCCATCTCCTTCGATTTCTGCACGTCGGCCTGGACCTGCTTGAGCAGATCCCGCAGCTGTTGCT
>Ga0247727_10015618_pt1 | contig 12416 bp, 10 predicted proteins | sample WisWelCaveWW1625_FD_202498 | JGI IMG/M metagenome (GOLD analysis project Ga0247727, IMG submission 202498) | Biofilm microbial communities from Wishing Well Cave, Virginia, United States - WW16-25 | ecosystem: Environmental > Aquatic > Deep subsurface > Groundwater > Cave microbial mat | place... | reverse complement strand
CCTATTCCTCCGCCGCGACCTCCTCGCCATGCTGCACGGCAACCTGCCCGACCCCTCCCATCACCATCCCGATCAGGCGGTGCTTGCCCTATGAACAGATCCTATGGGACAGCAGTGAGGTGTGCTCACAAGAGAGGAAAGCGACGCCTACGTTGAGCGCGCAGAAAAGCATTTAGCGGAGACAGACTTCTGCAAGTGGGCTGTCGAAGCCCCTGGCATCGCACCCTTGATCGGTGCCGTTGGGCTCTCGCGGGTCAGGTTCGAAGCATCCTTCACACCAGCGGTCGAAGTCGCTTGGCGTCTTCACCGACGATATTGGGGCCATGGGTATGCTACCGAAGCTGCTCGAGCCGCTATCGAAGATGGATTCACACGCGTTGGCTTGAAGGAAATCGTCGCCCTAACGGCGCTTGGGAACACAGCATCGATCCGGGTCATGGAGCGGCTAGGCATGAGACGAATGGTGGAGTTTGAACATCCGAGCATTCCGGGAAGCAGTCCTCTACGTCGGCACGTACTGTATCGATTGTCGCGTGCAGACGTCGGCTGAAGCCCACGCTCGAGCGCATCCCGTTGCAAACCTGAGAACCCGCGACCTACAGCTCGCAGGGGCTCGATCTGAGACACTACCCTCGCGCTTCGGATCTGGCCGCTTCACGACCGCATGGATGACGGACTATCATCCTCGGAAGTGCTCCCACCTCGAGAGGCTCAGCATGAGAAAGCTCTTCGCTGTCTTCGCACTGGCACTGTTGGCAGGCGTCGCGGGTGTAGAAGCGCAGACCTATCCCGCGCGTACCATCACCCTCATCGTTCCGTTCCCGCCGGGCGGGTCGACGGACACGGTGGCGCGCATCATGGCCGAGAAGATGCAGACCCTGCTCGGCCAGCCCGTCATCATCGAGAACGTCGGAGGCGCCGGCGGCAGCACCGCGGTGGGCCGGCTGGCACGCGCCGCGCCCGACGGCTACACGATCGACATCGGCCAGTGGGACACCCACGTCGGCAGCATCATCTACAAGCTCGCCTACGACCTGGAGAAGGACTTCGCCCCGGTCGGCCTCATCTCCATCAATCCGCAGCTGATGGTCGCCAAGAAGGGCCTGGAGGCGAGCGACCTCAAGACCCTCGTCACCTGGATGAAGGCCAACCCGGGCAAGGGGCTGTTCGTCAACCAGAACGCGGCGGCCCGCGTCACCGGCATTCTGCTGCAGCAGGCGACGGGCACGGAGTTCCAGTACGTTCCCTATCGCGGCGCCGGTCCGGCGATGACCGATCTGCTCGCGGGCCAGGTCGACCTGCTGGTGGTGCAGGCCGCCGTTGCCCTGCCGCAGGTGCAGGCGGGAACGATCAAGGCGATCGCCAACCTGTCGCCGCGCCGCTCCCCGGCGATGCCCGAGATACCGACCTCCGACGAGAGCGGCGTGCCCGGCCTCTACATGTCCGGCTGGTTCGGCTTCTTTGCGCCCAAAGGCACGCCGCAGGAGGCCATCGCCAAGCTCAACGGCGCGATGGCGCAGGCACTCGCCGATCCGGCCATTCGCGCCCGCTTCACCCAGCTTGGCCTCGACGTGGCCTCCCGCGAGCAGCAGACGCCGGAGGGGCTGGCCGCCTTCCACAAGGCGGAGATCGAGAAATGGTGGCCCATCATCAAGGCCGCCGGCCTCAAGGCGGAATGAAGCCGTAGACCGCATCCCGGGAGCCGCGCCAAGATGCGCCTGACCAAGTCGACCAGCCACGCCATTCGCATCCTGATCGACTGCGGGCGCGCGGGCGACCGGCTCATCAAGGTTGCCGCGCTTTCGGAAAGGCTTGGGATCACCCAGCAGAATGTGTTCAAGATCGTCAACCTGCTGGCCAGGGCCGGGTTGATCGAGGCGATGCGCGGCCGCAACGGCGGCGTGCGGCTGGCACGGCCGGCGCACCTGGTTCGCATCGGCGATGTGGTGAGGGCCACGGAAGTCACGCGCGTGGCGATCGAGGAAGGCGCACCATTGGGCCCGCGCGGGCGCGGCCATGGCGTCAACCGGGTGCTCGATGACGCGCTCGAAGCCTTCATCGAGGTGCTCGATCGGCACACGATCGCCGACATGGTCAAGAGCCAGGTATCGGCCGGGACGCCGGTGCGCCGCAAGGCACGGCTCGCTACGCGTGCGACCGCGTTGGTCGGCGGCCGCGCACGGCGGACGCTGCACGACAACAGCTGACCGCGCGTCAGCAAGCCCGGAACCTGTTATTTGACAAATTCTAAAGTAAATTCGCGCACTTGACAGATTTGCGTAGCACGCGAAATGTTGCCAGCGCGCCTCCAGTGGAGGCTTACGCATCCGATGTCGGGGCCTTGAACCTCAACGATTGGAGACCTTGCAAATGACCCCGGCGGTCCCCTCGTCGCACGAGCTTGCTGCGGCCGATATCCACCCGATCCCATTCGATACCCGGGGATCGGCGCCCCTGTGCACGCGAGGGATCGCATGAGGCGGATCAGCGACCACCCGAGACGCCGCACGCTTGCACCCGCGCCGGGCTTTGTGCGCGCCGACCGTCTGGTGGGGCTGGGCTTTCGCCATTGGCTCAACGGCCTCAGGACCGGCGACATCTCCAGTTGGGAGAAGGCCTGGTGCGACTACTCCAGCGCCATGGACGCCGCCTCCGCCAAGAGCGCGGTCGGCAAGCTGTCCTGCTGGGTGCGCGCCATCGACAGGCACAGTCAGCGCGATCTGGAGACCAACGCCCCCGATTGTGCCCGGTTCTGCCGCGACGAGTGCGTGGCAATCTCCATGATTGCGGCGTGTCAGCACAATGCTTGCCCGGCCATGCGAGCCTGCGCCTTTGCGCTGCTCGGATGCTCCATGATCGACGAGGTCGTCGAGGTGGCCGAGAGCTTCGCTCACACCATGCGCGACGCCGAGCAGGTGTTGTCGCCGGCGCTTGCACACAGCTCGCCGCTTCTGACCCTGCCGGCCGCCACGGCCTCCAGACACTGATGCGACGGGGCATGACAGAGTGATCGTTTGTTCCTGCGCCGTGATCTCGGATGCTCAGATCGAGCAGGCGCTAGTCGAGATCCTGAGCCTGCCCGATGCGCCGCTCCCGACCCCCGGCGTCGTCTACCGCCATCTGCAAAAGAAGATGATCTGCTGCGGTTGCTCGCCCTTGGCAGTCAGCACGATCTATCAGAAGATCGATGAGTTGGCGGAAAAAGGCGTGGTCTGCCCCTATGCCTGCGCCTCCGCCCAGGGGCGCCTCCTCAAGGGCGCGCGCGACACGCCGGCTGTGCGGCTGATCGAGCATGCGCAAAGCGGGCGCCTGCGCGAACCGGAGCCCGCCATCCCGATAGCCGCACCGCCCGCGCTCGAGCCGGCCTGACTTCGCAGCGCCGGCCCTCCTACAGGCTAAGTGGAAAGCCGTGGTTAACCTACGGTTGCTGCGGTTGTTTCCCGCTACCGCGAAGGGGCATCGCTGTATAAGTGCTGTCAGAATCGGACCTGCGTGGTCGAAGCAAGGACCGGAGAGGCGGCATGAAAGGCAACAAGGAAGTCATCGACATCCTGAACGACGCGCTCAAGCACGAGCTGGGCGCGGTCAACCAGTACTGGCTGCACTACCGCATGCTGGAGAACTGGGGCTACACCAGGCTCGCCAAGAAAGAGCGCAAGGAATCGATCGAGGAGATGCAGCACGCCGACAAGCTGGTGGCGCGCATCATCTTCCTCGAAGGGCTGCCCAACCTGCAGTACATCGCGCCCCTGATGATCGGCCAGAACATCAAGGAGGTGCTGGAATGCGACCTCAAGGGCGAGTTCAACGCGCGCGACCTCTACACGCGGGCCCGCGATCTCTGCCGCCAGAAAGAGGACCTGGTGTCGATGCAGCTGTTCGAGGAGCTGCTCGTGGACGAGGAGGGCCACATCGACTTCCTCGAGACCCAGCTCGATCTCATCGACAAGATCGGAGTGCAGAACTACGGCCAGCTCCAGGCCGACCCGGCGGACGAGGCGGAGAGCGGGAACTGACCCCGACTATTTCTTGACCTTCTTGTCGGCGGGCGCCGCCGACTTGGGCTGTGGCTTGGGTAGCGTTGCAAAGTACGTCGCCAGCGCATTGAGCTGCCCTTCGTTGAGAGAATTGGCGACCGAAACCATGACCGGATTGGTCCGCGTGCCACCTTGGTAGAACTTCATCGTGGCAACGAATGCGTCGGCTTGCCACCCGATGATCGACGGTATGCCGTTGTCGATACCATCGATGCGATGGCAGCCCGTGCACTCCTGGGCCAGATGCCGACCATAGGCCCTGAGCTTGCCGTCATCGGCAGCGGCCACCGTGCCGGCTTGGCAAAGGACCAGGGCCTGCAGAAACGCCAGGGCGGCCAGGCCGCCGGTGAGGTCCCTACCCGCCACACCCCAAAGAAAGGCCCGGTTCGCCATGCGAGCTCTCATCACACAATGCCAAAGGCTTTTCGTTACCAAGTCAAACTCGCTATATTGCAGAATAGACTATCCCTCCACGGGCGGCAGCTCCGCCACGATGCCAAGGCCCAACGCGACCGGGGTTCCCAGGCAGGCCCGGCTTTGACGTAAACGTCAACTTCGAATAATTTTAACATGTTGAATTAGCGTGATGCAGCAGCGCGATTCGCCTGCAAGGAGATGGTAGCCATGCCCGAGCTGGTACTTATCGCCCTCTGCATTGCTGGCACATTCCTCTTGGCCATGCGGCGAGCCCCGCTCTGGGCCTGGACCCTTGGTTTAGCTCTAGCTCTGCTCGTCTGGCAGTCCGGCATGCTGCGTGGCCAAACCGGCGAGTTTGCGCTGGGGCTGTTTGGAACTTTGGCGTGGTTCCTGGTCGCCGTTCTGGCCGCCCTTTGCGTTCCATCGATCCGCCGCGCGATCCTCATTCAGCCGCTGTTCCGCAAGGTCAGAGGCATCCTGCCCAAGGTGTCGGCGACCGAGCGGGAGGCGCTGGACGCCGGCACCATCGGTTTCGATGCCGAGCTGTTCTCTGGCCAGCCCAATTGGGACAGGCTGCGCGCGGTCCCGCCCATCACGCTGAGCGAAGAAGAGAAGGCCTTCCTGGACGGACCCACCAACGAGCTCTGCCGCATGGTCAACGACTGGACCATTCGGCACAACGACAAGGAGATTCCCGAGCGGGTCTGGCACTTCGCCAAGCAGCAGGGCTTCCTCGGCATGCTCATCTCCAAGGAGCACGGGGGGCTGGGTTTCTCCGCGCAGGCGCAGTCGCTCATCCTCGGCCGCATCGCCTCACGCTCGCCGGATGTTTGCACCATCGTCATGGTGCCGAATTCGCTCGGGCCAGGCGAGCTGATCGAGAAGTACGGCACGCCCGAGCAGAAGCACCATTTTCTGCCGCGCCTGGCCAAGGGCCTGGAGGTTCCCTGCTTCTCGCTCACGGGACCCACCTCCGGCTCCGACGCGGCAACAATGCGCGACGTCGGCTACGTCACGCGCGGCATGCACGAGGGCAATGAGGTGGTGGGCATCCGCCTCTCGTGGGAGAAGCGCTACATCACGCTCGGCCCGCAGGCCACGCTGGTGGGTCTCGCCTTCCGGGTGTTCGATCCCGAGAACATCCTGGGCGGCGGCGAGGATCGCGGCATCACCGTAGCCCTGGTTCCGGCCGATCACCCCGGCGTCGAAATCGGCCGGCGCCATCTGCCTTCGGGTGCGGCGTTCCCGAACGGCCCCAACTGGGGCAAGGACGTCTTTATCCCGATCGGCTGGGTCATCGGCGGCGAGAAGATGGTCGGCCAGGGCTGGCGCATGCTGATGGAGTGCCTGGCGGCAGGGCGGGCGATCTCGCTGCCCTCCTCGTCGGCCGCCGGCGCCAAGTCGCTCCTGCGCAACACCAGCGCCTATGCCCGCATCCGCAAGCAGTTCGACCTCCCCATCGGCAAGATGGAGGGCCTGGAAGAGCCGCTCGCGCGCATGGTGGAGAACGCCTATGTCAACGAGTCGGCGCGCGCGGTCACGGCATCGATGGTGAGCCGCGGCGAGAAGCCGTCCGTCATCTCCGCCATCATGAAATACCAGACGACGGAGCGGCTGCGCCGGTCGCTCAACGACGCCATGGACCTGCACGGCGGCAAGGCGGTGTGCGACGGGCCCTCCAACTATGTGCAGGCCGCCTACCAGATGATGCCGGTCGGCATCACTGTGGAGGGTGCCAACATCCTCACCCGCTCGCTCATCACCTTCGCGCAGGGCGCGCTGCGATCGCACCCCTATCTCTACAAGGAGATCCAGGCCTGCCAGGATGTGGACGAGGAGCGCGGCCTCGAGGCCTTTGAAAGGGCATTTGCCGACCATGTCTCCTTTGCGGTGTCGAATGTGTTCGGTGCGTTCTTCCACAACGCAACCTTCGGCTATTTCGGGCGCGTGCCGGAGAAGGCCTACGGAACGGCTGAATGGTACCGGCAGCTGTGGCGCTCGTCCCGGAACTTTGCGTTTGTGGCCGACCTCACGGTGGCCGTGCTCGGCGGCGGCCTCAAGACCAAGCAGAAACTGACCGGCCGGCTGGCCGACGCGCTGTCCGAGCTTTATCTGCTCTCCTGCGTCCTGAAGCGCTACGAGGACGACGGCAAGCCGGCCAGCGATCGCCACATCGTGGCGCTGTGCGCCCGCAACGGTCTGTTCCACTTCCAGGAGTCGATGCGCGGCACCATCGACAACTTCCCCTCCGCCCCGGTGCGCTGGCTGATGCGCGCGGTCGTCTTTCCGTTGGGTGCCCACTACAAGCCGGCCCCGGACTGGCTCGGCCACAAGTGCGTCGAGCTGGTCCTGACGCCAGGAGAAGTGCGCGACCGCCTCACGCGCTTCATCTACGTCTCGCAGGATGCCAACGATCCGACCGGCCTGCTCGAGGTCGCGTTCACCAAGGCCGTTGCCGCCGAGACCGCCGAGAAGAAGCTCGACCGCGCAGTGCGGGCGGGCCAGGTGCGGCGCGTGCACGGCTCCGATTGGATCGGGGATGCCGCCAAGCTCGGGGTCCTCACCGACGACGAAGCGCGGCTGCTGCGCGAGGTGGAATCGCTCACCGCCCGTGTCATCGCTGTCGATCACTTCGATCCGGCCGAGGTGCGGCCCAACTACATGACGCCGGGGCACAACGCGCGCGCCGTGCAGAGCGCCGCGGCAGAGTGAGGAGCGTGCCATGATTGCCACGCAAGACATCTGCACCGCGTTGCCCCTCTCCCCTCCGGGGAGAGGACGTGAGGCACAAGGCCATGACTTACGGCTGCGCAGCACACCCTTCTTACGCGCGAGCCTTTGGTGGCGCAGCCGTAAGTCATCTGGCCGAACTGGTGAGGGGGAACTTGCTTCGGGGGGTTGAAGGCCCCCTCATCCGGCCCTTCGGGCCACCTTCTCCCCGAGGGGAGAAGGGACGCCTGTGGCTTTCGCAGGAGAATCCATGATGGACGTCAGTGCACTGCGGGACTGGCGCTTCTCGGTTGACACCCAGGGCATCGCCTGGGCGGTGTTCGACCGCGAGGGCGAGAGCCAGAATTCCCTCAGCCGGCGTGCTCTCGAGGAGCTGGGTGCCATCGTCGAGAGCGTCGAGCGGAGCGCGCGCGAACGCAGCATCCGCGGCCTCGTTTTCATCTCCGGCAAGGAGAAGGGGTTCATAGTCGGCGCCGACGTGCGCGAGTTCGAGCAGCTCCCCGACGAGCGCCAGGTGGTCGAGAGCGTCACCCTGGTCAACGCCTATCTCGATCGCATCGAGCGGCTGCCGATCCCCGTCGTGTGCTGCATCCACGGGTTCTGTCTCGGCGGCGGGCTCGAGCTGGCGCTCGCGTGCCACTGGCGCATCGCCACCCGCGACGACGCGACCCGCATCGGCTTCCCCGAGGTCAGGCTCGGCATCTTTCCCGGCTTCAACGGCACCGCGCGCTCGATCCGACAGGCCGGCGCTCTCGCCGCCATGCCGATGATGCTGGCGGGCTCCATGGTTCGGGCCAGCGCAGCGCGCGGCATGGGCCTGATCGACGAGTTGGTCTCGAGCCGGCTCAATCTGCCGTGGGCCGCGCGCAAGGCGGTCGAGCGCAAGCGCAAGGCCAAGCCGGCGCCGCTCTGGAAGGACTTGGCGCGGCAATGGCCGGCGCGCGAGCTGCTCGCCAAGCGAATGCGGTCGGAGACGGCCAAGAAGGTCCGCGAGGGCCACTATCCAGCGCCGTTCCGGCTCATCGACCTGTTCGAGACGCACGGCGGCAACCTCAACGGCATGAAGGCTGCGGAGACCCGTGCCTTCGCGCCGCTGATGGTGAGCGAAACTTCGCGCAACCTGCGCCGCGTCTTCAAGCTCTCCGAGACGCTCAAGGCCCAGGCCCCCAAGGACCTGGCCTTCAAACCGCAGCGGGTGCACGTCATCGGCGCCGGCGTGATGGGCGCCGACATCGCCGGCTGGTGCGTGGCATCGGGCATGGAGGTATCGCTGCAGGATGTGAACAGCGACCAGATCGGCAAGGGCATCGCCGCGCAGAAGAAGCTGTTTGGCCGCAAGTTTAGGACCAAGGCACAGCGCGACGCCGCCGCAGCGCGCCTGATCGCCGATCCCGGCGGAGCCAACATCTCACGCGCCGATGTCGTCATCGAGGCCATCGTCGAGCGGCTCGAGGCCAAGCAGAACCTGCTCAAATCGATCGAGGGCAAGCTCAAGCCCGGCGCCGTGCTCGCCACCAATACCTCCTCCATCATGATCGAGGAGATCGCCAAGCCGCTCGCTGATCCGGGCCGCCTGCTCGGCATCCATTTCTTCAATCCGGTTGCCCAGATGCCACTAGTCGAGGTCATCAAGGGCACGGGCACGCGCGATGAAGAAGTACAGAAGGGCTGCGCGTTCGTCACGGCCATCGACAAGTTCCCGCTGATCGTGAAGAGCAGCCCCGGCTTCGTAGTCAACCGCGTCCTTGGCCCCTACATGATGGCGGCCCTGCAGCGGGTCGAACGCGGCGAGCCCAAGGAGATGATCGACGAGGCGGCGCAGGCCTTCGGCATGCCGATGGGGCCGGTCGAGCTTGCCGATACGGTCGGCCTCGATGTGTGCGCCAGCGTCGGCAATATCCTGAAGATGGCGCCGGCCGGCGGCTCCGGGCTCGATCAGATGGTGGCGTCCGGCAAGCTGGGAAAAAAGTCGGGCGAGGGTTTCTACGTCTGGAAGGACGGCAAGCCGCAGAAGGCGAAGCCCGAGACGCCCTGGGACAGGGGCGAGCTGGAGCGGCTCGGCCGCGAGCTGGTCGATCCGCTGATCCGGGAAGCCGAGCGCGTGCGCGACGAGAAGATCGTGGAGAGCGCCGACCTGGTCGATGCCGGCGTCATCTTCGGCACCGGCTTTGCCCCCTTCCGGGGCGGCCCGCTGCACTTCGCGGCCAACGAGCAGAAGTCGAACGTGGAAGTGCTGCGCAGACCGGCGGTGGCGTAGGTTGGTGTCAGACCCTCCGTAGCGTCATCAACCCTTGGCGTCAATATCTTACACCGTCTAACGTCGCTTAGCGCCGCGATTGGACGCTTATCGGTTCCGTGGGGTGTGTCTAACGCGCCCGCCGTCCGCGCCTCCCCCATCAGCATCCGCGCGCGCGTTGGACCGCAAAGGGTTTTCCCCGCACTGGGCGCACTGCCAGGAACGGACCTCTCAGCCCAGCCTTTGGACGTACACCTCGATGATGTCGTAAAGTGCGTTGAGTAGGGTCTCGCGGTCGACTGGGCCGAGCCAGGTATCCGGCACGTCAGAGACGATCTCTTGCAACGGCACATGAGCCTTCTCAAGCCGGAGAGGTTGCACGCTGCGACCGGCTAGGAAGTGGTTACCCGGCAGCTCAAATGACATCCGCTGTCGATACCGCGCGAACCTGTGCAGGAACAAGCAGGCACCGAAGTCGATCGCCCAATAGTCGGGAGCGCCGTCTCGCAGTAGGTTCGGGTTTTGGACCGTACGATCCATGTTCTGAAGAAGGGCGTCGACGGCCGCTAAGCGGTCAAGGAATGCAACTGGGATGTCCTCAAGGTCATCTGCCGTCAGATCGCGCGCAGAGTCTACAAATTCTACGCCGAGGTTCCAGCCAGAACTGCGCTGCAGGGCTTCATAGAACTCGTCGCTACCGACCTGCCACGGAAGGGCGTTGCTCAGCGTGATCGCAACGACGCGTGGAACTTTGAGCCCAAGCGCACTTGCCAATCGCATTGCGATGAATTCGGTCAGCAGTCCTGATGCGCCCTGACCAACACCGCTGAGCTTCATGATGAAATGCCGCCCAGACGTGGTTTCGACGAGCGACGGAAAACCTCCGCCACGTGACATCACTCGAACAACGGCGCTCACGCTCTCGTCCATGCAACGACATGCTCGCTCCGCTAAAGAAAATCACGAGGTATTCGCAGGAAGGGGCGGGAGCGGGTCACGCGTCCTTGGGCCCTTACCACCACGGCAGAGAAAGTCTCCACCTGATCAGCGTCTTACAGCTCGGTGCCACTCCGGACATAAGAACGCTCGTCGTCAACCCAGCAGCCGCCTGAGGTTCGCCACGGCGCCAGGTGTGGCAACCCGCAGCCTTTGACGAGCGGCTCGCTGCTCGGGCTTCAGCGCTTCGTTGGGCTTATGGAGGCCGCTGAAGCCGTTGAGCCGAGCTTGTGAAAGCCATTGTTGGAGCACCGGTTCTGTCGACCAAGCGAATGCGTTCATGATGTTTGCGAGCATCATGCTCATCCAGTCTACATCCCGTTCTGGACTCTGCACTACGCCACAAAGAGCGTTCTTCTTCGCCTCCGCCTCATAGTGGGCTTCAACGAAGGCGATGAACGCTGCACTGAATGCCGGCTGACATGTTCGAACGAATTGAACCGTGATGCGGTCGCCTTCAAAAATGGGACGCACAGGACGTGGCGCGACGCCTTTGGCGCTGCAATCAACGTGCATCGCGCTCCCGCTCGTAGCTATTTGCCCCCGATCCAGAACAATTTGACGAGAGTCAATTGACTTGACGCGGCCCAGACGAACGACATTCTTGATCTTGCGCAGCTGCTGGAGTTCCCATTGGTTTACGGAAGCGCATCGATAGGCGGTCGGCGCTACACCTGGATCAAGCCGGAGCAAAGCTTCTTGCGCCTCGAGCCATGCAAAGAGATCTTCGCGGGATTCCGCGGCAGCCGCCGCTTCCATTTGGGCTGCCAATCCGTTGACGACCATTTCGAAGAACGCATCTCCCGGTTGGCTGAAGGCCCGATTCAGCAGCCAAGCATCCTGGGGCATGATCCAGCAGATCGCATCAGGATCGATGCCTTGATCAAGTAACCACAGACACGCATCGATGCCGGTCTTGCCTGCACCGACAATGACATAAGTGTCAGCGGGAGAAGTAAGATCCGCCAAGCCCGCAACAGGCGTGTGTCGCACCCCAGCAGCAATCGAATAGGCGGGCTTATGGCGCGCGGGCGTGGAACCAGCGACATAGGTTGTGTCAACGATTCTCTTACGCACGCGCACCTCATGGGTTGCCCCTGTAACCAATGATGTGAAGCGACCGCCACCTTCGTAACGGCACATCGGAAAATAGTTGACCCGCCCTGAAGGTAGCAGGATGCGGTCCATCAGTCTTTCAAAGTAGGCGCACACCTCCGCACCCGTCGCCAATTCGTAGAAGCCCGCGTTCGGCCCATGCACGTCGATCGAATCGTTGCCAAGCGAGATCGAATTGACCCCGTAGTATGCGGAGGGCTGATGCAGCCGCACGAAGCGGTAGGCATCATTCCAGTGCCCGCCAGGGCGAGCTCGCTCGTCGACTACTATGATGGAACCATCAGTCTCGCCTAGCAGTGTGTCCGCGAAGGCGAGCCCTCCTGTGCCAGCCCCCACGATAAGATAGTCAGCCTCAATACTGTTTGAGTTCATTGCGACCTCAGTGACAACAGTTGCAAGCTGATCGCCCAACGATCTGTTCGGCAAACTCGGCGCAGCGATTTCGCCCTCGACATTCTTTGCAGAAAAGGTCGGCTTCGAGTGCGATCATCGACGGATCGCACGCCGGCGGTAGATCGGCTAGTCCAGAAACTGGATCTGGCTCGTTCGTTCGTTGCTGAAGCGGTCACTACCGTTGGTTGCGGCCATGCGCTCAGCCTGCGAACGCGACAGATACGCAGCCAGCCGTGCAAAGAAACGGCAGGCGCGACTTGGTCGTTTACTTCGCAAACGTGGAGGTCGGTTGAGGCACACGCCCTGAAAGGCTAGCCATATGAGCAGAACACGTCAGGAGTCCACCCAATAGGGTGAGTGCTTTGCTCCGTAGGCGTCCGGAGGCCTAGTGCCGATTTTGTTGCAAAAGTCGGCGGAGAAGTTGGCGAGGCCCGCGAGGAATGCTGGTGCGATCCGTTTTTTTGCCGCTCGCTCCGGTCGGAGCGGCGGCT
>Ga0247727_10015617_pt1 | contig 12416 bp, 7 predicted proteins | sample WisWelCaveWW1625_FD_202498 | JGI IMG/M metagenome (GOLD analysis project Ga0247727, IMG submission 202498) | Biofilm microbial communities from Wishing Well Cave, Virginia, United States - WW16-25 | ecosystem: Environmental > Aquatic > Deep subsurface > Groundwater > Cave microbial mat | place... | reverse complement strand
CATCCCGAACGCTTCGTCCGCCGGCCACCTTCGGTCCCAGATCTGCCCTCCCAGGTCTGGATCAACCAGCCTTCTCAACCATCAACCGAGGAAAAAACTCACTAAACTCCCATGCCGGCTGTCTCAATACCCACGCTCGCCAGTTGGCGTTCCGCCCTCACCCGGTCGCAACACAACCCTCCGCACAGGATGATCGGTTCCAGATTGCGAACATGAGTGATGTGACAGATTTTCGTCACGTCCGAGCGGTGGCTGAGAACGAGCTTCTATTGAGCTCGAATGCCGGGTTCCAACTTCGGCCAACCTCATCATGGTAACGCCCCGTCGAACGCACTGATCTGTTCGATTCTCTATCCAGAATATGGCGAACAAAAGGAGAAGTCAAGCGCTTTCCGGGACCTCCAAGCCGCCCTGCCATCGCGACGGATTGCCGGTTGCACGCTTCACCGCTCGGCTGGCCGGGCGCCCAGCCGCTGGGCTATCCGCATTTCATCGCGCGTCGAAGGCGGCAGCCGTCGGCGGCCAGTTTCCTTCCGAGATCGAACAGCGCGGCTGGGTGTGGAGGGCTCATTTCGCGAAACAGTACAAGGTCGAAACGGTGCGCACATACAGGCGGGAATCGGCGATCGCCGGTGTGGCGTAGGTGTCCTCGCCCATATCGTTCAATGCCACGACTTCCCACCGCGGGCCGGCGGCGAGGACCGAGATCTTCCCGTTCTGGCCGGCGATGTAGACCTTTCCGTCGGCGCCGACCGGCGATGCGTAATAACCCTCGAGGGCCCCGGCCAACCGCGCCTGCTTGTAGACTTCGCCGGTCGCGGGATTCAGGCTGGTGGCGATGCCGCCGGTCTTGACCAGGTAGAGAACGCCGCGATACACAAGCGGCGACGGCACGTCGGGGATGGATTTCTGGAAGCGCCACAGCACGTGCGAATCGGTGACATCGCCCGATCCGCCGAGCCGCACCGCGAGCAGGTTGTTGGCCGCCGAGCGGCGCGCGCGGAAGAACGCCCAGTCACGCTCGTCGAACAGCCCGTCGTTGTCCAGATCGACGGCGTCCCAAGTGCCGGTGGGCTGCCAGGGTTTGGGAAGCTCGGTGGGCCCGAGTTTGCGGTCCCGATTGGCGTCGGCGGCGGCGAGGACATCGGCAAACGCGGGGAGCTGGAATTGCTCGCCGGGATCGCCGCCGGGCGCCCAGCCGTTGAAGTAGAGCACGCCATCGTGGATGACCGGAGTGGACTTGACCTGCCAGGTGAGCCCACGCGTCCACCACAGTTTCTCGCCGCGCTCGACCGAGTAGGCGATGAGCTGGTAGGAGCCTGGCACGATCACCTGGAGCGGGTCGCCGGCCGGCTGATAGAGCACCGGTGTCGAGAATCCGTGGACGACTTCGGGACGGTCCTTCTTCCAGATGAGGCGGCCGGTGTCCTTGTCGACGGCGATCAGGAACGATCCGACATCCTGGTCGCATGCCAGGATCAGCCGGTTTCCCGACAGTAGCGGGGAGGCCGCCATGCCGTGCAGGTTGGTGAACGGCCCGAGCGGGATGCGCCAGCGCTCCCAGCCATCGGGTCCGTAGGAGAGCAGCCCTAAATCGCCGAAGAACACGTACACGTTCGAGCCATCGGTCGCCGGAGTTGCGGAAGCTCGATTGTTGAGGTTGTGCAGCTTCTCCTCGCGCGGGGCGGTGACGGAGCGACGCCAGAGGATCCGGCCGCTCGAGCGATCGAGCGCGAAGGTGAGGAGCTGGTCGGCTTCGAAGCCGGTGAGGAAGATGCGATCGCGGGTGAGCACGGGCGAGGATGCGCCTTTGGGAAGCGAGGTCTTCCACACGACGTTCTTGTTGGGCCCGAACTCGGCCGGGAGGCCCGACTCATCGGCGACGCCGGCGCCATTGGGGCCGCGGAAGCGCGCCCAGTCGGCGGCGGCGACCGGGAGGGCGACGCAACAGATCATCGCCGGCAGGGGCGCGAATCTCATGGATTCCTTCTATACTACACGGCGCGGTGGCGGGGTCGGAATGCCGGCGAGTCAACACTAGTCAACACTGTCAGCGCTTCCCGCGCTGCCTGCCTGGCGCCGCGCGCTGAGGAACCACTTCATCGCCGAGGCGTCGAGGACGCCGAGGTTGAGAACGCCGAAGGCGGCCTCACGGGCTTTCAGCCGGGGATTTGAGGCGGCCCGGGAGAGAACCTCGACCGTTGTGCGCCTTTGACCTTGAGGCCGCCGGCCGAGTACACTGTTGTGAAGCACACCGGCGTGCAGCGGAAAGGAAACCGTCATGTCATCGAAACAGGATCCATATGCCCGTCGCGAGTTTTTGAAGGGCGCCGGCGGCGTTGGCGCCGCCCTCGGGCTGGCCGGCACGGCGCTGGCAGCCCGTCCCGCCAAGCTGGCGTCGGGGCGGGTGCTGGGAGCCAATGACCGCATTCAGGTAGGCGTGATCGGCGTGGGCGGCCGAGGGGCGGCCGTCGCCGGTGTTTTCGACAGAATCGGCAAGGCGAACAACACCTGCCACATCGCCGCCGTGTGCGACGTGTACCAGAAGCGCGTGACCCGGAACAAGGAGCGCTTTCAGGCGGACGGCTACCTGGATTATCGGGAGATCATCAACCGCGGCGACATTGACGCGGTGCTGGTGGCGACGCCGGATCACTGGCACGCGCGGATCGCGCTCGAAGCCATGGATCGCGGCAAAGACGTGTACCTCGAGAAGCCCATGTGCCACACCGTCGAGGAGGCCAAACACCTGGTCAACACCGTCCGCGAGACCAAGCGCGTCCTCCAGGTGGGCTCTCAGACGACCTCCGGCGATCAGTGGCACAAAGCGAAAAAGGCGATCGCCGACGGAATGATCGGGCAGATGATCATGAGCCAGGGGTCCTATCATCGCAACTCGATCGAAGGCGAATGGAACTGGCCGATCGATCCGGGCGCGGGTCCGGAAGGAAAGGGCGACGACTACATCGACTGGAAGATGTGGCTGGGGCCGGCGCCGAAGCGCGCCTGGGACGCCGACCGGTTCTTCCGCTTCCGGAAGTATTGGGATTATTCGGGCGGCATCGCCACCGACCTGTTCTATCACGTCGTGGCTCCGATGAACATCTGCTGGGGCGAGCCACAGTTCCCCTACAAAGTGATGGCGGCCGGCGCCATCTCGGTTTTCAAGAACCGCCCGGACAACGCCAGCCTGCCCGACCGCGAGGTCCCCGACACGTTCCATCTCATTGGCGAATACGCCAAGGGGCACTCGATCGTGCTGAGCTCGTCGATGGCCAACAGCCAGCACATTCCCGGTCTCATTCGCGGCCACGAAGGCACGTTGATCATGGTCGAGCACGGCCGTTTCGAGGGCTTCGCCCCGCACATCACGCTGAAGCCGGAGCTGTTCGGCCGCGAGCGCAAACCGATCAGCGAGGCGTATGCCGCCAAGTGGGGAAAGGAAGAAGTCAAGATCGCCGTCGAGCCGACCGACACGATGACCGCGCACGTCAACAACTTCCTCTCCTCGATGCGCTCGCGCGAGAAGCCGACGCTGGACGTCGAGACCGGCGCCCGGGCGCAGGTGCTCATCACGATGGCCGTGCAGTCCTATCGTGAAGGCCGCGTGCTCTACTTCGACGAGGAGAAATGGAAGGTGGTCGCCAAGCCGCCGAGGGCGTAGCCCAGACGCCGCCGGTCAGGCCACCGGAGAAGAGCCGGACGAACGCGCCTTGCTTGTCAACTGCCAGCGCTCGGGAAGCTGACGAATCTCCTGGATCTGAGAGGTGCGGATCAGGCCGTGTACGGGATGGCGAAACTCCAGGTGCATGCCGCGTCCCAGGAAATGCACTTTGATCATCGACCGGCCCCAGGTCGAGCCATGCAGATCCACCAGAACCGGCTCCGGACAGTATTCCGGATGCCCGGTGATGTAGCCCCGGCCGTCGCCGCAATGCTCTAACTCGTAGAAACGGTTGCGTGTCTCGAACTCGATTACCGTCCCGACCGAAAGGCGGTCCAGGAACACGCCCCCATCAATTTCCGACTGACAGATATTACGGTTGATCTCGTCGGAAAGGTTCGCGTGCGGCCTGAACAGGCCAGTCCAAACCGCCTCTGGCTGCCAAATTCCGCTGGTCTGCATCGTCTGTTGCTCCAGGCGACAATCCACCCGGCGCCCCCCCCACCCCTCTATTATAGCCTAATTCGGCTTCGGAGCGGCTGCCGTATCATGCCATTCTATATCGCGCGGACAACCCCATGTCAAGCTCATCTCCCTAGCCGACGAACCTCGCGGCTTCGGGATTACCCGGGCCGAAATGTTTTAACATGACCATATCTTCCTTATCGCTCCGATTGGCCACGACCACGCCAAGGGAGGCGGCCTGGGCGGTCACAAACAACTCATCCTTGGTCATCTGGCCGTAGCGAATCAGCGAAGGAGTTTCGACTTCCAGGCGTCCGACGGCTCCCCAGCCCTGAACAAGAATCAGCCCGTACGCCGCCCCATCGGTGATCGTCATCGAGCGTCCGGGAAGCACCGTCAGTTCCTTGGCTGAATAGTACGGTGTGGAATACACGACCCACTTCTCTATGTAGCCGGCATGGCTCATGTAGGCCGGCTCGCGGACGGGCGCCGGCTCGAAGAGGCGATGTTTGGCGAACTCGGGATCGGTGTTGGCGTCCCAATCGAGCATGTCGAGAATGTAGTCGAGGTCGCGATGATATTCGGGAGGGACGTCTTTGACGAGCAGGTCCCACGGGACGGCGCGGCCTTCGACCATCGACTGGAACATGGCGAACACGTCGGAGTTGACCTGGGGCTCGTAAGTGACCATCGAGCCGGGGGCGTGGAGAATGCCGGCGTCGATCTGCCACCCGGAGCCCGGTTTGAGCTTGTAGGCCCGCGAATGATAAAGAATCCCGTTGTCACCCTCATTCCAGCGTTCCAGGCAGCGGCGCACATCGTGGCGCGTGGTGCCCGGCTCCAGACCCATGAATGTGTAGGGGAAGCTGTTCTCCTTGAAGTTGTATTGCGGGGGGAAGTAGTAGGCTTCCGGTTTTCCTTTACGGCCGACACGGCCGGCGAATTCCTCGGTCTGATGCAAGTGATGCGGGATGGGGCCAAGGTTGTCGAAGAACTTGCAAAGCAGGTTCCAGCCGCCGTACTGGCGCATGACATCGGCGCCGAGCAGGTCGTCGCCGATGGTATCGACGGCCTCCTTCAGCGTCACCCGTTTACCATCGACGGCGATGTAGCTGAGCCCCTCGTCCTCCGGTGTGCCGGGGCCGTTATCGGCGCGGGTGGTGGATGCAAACCAGCGCTCGTCGATTCCGCCGCGGTGCGCGCCGAGACAATAGAGATCGCGGGGATCGAGCTTCAGCCTCCCGCCGGGCATCAGGAACGAACGCGGCACCCAGCAGGGGGCCAGGCGCAGAATCCCTTCGCCGGCGGCCAGCGCGCCCCGAAGCAGAGAAACGTTGGACATGGACTATTCTCGAATGCGTCGGACGCTTACCGCCGCGGGGCCCCGGTTCCAGCGGCGCCGGCCGCCGGAGATGGCGTCCTGGCCGCGCGCGGTTTAACGCGCACCAGAATCCGCTCCGGGGCGGCGAAGCTGTTCTGCTGTGGCGAGCGAGTCTCGACCACGCCGGCGACATAAATGTGGCGCTCGACCGGCTGCGCGTTGGGCAGCGCCCAGAGCTTGAAGGATCGCAGCGACTCATCTTCGTTGAGCAACACGCCGTTCAATCCGGAGTCGGTCACGCGCACCAGCGAGGGAAGGTCGCGGACCTGGACCGGGATGCGCCCCATGAACCCGTTCTGGCGCTTCACGCTGACGACCACCTCGGCGGTCTGTCCCGGCTCGAGTTCGACCACTTTGGTCTCGGCGCTCATCAATACGTCCGGCTTCGGCATCAATGCGATCAGCCGGGTCTTGTCCTCGGGATTGGCGTGGCGGACGATCTGGCGGCCGCCGATGGCGGCCGTACCGACGACGTCCAGCGGAACGGCCTGCTCGAGGACGGCGTCCTCACGCGCGCTGAGCAGAATCGTCGCGGACTCCTGGCCTTTGGGAATGCTGTTGGCGGACGCTTCGAGTCCGGCGGGCAGGGCGGCGACGGAAAGATCGATGGGGCCGTCGTAGCCGTCCAGGCGGAACGCCGTCACCGTCAGAGGAACGATCCCACCGCGCGGAACGTTGGGGTTGCGGGGCGCGACGCTGAGGCGGAAATCGGGCTTGGGCTCGCGGATCGTCAGGCGGTAGGAGTAGGGCTCGCCGCCCAGGCCGCGCACGTCGCGGAGACGAGCGAAGTACTCGCCGTCGGCCTTCGGCGAGAACACGAGGTAGGAATCCTTCCCGTAGCCGGGGCCGCCGTCGTCATTGCGGAAGGTCAGGCGCACGAGCGGAAGCCCGTTGGGGGCGAACCGCGCGGCAGGCGGATGGATCTGGACCTTGTAGATCGGCCGGTCCACTCCATGGGCCTCCGAGGTGGTTCCGAAGAAGGTGCGCCGCTGGCCTCCAAATCCTTCCATGACCACATCCTCGTCGGGACCGTCGGGCACTTCCTCGATGCGCACGATTTCGTTACCCATGAGCATATGGTCGCCGGTCGAGATCATGTTCCAGGCCTGCACGCGGACGCCGCGCGAAGCCGAATCGTGATCGCGCAGCACGGTGAACGTTTCCCAGACCGCGCGCACGGTCGCCTGCTCGATGGGCTGGCCGCGGAGATCCAGCACTTCGATGAGCGAATCCATCTCCGAGCCGAGCCGGCGCGCGTTCACCTCCAGTACGATTTTCTGCCCTTTGCGCGCCGGGAAGCGGAAGTAATTCTCGACGGGAATCCCGTTGACCGGCGCGGCGATCCGGCCGTTGATCGTCACGGGAACCGTCACCGCCCGCGCGGCCGCCGCGGTGCGGTTGTCGCCCGTCGACTCGATCTCCGGCTCCTCCCCCACCGCCAGCCTCAACTCGTTGAACGTGGGTCCGGCCGGCGCCTTGTGGCGAAGGACGGCGGATTTCTCATCCTCCTTCGACGGGTCGCCTCTCACCACGGCGGCGTTCGAGCCGAGATTGTACCCCTCGAGGGCGATCCGCCGCTGGCTTCCCCGCTCGATGCCCAGCGGAAAGGCGGCGGTCACCAGCGGCAGTTTGCCGGCCAGGATTCGATAGAAGTTTCCGCCGCGGCCGCTCGACTCGTAGTCGGCGACGCGGATGTAGTAAGTCCCGGCTTTTTCGAAGCGGTGCGCAAACCGTGTGAGCAGCGAAGCGCCGTCATAGCCGAACTCGCGGACAACGGTCTGGTCTTCGGCGAGGATGCGGATAACCGGCTGGAGACTGGAGCCGATCAGCGAGGCGCCGTTGTCGAAGACGACCTCCTCGCCGGCTTTCACCTGAATCTTGAAGTGATCGACATCGCCGGATCTGGAGATGGCGCCAGCCAGAATGGTTGGCAGATAGGTTTCGAAGGCGTTCTCCGGCGTATCGTTCGGCTCACGGTCCGGGCTCTCCCCGAAATAGGGTTCGACGACGAACGAGCCTTCCGGACTGGTGCCGAGCGGCGTCAGCAGGCGGAAGCTCACCCGGCCGATATTGGCATCCGCGGCCACATCGACCTCGATGGTCACCTGGTTTCGCGGCGGCAGCGGGCCGACATCGATGGTCGAGGGAGTCCCGTTGGAGCCCAGGCGGATGTCGGCGAGATCGGGGAGCTCCTTGACGCGCAGGATTCTGCCGGTAATGCCCGGCTCGCTGAAATAGACGGCCGAGGTTCTCGCCAGATTCAGGCCCTCGACGGTCATCTCGACCGTCGTGCCACGCGACAGGCCCTGCGGCGTGAACACGTTCAGTGTAGGCGGCGTAATCCGGGGTCCGGTGGGATGAGGCGCGGTCTGCGCCGCCCCCACCGCCGCGATCGTCAGCAGCAATCCAATTTGCTTCATGGCAGCAACCTCTCACTTGACAAGCTGAAGCTTGTCTCACTGAGCAGCGTCAGGGAACCGTCAAGACGCCCGACGGCAAGCGTCTTGCCATCGGGTGAAAAGTCGACCCCGTAAGCCCAGTCCGGCTGTTCGGAGAGGACCTGGACTTCGCCGAGATCGGCGGCGCGCAGCATCTTCAAGGTGCGATCGGCCGCCGACGACACGAGCGTCCTTCCGTCGGGCGACCAGGCCAGCTTCAGAATCGCGTCTTCGTGCGCGATGAGCGAATCGAGGATCCGGCCGCCGGTCTCTCCGAGCGACCAGATGCGGATGGTTTTGTCCATCCCGCCGGCGGCCACCTTCGTGCCCGTCGGATCGAGCGCCAGCGTGTTGATCCCATCGAGCGGTTCCGACAGCGTGTACAGTCTGACGCCGGTGGCCGGATCCCAGACCTTGACGGTGCGGTCGGCGGCGCCGGAGACGAGGCGTTTGCCGTCCGGCGAGAAAGCCAGCGCGTACACCGCGTCAATGTGATCTGTCAGCGTGCGCAGCTCGCTGCCGGTCGCCGGGTCCCAGATCTTGATGAGCTTGTCGTAGCTCGAGGTCGCCAGCCACTTCCCATCCGGCGAGAAAGCGACGGCATAAATGCAATCGTCGTGGCCGGCGATCGTGACCATTGAGGTGCGCTCGACGACGTCCCAGATCTTGACCTCGCCGCGACGCGCTGGCAGCCCGCCGCCGGCCGCCAGCCACCGGCCGTCCCTGGAGAAAGCGAGGGCGCGCACGGCGTCGGCATGAGGGCCGAGGGTGTGTATGATTTTGCCGGTGCGCGGGTCGGCCAGGCGCACCTCCTTGAATCCGCCGAGAGCGATCGAGAGCCCACGCGGATGGTAGGCCATCGAGTAGATTTGCGGTTTCAGCGCGACCTTGGGCTGGATCGAGGGGGCTTTAGCGACGCCGGCTTCGCGCAACCGGGCGGCCTCTTCCGGAGTCGGGGGATTGGCGCCGGCGTCGATCCATTTTTGAATCGCGGCGATGTGGCCCGCGCTGAGCTGCGTGCCGTCCATCGGCATAATGGGCGCGAGCTTGCCGGTGATCATCAGGAAGAGGCGGCTCTCGGCGCTGTGGCCCGGGACGACCACGACGCCGTGGGTGCCGCCCTTCATGAGGGACTCGTGGGTGTCGAGATCGAGGCTGCCCATCTTGACGCCGCCGGCGTGGCAGCCGGCGCAGCGCGCGGCAATAATCGGGGCGATATCCCTGGCGAACGAGGGCGGGTCCTGCGGGCAGACGGCCAGCGGCCACAACAGGACCAACGACAGGCGGGACATCAGTGGTTGAACAAGAACTCTTTACTGGTCAAAAGCGACCAGGCCAGGTCTTCGAGCGCCTGCCGGCGCGTCTCCCTGACGACCTCGGGCGATCCCTTGGCCAGGCGGCTGGCGGCCAGCGTTTCGGCGAGCTCGCGCCGCTCCTGCTCGTTCGGATGACGGCTGAAGGCGGACAGAATCAGGTGCTCGACCATCCGCGACTCGCTCAAGCCGAGCTTCAGCATGAGCGCGAGGTTGCCGTCGGCCGCGCTCAGCTTACGGTTCAGCGTATCGCCGTTGATGACGTGCAGCGCCTGGCTGATGCTCGGGTCCGAGGACCGCTCGCCGGCGTCGCAGACGATGCGCTCGGGGCGGCCGAAGACGGACAGGAACCGCGAGGTGACGCGCACATCCGGGAGCTGCATCGCGCGCATGCCCGCCGGGTAGCCGGCAAACGCGGTTGGCACGCCGGCGACCTGCGCCATCGCGTCCAGGATGACTTCGGCGGGAAGCCTCTTGAGGATGTATTTGGAGTAGTAGGTGTTGTCGCCCTGGTTGGTGGCGTTGGCTTCCGAGGAAAGCTGGTAGGTCGACGAGTTCATGATGGTGCGGATCAAGTGCTTGATGTCGAACCCATGCCCGATGAAGTCCTTGGTCAACGCGGTGAACAGCTCTTCGTTCGAGGCCGGGTTAGTGGCGCGCACGTCGTCGACCGGATGACACAGGCCGCGCCCCATGAAGTTGCCCCAGACGCGGTTGACGATCGAGCGGGCGAAATACTGGTTGTCGCGGCTGGTCAACCACTGCGCGAAATGCAGGCGGCGGTCGGCATCCGAGTCGAGCGGCATCGCCTGGCCGTCGAGCGGCGCCGGCTCGAGCGGCCGCAGCAATCGCGGATGATTGATGTCGCCGGAGGCCTTGGCATACACGATGGTCTCCCCGGGCCGGTCGCCGTTCTTCAGGCCCACGCGGGAGAAGAGATTGGCGAACTGGTAGTACTGCCGCTGGGTCCACTTCTCGAGCGGATGGTTGTGGCACCGTGCGCAGGTCAGCCGCTGGCCGAGAAACGCCTGGGTGACGTTTTCGCTCAGATCGATGGTGTCCTTATGGAGAACGAAATAATTCAAGGCGCCGTGCTGGCGGCTGCTGCCGGAAGAAGTGAAAATGTCGCGCGCGAACTGGTCCCAGGTCTTATTGGACTTGACGCTGTCGCGGATCCAGTTGTAGAACGGCCACATGGCGTTGGCGCCGATCTTGCGCGAGGAGACCAGCAGCAGGTCCGACCATTTGTAGGCCCAGTAGTCGGCGTACTCATCGCGCTCGAGCACCCGGTCGATCAGCTTGCGCCGTTTGTCGGCCGCCGAGTCGTTGAGAAACTCCTCGACCTCTTCGGCGGTCGGAAGGATGCCGGCGGCGTCGAGAAACGCCCGTCGGATGAAGGCCGTGTCGGAGCTTGGCGGGGAGGGCGCCAGGTTCAGACTCTTCCATTTGGCGGCGGCCAGCTCATCGACAAAGTTGGATCGCGGGAACTTCGTGAACAGCGACGGATCGACACGATGGTCAAACGGCACGACGAGGCGTGAATAGAGCACCTTGCTGGCGTACCACAGGGTGACGGCCGCCTCGCCCTGGCCGTTCATCTTCACGCGGCCGTAGTCGTCGACGCCGGCGACGCCTTCGTTGTTCGAGCTGAATTTGGTCCAGCGCGTGACATCGTGGACCGAACCGTCGTTGTAGCGCGCCCGGACGACCAGTTGCTGGTCGGCGGCAGGTTTCAGAATCGCCGACGCCGGATACACTTCCAGGGAGACGACCTCGACGTCGTTCGGCTCCGGCGGGGGCGCGCCGGCGGCGATCCACTCGGCGAGGACGCGGTACTCGAGCGAGTCGGGCCGGAAACGCTTGCCGCCGCCATGGGGGATGGCGAAGGTGGCTTTCTGGAGGATCAGGCTGGCGGCGGGATCGGCGAGCGAGACGCGCCGGCCGACCGCGTGCCGGGTGAGCGTGCCGTGATCCACTTCCGGATCGTATCCGCGCAGAGTGAGCTTGAAGCCGTTCTTGCCGGCGAGCGCGCCGTGACAGGCGCCCTGATTGCAGCCCGTCTTGGTCATTACCGGAATGACGTGGTTGCGGAAGCTCCACGCAAACGGCGCTTTGGCGCCCTTCACGCGCACCTTCACCGAGGCTTTCCGCCCGTCCAGATTCGCGGTGACGAGCGTGTCGCCGTCGCCGGCGGGAGTGAGCATCCCGGTGGGGTCGACGGTGACGATCGCCGGGTTCGTCGAGGTCCACAGCGCCAGCCGCGTGCGGTCTTCCTGAACGGCGCCGGCGACCCACTGGGCGAGCAGTTGCTGCCGCGCCTCGGGTCCGGACAGGTCCACGGTTTCAGGAAGAACGACGAGTCGAGGATCGGGCTGGGCCCAGCCGATCGCCGCGGCGAACAACGGAATCAAAGCCACTCGCATGACGACGCCGTTTCCTCAACTGAACAGTTCTTTGATCGGCTCGATGCCGCGATCGACGATCGGAATCGGGCGCCCCTGCGCGCCGGGCAACTCGACTTCCAGGTCGATGCCCAGCCCATGATACACGGTCGCCGCGACGTGGGCGGGCGTTAGCGGGCGGTCCTTGGGAAACGCGCCGATCTCATCGGAGGCGCCGACTACCTGGCCGCCTTTCAGCGGCCCGCCGCCCATGAGGATGGTCCAGCATTGCGGCCAGTGGTCGCGCCCACCGGCGGGATTGACCTTGGGCGTGCGGCCGAACTCGCCCATCGCCAGCACCATCGTTTCGCTGAGCAGCCCGCGGTCGTGCAGGTCTTCCAGCAGCGAGCTGTAGGCCATGTCGAACATCGGGCCGACCAGGTCGCGGTAGCAACTGATCGGGCTGAAGGGCTTCGAGCCGTGGATGTCCCAGGTGATCTCGTCGAACACGGTCTCGAACATGTTGACGGTGACGAACCGCACGCCGGCCTCGATCATGCGGCGCGCCAGCAGGCAGCTCTGGCCGAAGCGGTTCAGGCCGTACTTCTCGCGGACCTTCTCCGGCTCCCGATGCAGCTCGAACGCCTCGCGCGCCTTTTGCGAGGACATGAGCGTGTAGGCCTGCTGGAAGGTCGCGTCCAGCAGCCGCGCGTCCTGCGACGTTTCAAACTTGCTGACGGAGCGGTCGACCATCTCACGCCAGTTCTTGCGGCG
>Ga0247727_10015616_pt1 | contig 12417 bp, 10 predicted proteins | sample WisWelCaveWW1625_FD_202498 | JGI IMG/M metagenome (GOLD analysis project Ga0247727, IMG submission 202498) | Biofilm microbial communities from Wishing Well Cave, Virginia, United States - WW16-25 | ecosystem: Environmental > Aquatic > Deep subsurface > Groundwater > Cave microbial mat | place... | reverse complement strand
CTTTTGCGCTCCTCGGCCGCGAGCACGCAGGCGAACGCCACCGCGACCGCCAGGAGCGGCGTCGCGACGATCCGCGTGCGCCGACGGGTGTTCCCGCGTTCAGGTTCCATAGACTCCCATCCCCGTGCCCCGCCTTTAGGTGCTTTGTTGTATACACAAGCCGCCGTGCAAAAGGCAAGCGAATTCTCTCGTCCCACAACCTGGATAATCACGGAATTCCCAACAGAATGCAGAGTCATCGAGCATCCGCGCCCTTGACGAAACAGTATCGACCGTGTACATGGACGCGGGGAGTATCCGTGCCGGAACGTCCTGGACGACAGCCGCGAGAGATCCCACCACCCGGCCCAGACGACAACGTCCGGACCGGCTCGTGGTGGGTCGTGACGAGCCGCGGGAGAGGGTCATGATCAGGGAAAAGGACAGGTGGCCGGCTTCCACCCCATCGCGTTTCTGCCCGCGGTGGCTCGCGACGGTAATCGTGCCCGCTCTCCTGGTCACGGCGCGGGCTACCGCGCAGGAGGCGAGCCCGGGCCAGCAGGACGAGCTTCGGCAGCGGCTCGAGCGCGCCGAAACGCGCATCGCCGTGCTGGAGGAGCTGGTGAGGCGCCAGGCGGAACAACTCGAGACTCTCCGCGCGTCGGCGGCCCCAAGCGCGCCGACGGCGGTCTTGCCGACGCCCGCGCCGAGCGCGCCGGAGACCAAGGTGGTGGTCGCCGGCCAGGCGGCTCCCGAGCTCCCCGTGACCCACCAGAGCCGCGCCGTCAAGTTCAACGGGCTCGTGCAGGTCTGGTATGCCGCCGCCGACCAGGGCTTCAACGACACGTTCCGCATCCGGCGCACCGAGCTGTATCTCAGCGGGGACATCACCAAGAAGGCGAGATGGCAGGTGATGGTCGACCCTTCCAAGTCCCTTGCTCTGGACGTCGGCACCACGTCGGTGTCCGGCACGCCCGTGCTCACCTCGGTGGCGCCGACCCAGTCGACGCGTGAGCTCCAGAACGCGTTCCTCACCTTCGACCTCGCCAAGAAGCTCCAGCTCAACGCCGGCCAGTTCAAGCTGCCCCTGAGCCTCGAGGGGTTGCAGTCCTCGGGCAAGCTGGACACGGTCGAGCGCGCCCTCTTCCTCTCGGATCGGGCCCGCGGCGGGAACTACGGCGACGTGCGCGATATCGGGCTCATGATCTTAGGCGCCGCAGGTCCGCAGGTGGATTTCCAGGCCGGGATCTTCAACGGCCTGGCGGAGAGCCAAAACGAGCTCGATCGCAACAACCAGAAGGCGTTCGCGGGCCGCCTAGTCGGGCGTCCCGTCGGCGACCTGCAGCTGGGCCTCTCCGGAGCCCGGGGCAACGGGGCGCTCCGGCGGGACCGCCTGGAGGCCGAGCTCCAGTTCGTGCGGGGACCCCTCCGCCTGAAATCGGAGTTCGTGACGGGCCACGACGGGTCGCTGCACCGCCGTGGCTTGTACGGGCACGCCGGCTATCGGTTCTGGCCGAAGGTCGAGACGGTATTCCGCGTGGATGGCTGGGATCCCGACACCGACTCGGAAGCGACGCAGGCCAGCGTGAGCGAGCTCGACTACATCGCGGGCGTCAACGTGTTCCTCTCGCGGCACAACCTCAAGCTGCAGCTGGAATACCTCCGGAAGACGTTCGGGAGCGACGCCCTGCCTTCCCGCAACGTGCTGCTCCTGAACACGCAGACGTTCTGGTGAGCCTGCCCGAAACCGCGGATGGACCCCGGGATCGATCTTGGAGTATTGTTGTGAGCCTGTCTCCGTCGACGCCGGGACGGGAGCCGATGTCGGAGGACAAACGGATGGGAATCCTAGCTGGAATCGTGTTCGCGTTGAGCGCGCTCGTAGCCGAGGCCGGGCCGGCCCAGGACTCCGAAACGAAGGTGAACCTGGAAGGCCTGCCCCCTGCCGTGGTGGAGGCAGTCAAGGCGCAGAGTCAGGGTGCCACGCTGCGCGGCGTCGCCAAGGAGGTGCGCGGCGGCGTGACGCTGTATGAGGCCGAGATGACCGTCGAAGGACGGATCAAGGACGTGACCATCGACGCCCGGGGGAAGATCGTGAGCATCGAAGAGCAGACGACCTTGAACGAGATCCCCGCGGCCGCCCGCGCGGCCATCGAGAATGCCGTCGGGACGGGCAAGCTCGTGCTGGTCGAGAAGGTGACGGAAGGCGGGAGAACGTTCTTCGAGGGTCACATCAGCGACGGACACAAGGAGCGCGAGGTGAAGGTGGACGACAAGGGCAAGCCGGTCGAGTTGTGACGGTCCCTCATGCGTCCCGGACTCGGCAACCCTGGAGGTTCAGGATGAATGGAGACACAACCGGGCTGGTGAAGTCCCGGGGGCCCGCTCTGATCGTCGCAGCCGTCCTCGGCCTCACCTGGACCGGCCCCGGTCCAGTCCTCTCGGCGGGGGCGAGCGGGCCGAAGCCCCCGCCGGCGGTCCAGGAAACCGGGAAGTCGACCGCGCCCGAGGTCGTGGTCTATGCGTCCGAGCTGCCGCGGCGCGTTCTGGCCGAGTTCGACTTCTGGGACGACCCGGGCTCCCCGGGAGGCAGGATGGTCGGAACTCCGAACAAGGGGGACGAGCTGGACCCTCCCCCCGAGGACGACCCTCACGTGGTCTTCAAGGTGCCGGTGGAGCGTGGCGTTCCTTACCGCTGCTGGATTCGCATGAAGGTGGGGGCGTCGAAAGGGGTATCGCAGGCGAACAAGCTCTGGGTGCAATTCTCGGACGCGGTGGATAAGGCGAACCACGGAGTGTTCCGACCGGGCACGGACAGCTACCTGACGGCGCAGGGGCCCACGCGGGAGGGCTGGACGTGGGTGGGGTGCGACGAGGCGGGCCCCAATCCGCCCCCGACTCTGATCTACTTCCAGACCAAGGGCGACGTCACCGTACGCGTGCAGGCGGGAATGGAAGGGGTCGGGTTCGACCAGTTCCTGCTGAGCCCCGGACGGTTCCTGGAGAAACCGCCCTCCGAGGTCGTGGTGAAGAAATAGGGGAAGCGAGGAGGACGAACGATGGGAAGCATGGATGCCCCCGCGCGATGGGCCGATGTGCTCGTCAGGACCGTCGTGGCGGCCGTGGTCGCTTTCGTGGTCCTGCAGCTAAAGGAGTGGTTCGACGCCGGCGCGTTCGACACGTCCGGCACCGCGGTCGACGCGGCATGGATCGCGGGCGGGACCCTCGTGGTGAACGCGGTCCTCAAGTGGGCGAAGTCGGCCTGAACTGCGAACTGCGGATCTTCGCCGCCCCGGGAACTCGCCTTGCGCCACGAGAATCGGCGCGCGGACGGGGTCGAACGTGCAATCGCCGGGAGTACGTTTACACGAACGAGTCGCTGCGGCGTGTTCCCACGAGGTGAAAGTGCGGACGCGCGTACCTGGCCACGTCAACGCACCCCGTTCGAGAACAGGACTACGCAGCGCGTTTCAGCGTGACGAGCGGGAGGTGCTTTCGGCCCTCTCGGTAGCTGATGCTGAGGTCGATGGGCACGCCTAGCCGACCGCGAACCAGCGCCTGCGGCCCGGCGCAGGGCCCCGGGGCCAACTTGGCCGTGGTTCGAACCGCGGCGTACGGCAGACAGGGCGACGATGGAAGTAAGCCTCGCCTGGAGTCCGCGTTTCCAGGCCAGCATGCGGACGGTCGCCCTTGTACCACGTGGCGTACAACGAGATCTCGCGCTGGAACTCGGCGAGATGGTACGGGACGAGGATGCGCCGCGTGCACTCGTTCTTCGTCGCGCAGATGAAGCGCTCGATGACCACGAGGCTCCCGTACCTGCCGATCGCCCCGAAGCGCTGCTGGATTCCTCTCCGACGGCACCAACGGCGAAACGTCGCCGCGACGAACTGCTTGCCGTGGTCCGTGATGAGGTGCTTGGGCGTTACCCCGGCCCTCCGGACAACGTCCGCGAGGAACACCTGGATCTGTGCGGACGATGGGAGGCGCGCGAGTACCACGACTCCCATGGCGCGGCGAGAGTAGTGGTCGACCACGACGGCGAGCCACCAGCAGAAGGGCCAGCGTTGCGGAAGCGCGAACGGCAACCACGGCGTCCAGAAGCCGAGCGCCGTGGGAACCGTGGTGAGCTCGACCCGAGACTGCTTCGCACGTCGAGCGTCACCGTTTCCACGACGTTGCCGCGGTTGCTGACCAGCAGTTCGAACGTGGCGGGAGCGCCGGAGGCCGACCGAGGAGACATAGGACCCCTTTACCGGACGCTCGGAGGCGCGGGTACTCGTGGGCAAGGGCGAACAGGTTGCTTCTACCGACTGCACTCCAAGGTTCACCGCCAGCACGGTTTGAGGGACAGGGAATTTCATCGCCGAAACCAGACTCGGGGGCCGTTCTAGGACCGACGCGACCCGCCGATCGGCGTGAATCGGCCGGCGGCCTGGCCCGACTCCCGCGCCCGTCGAGCCTCCGGGCGACTGCCGGGCGTTCGGGCCTCCGGTGAGACGTGGTGCGTCTCGTACTCGAGGACGTAGCGCTCGAAGTGCTCCTCGAACAGTCGGTAGACGATGGTGCGCTCGGGGTGGCTGGGCCGTCAGAGCCGCACTCCGAGGAACGCTCGGTTCTTGTCACGGTTCGGACGACCCGACAAGATGGAGTCGGGACCGGGTCTAGAAACCGGGAAGGTTCGCGTCCCGACCCGGAACCTCCCGGGCCGCGCCCGAGCTCCACGTCGAATCTGGGCAGTCCACGCGCACGAGCCAGTAGAACCCGCCTCCACGCGGGGGGTTCTCCGGCGCCTGGATCGACGTCGTCATCGCGATCGTGCCCGTCGCCAGGACGTTGTAGGACGACACCTGCGCGAGGTCCCCCCGCACGTGGTCAACGCTCACCGGGAGCGCCCAGGTGAACGCGGTCTTGCTCGCTGCGCGGATCCCCTGGGCGAAGAACGCCGTGCCCGTCCCGCAGCCTTGCTCGCAGTCCGACGAGCAGCCGTCCCCGTCGAGGTTGTTCCCGTCGTCGCACGCTTCTCCGGGCGTCGCGATCCCGTTGCCGCAGCGCGTGAGCGTGCAGTTCCCATCGCAGCCGTCGCCGCTGACCACGTTGGCGTCGTCGCACTCCTCGCCTGCCGTCACGATCCCGTTGCCGCAGGCGGTGGGCGTGCAGTTGACGTCGCACCCGTCGCCGCTCGTCGTGTTCCCGTCGTCGCACTCCTCGCCCGCGGTCACGATCCCGTTCCCACAGGCCGTGAACGTGCAGTTCGCGTCGCAGCCGTCGCCGCTGTCCACGTTGGCGTCGTCGCACTCCTCGCCTGCCGTCACGATTCCGTTGCCACAGGCCGTGAGCGTGCAGTTCGCGTCGCACCCGTCGCCGCTCGTCGTGTTGTTGTCGTCGCACTCCTCGCCCGGATCGATGGCGCCGTTGCCGCAAAACACCGGGCTCCCGCCGATCGCCGAGAACGCGAGGATGAAGGTGTTCGGGATTCCCGTGGTCGCGCCACCGGGTACGCTCGGCTGGCCGAGCGAGAACGCTTCGGCTCCGCTGGCGCCGATCACCGCCAGGGCGTCCGCCTCGCTCCCCGCCGCACCGTAATAGATGTTGAAGCTCTTGCTCTCGCCGGAGCCAAGTGTGCCGAAGTCGAAGTCGAACAGGGCGCCGAGGTCGCCGGGACCGGCGTCGGTCACGGGGCCCGGCTGGGTGGAGTTGAACAGCAAGGGGTTTAGGGAGTTGAGCCAGTTGGTGTCGCTACGGAGAAGGTTCGTCGCGGTGCCGTGCTCCAAGGTCACGAACTCGCTCGCGGGGGTCGGGTAGATGTCCCAGTCCATGATGCGGCGGTACAGCAGGTGCGTGGGCTGCACGCCGATGTTCTGGATCGTGACCGTGATCTCGTACAGCTGCGGGGTGCTCGGAGCGGGATGGAAGTCGTGGGTGACGCGGAAGATCCCGTCGGCCGTGTCCACGCTGGAGACCGCCCTGTCCGGAGTGGACTCGAACGATTGCACGCTCATGTTGGTCGGGCCCCCTGCCGCGTTGGTGCCCGCCCAGGCGCCCGTGGTGACGTCGGCGACCCCCCAACCCTCGGCGGGCAAGCCCGCTTCGGTGGCGGCGGCGCCCGTGACGTTGTAGCGAAGGCCGATCCATCCGACCCCCTCCTGCGGGCTCTCGGGAAGTGGGTCGCGCTCGAAGGGGATGTTCAGGTGGCCCTGGCAGCCGACGCCGAGGGTGATCGTGCCATTCGTGAGGATCGCACCGGACTGGCAGGGCTCGCAGACGTCGCCCACTCCGTCGCCGTCGGAGTCGAACTGGCCCGGGTTGAATGTGAAGACGCAGTTGTCCGCGTCCGTGCACGCCCCGTCGAAGTCGTCGTCGAGCCTCCCGGGACCGAAGCAAAAGTCGCAGACGTCGCCGATTCCATCGAGGTCCGCGTCCGTCTGGGGCGGATCGGGATTGAACGGACAAACGTCCGCGCGGTTGCAGTGGCCGTCGCCGTCGGAATCATAGTCCCCGGGGCAGAGGTCACAGGCATCGCCGACGCCGTCGAAATCCGAGTCGTCCTGAGTCGGATTGGGAGTGAAGATGCAGTTGTCCACGTCGTCGCAGATGTCGTCGAGGTCGAAATCGCCAGCCCCTGCGCAGTGAATAAGCGGGGCATGTGCGTCCGAGGGTGACTGGAGAACGAACAGGCCCAGCCCGGTCAGGACGAAGGTTGCGAGTCCACGTGGCGGCTTGAGCATGAACCCCCCTCTGGCACGGCTGGCTCGATCCGTCTGAAAACCCGGCTGCAGTGAGTATACCGCCGGACTCACGAGGAAGACGGAGGTTTCGGGCGAGCTACGCGGGATTCTCCCCCTCCCCCGCAATCCGCTCCTGCGCCCGCCGGGCCGCGCGAACGAACGCCTCGACCCTGTCCAGATCCTTCTTCCCGGCGGCGAACTCGACCCCCGAGGCCACGTCCACGCCGTACGGGCGCGCCTCGGCGATCGCCTCCTCCACGTTCTCGGGATCGAGCCCTCCCGCGATCACGATCTTTCCGTAGAGGGAGAGCCCGCGCGCCTTCCTCCAGTCGAAACGCTCCGTGGCGCCGCCCTCAGGACGCCACGCGTCGAGGAGGTACGTGGTGCACGGATACAGGCCGAGGATCTCGGGGCGGAACCCCTGGGAGACGCGAAACGCCTTGTACCACGGGATCGGAGAGAGCGACGCGGCGTCCTCGGGTGTCTCGTCCCCGTGGAGCTGGACCGCGGTGAGCCCCACGTCTCTCGCGATCATGGCGATCCGCCATGGCTCCTCGTCCACGAACACTCCGACGCGGGTCACGAATGCCGGCAGTCGCTCCGCGATGCGGCGGGCGGCCTCGGGCGGAATGTAGCGGGGAGATTCGGGCCAGAAGTGGAACCCGATGGCGTCGGCACCCAGGAGTGCCGACTCGAGGGCGTCGCGCTCCTCGGTGATCCCGCAGATCTTGACGACGAGACGCAGTCTATTTCACCGCGAACTTGACGAACACCGGCTCGACGAGCTCGGGCGCCTCGAGGAACATCTCGAAGCGGTGGCCCAGGACCCCGCTCTTCGGCCTGGGGAAGTAGATGTAGTCGACGATGTATCCGAATTGCGGGACGGAGATCGAGTCCCGGACGAGGGTCGACCGGAACGGGGCGACCGCGACGTCGCGCACCGGGCTGAACATGCTGGGGTAGCGCGTGAACGTCGCGAACCGGCCGGCCAGGATCCCCGCGAGCTCCTCGAGCCTCCGATCGAAATCCAGGTAGTCGTAGCTCTCGAGGAGATCGCGCGGCCCGACGCAGGGATAGCGGTTCCCCTCCTGATCCACCAGGGTGAACGATTCCCGGGTCAGCGTGATGTTCCGGATGCCGCGGTTTCCCACGGAGATCTCGAAGGGAACGTAGGGGGAGTCGTCCCTGTCCCGGGTCGAGCGCGTGTCCACGACGAAGGTGAGGAGCTTCCCCTCCTCGATGTAGGCGAACGTCGACAGGGTGCGATCGATCCCGGGAGCCGGGATCGCCGCCAGCGGCCTCTCCGCGCAGCGGGGCGTCGCGAGGAGGAGGCTCGCGAGGGCGAGGACGGCTGCGATGCGACCCATGACGCCGAGATTATTTCGCCCGGTCCCCGGCGTCAAGTCGGGGATGGCACTTCTCACTGCACGCGTGCCGCACGCCGATCCAGGAGCCAGCGCCGTCCGGCCGCTTCGAGGACCCCTCGTGACGGTCGGCGCCCCGTCAGGATCTCGAACTGGAGCGCCGCCTGCTCGACGAGGAGGGAAAACCCGTCCACGACCGAAAGCCCCCGCCGACGCGCCGCACGAACCAGGGGGGTCGGCTCGGGCCCGTAGAGCACGTCGAGGACGACCCGACCGCAAAGACGCGAGGGAGCGAGCACGTCCTCGCCCTCGCGTCCGAGGGGGGTCGCCTGGACGAGAATGTCCCACTCGGCCGATCTCAGGGCCTCGAGACGGTCGGCCTTCCCTCCGATCTCCTCCGCCGCCCGCTCCGCGCGTCGCCGATCGCGATTGAAGAAGGTGACATGCCCCCCCGCCGCCACGAGGGACGCCGCGATGGCGCGTGCGGTGCCCCCCGCCCCGACGACGGCGACGCGGGTTTCGGCGAGGTCGATCTCCCGTCCGAGGAGCGTGAGCGCCGCGGGTCCGTCGGTGTTGTACCCGAGCCAGCGACTCTCGCCTGCGAGAACGGTGTTCACCGCCCGCGCGGAGCGCGCGCACGGATCCTCGAGGCTCGCGCGCTCGGCGAGGCGCTCCTTGAGCGGCATCGTCACCCCCAGACCCGCGAGCCCCAGGATCCCGGCCTCTCCCACCAGAGGAGCGACCTCGTCGGCGTCCTGCGCTTCGACCGGGATGTACCGGGCATCGATGCCGGACTCGCGGTATCCGGCGGCATGCATCGCGGGCGAAGGGCTCGCCTCGACGGGCTGCCCCACGAGGGCGAACCGCCTCGTCGCATCGCTCACGCCGAGGACGTCGTACACCTCGAGGAGATCGACGGCACGGAGCTGCCCTTCCCCGGTCTCGGCCCCGAAAGAAGCGGAGCCGTAGGTCGCCCAGGATCCCCACGAAGGGGCCAGGATCCGCGTCGGGGTCCCCGCCGGACCCGTGGCGAAGGCGGCGAGGACTCGCCCGGCCTTCCGCGCCACGGAGAGAATCTCCCGCACTGCGCCGGCATCCACGGGGGATCGTGCGCGGGGTACGATCTTGAGCCGTCCGGCGAAAGCTCCGCCCATCTCCCGAAAGAGGCCGAGGAGCGGCGCGATCTCGCACGGGCCCCCGTGATGGGACAGCACGACCCGCTCCGGATCGCCCCTCGAGGCGAGGTGGGCCGACGGCCCTCCCCACTCCACATCGATGAATCGGGCCCCGGCACCGAGCGCTCGCGTGAGAATCTCCCGCCGCTCCTCCTCCGAGCCGTCGAACCCCCCTCCGTCCCGGACCGCGCGCGCGGTCACGATGACGGGACGGTCCGCGCGCCGCACCATCCCCTCGACCTCGGCCGCGCGGAGATGGTCGGCGCGGATCTCGACGAGGCCGCACCCTCGGGGGGCCTCGCGCATCCGCGCGAGCGTGGCCTCCGCTCCTTCCTCGAGGATGGAGAAGACCACGACTCTCTCCGCATGGCCGTTCATCTCAGAGCAGCGACACCGGATCCACGTCCACGTGGATCGCCCGGTGAGGGATCTGCCCCTGGACCGCGGCGAGCGCGCGGTCCACCGCCGTGACGAGCTTCCGCCGCCCGGCGGAGCGGACCAGGATCTGCTGGCGGTGCAGCCCCTTGAGCTTCTCGATCGGGGCGGGGCCGGGTCCCGCCAGGAGGAGCCTTCCCTCCCCTTCCTTCCGGAGCGCCTCTGCCAGCGTCTCCGCCCAGCGGAACGCCTTTCCCGCGTCCCGATGGATGACCAGGATCTGAACGAGCGCGGTCAAGGGCGGGTAGCGAAGGGCCCTCCGGTACAGGATCTCGCGCTCGTAGAACGCGTCGTAGTCCTGCAGTGCGGCCTCGGCGAGGACCGGGTGCGTGGGATCGAAGGCCTGCACGATGACCGAGCCCGGCACCGCCCCTCGCCCTGCGCGCCCCGACACCTGGGTGAGGAGCTGGAACGTTCGCTCGGCCGCGCGGAAATCGGGGAGCCCCAGGGTCTGATCGGCCGAGAGGACGCCCACCATCGTGACGCGGGGGAAATCGTGTCCCTTGGCGATCATCTGGGTCCCCACGAGGATGTCGATCTCGCCGCGGTCAAACCGGCGCAGGATCGCTTCGTGCTCTCCTCGCCTCCTCACGGTGTCCCGGTCCATCCGGGCGATCCTGGCGCCGGACACGAGCCCCCGGAGCTCGTGCTCGATCCTCTCGCTCCCTTCCCCGACCTGGCGCAGATCGATGGCACCGCACGTCGGACAGAGATCGGGAAGCTTCCTCTCGTTGCCGCAGTAGTGGCACCTCAGTCTCCGCGCCCCGTCGTGCCAGGTCATGGCCACGCTGCACCCCGTGCACGTGACCCGTGTCCCGCACGAGGGGCAGTGGATCGCCACCGCCCAACCCCGCCGGTTCCTGAGCACCAGCGCTTGCTCCCCCCGGGCGACGCACTCGCGCAGAGCCTCCACGAGGACTCCCGAGAGCGGCCGCACGGCGCCGGTCCGGCGGTACTCGTCGCGCATGTCCACGATGCGCACGACGGGGAGTGGCCGGCCCTCCACCCGCCCGCCGAGCGTCAGGAGCGCGTACCGTCCGGAGCGGGCATGGTGGAAGGACTCGAGCGAGGGAGTTGCCGACCCCAGGATGAGGACCGCCCCCGCCTCCCGGGCCAGGACGACAGCAAGATCCCGCGCATGGTACCTGGGGGAGTCCTGCTGCTTGTAGGACGCGTCGTGCTCCTCGTCGACGATCACGAGCCCGAGGTCGGAAACGGGGGCGAAGACCGCCGAGCGCGCCCCCACGACGAACCTGAAGCGGCCACCGCGCACGCGCTCCCACGCGACGTGACGATCCCGCGGCGCCAGAGCGCTGTGGAGGACCGCGACCTCGCCGGGAAAGCGCCGCTCGATCCTCGAGACGAGAAGCGGCGTGAGCCCGATCTCGGGGACGAGGTAGAGAACGCCACGGCGAAGGGAGAGCGCGGCCTCCGCGGAGCGAAGGTAGACCTCGGTCTTGCCGGATCCGGTGGCGCCGTAGAGGAGGTGCGGGGCGAATTCCCGCCCTGTGAGCGCCTCGAAGAGCGGCACGAGCGCCGCCGACTGCGCGGGGGTCGGATCCGGCCCGCTCTCCGCCGGCGCCTTCGGGCCAGGGTCCGGGTCCAGGTCCGCGGAGGCTCGCTCCACCACTCGCACCAGGCCGAGCTTCAAGAGCGCGGGGACCGCCCGTCTGCCCGCCGCCCCGAGCGTCCCCAGCGGGACGGGGGTCCCGTCGGCGGGGAGTGCCAGCAGCGTCGTCCGGCGCGCGCGTGCGCGCTCGGGCAGCGCGCCGGGATCCGCTCCCACGACCCGGCTCACGAGCCGGTCCCTGGGGGCGGAGATGCGCTCCGGGGGAAGCGCCGCTGCGATCGCCTCTCCCCACGGGCAGAGGTAGTACTCCGAGACGAAGCGGGTCAGGGCCAGGATGGACGGCGCCGGTGCCGGCGCGCTCTCGAGCAGCGTCTCGATGTCCCGGACCTTGAGATCGGGAGGGGGATCCGGGGCGGGGATCTCCACGACCGTTCCGACCATCCTGCGCTTTCCGAGGGAGACGCGGACCCGCGAGCCCGGGTGGACTCGAGCGCGTTCCGCGGGATCGATCCTGTACGTGAACAGCTGCCGCGTGGGGACCGCGAGCGCGACGGATGCGTAGAGCGGCGCTTCCTCCTCGCCGCTCACCGTTCCTCGTCCATGCGGGCACGCGCGGCCTTCAAGTCCTCCCACACGAGCCGTCGGTTCTCCGGCGTGTAGGCGCGAAGGAGGAAAGCCGGATGGAACGTGGGCATGACCGGGATCCCGCGGTAGCTCTGCCACGTGCCGCGGATCCTCTTGATCCCGAGCTTGGTCCCCAGGAGCGTGTGCGCCGCCGGGGCTCCCAGGGTCACGATCACGCGGGGCCGGACCGCCTCGATCTGCGCGAAGAGAAACGGAGAGCACGTCGCCACCTCGTCGGGCTGGGGGGGGCGATTCTCCGGAGGACGGCACTTCACGACGTTGGCGATGTACACGGCCCGGCGCTCGAGCCCGATCGCGCGGATCATCTCGTTCAGCTTCTGCCCGGCGCGGCCGACGAATGGCTCGCCCTGCGCGTCCTCGTCCGCTCCCGGTCCCTCTCCCACGAACATGAGGCGAGCTTCGGGATCGCCGACGCCGAATACGAGATGGGTTCGGCCCGCGTGGAGACGACACCGGGTGCACTCCCCGATCTCCTCGCGGATCTGCTTCAGGCGACCGGCGGGATCCTCCGTTCCCGAGGA
>Ga0247727_10015615_pt1 | contig 12420 bp, 1 predicted proteins | sample WisWelCaveWW1625_FD_202498 | JGI IMG/M metagenome (GOLD analysis project Ga0247727, IMG submission 202498) | Biofilm microbial communities from Wishing Well Cave, Virginia, United States - WW16-25 | ecosystem: Environmental > Aquatic > Deep subsurface > Groundwater > Cave microbial mat | place... | reverse complement strand
CCAATCGTTGGAGACGCTCTTCCTGATTGCCCCCGCGTATCAGGTTCAGCATCGAGATCGCATCCGCGACGGCGGATGAGACCAGACTGATCGGATTGTTGATATCCAAAGGCAGGGTCAGCTCAACATTGGGACGACCTTTTTCAAAATGCTGGCGCATCTTCTGGTACAAACCCATCTGCTGCCTTAGGAACGTCTCATCCTGGGACAGGATCTCTTGGAATCTCCCTTCTATCCATTGGCGCAGAAAATCTGAGTTTTTGGACACCAGCAGTCGCACGGGCAGTCCGTCCATCGCCCTCTTGGTTTTTTCCTGAGCTAGTCGCAAATTTAACTGCGCCTCGACGGATGACGGGTCGGCGGCCGCCTGCCGGTAGGCGTTGGAAAGATTTTCCATGGCTCCCAAGATACGCGCCCTCATGAAATTCAGAGCGATCTGCTTCTTCAAGTCGTTAAGCTTCGTCTCGATCTCTTTCTGGTCTTTGAATTTGGAACGATCAAATGTCAAGGTCAGGCTCATAGGACCACCCGGAAGGGCGAGGTTAGCCCTGACCGACACGCTCTCTTTATTGCTTCTGGCCTGGTCGATGGAAAAGGTTAAACCGATGCGTTCCGCGTCCAGGGTGTTCTGAGCGGCATTATCCAACATTGCTTGTACGCTTTGGCGCGCTTCTTCCTCCGTGCCGGAGGTCACGGAATCTTGAGAGGAACTCCATCCGGCCTCCGCGGCCGGAGGAACTCGTCCTTCCAGAGCTGGCGAAAGGACTTGAGACTCCAGGCGTGCCTGCAGCTGCATACGCAGCAGCGCGGCGGAAGCGGGATACGTACCTCCCAAAATCTCCAAAACGGCCTGGGCGTTGCGCTGTCTGGAAAAAAGCTCCCGCATCGCCTCATCACCGTTGTTGATGTTTAGCCGGTTTTCATCAGCACGTATCTTCCTCTCCGAACGATCGCCCCAGATCATAAAATTAAGCGAGAACGCGGCTCGGCCTCGCACACCCTCGGTGCTCCAGCGGACGGAAGGAGCCAGAAACCCGCCGGACGGCAGGATCCAGGAGATTAGAGAGGATTTTTTCTGTGATTTGATCTCCGACGGAGCCAAAAATACGCCCTTCAAACGGTCCAGCCCGTACTTGACGCGGTCGGCCTCACTGGTGAAGACCCGTCGCACGCCTTCTTCTACACCGACCTCATCCATGGCTTTTTCTAGATCGCTCAGCAAAGCCTCTGACGCGACATTCCGTCCTTCAAGGGCCAGACGCACCTGCGTCAGGACCGACCGTTTCAACAGCCACTGCCTCATATCCTCAACGGCCTGCTCGGTGATCTCCCGGATCTCGTCCACGCTGTTGTAATCCAAACGGGTGAAACGGCCCGTAAAGGCTCCCTGCGGCGCGTTGCGATAATCGCGGCGGAAATTCTCGCGCAACGACTCCAGGTCCGAACGCAGACCTTCCAACACCAGCCGTGCCTCGAATCCGTCCGCGCTTCCTTTTACGGCCTGACGGACGCTCAGTTCCGCTTCCTTGATCTTCGCCTCATACGCCACCAGTTCCAGATAACGATTGGCGAATTCTAGACGGTCGCGGCTGTCGAGTAGGATCGCCTCTTCAAGATTCTGCACATAGCGTTCCTGCATCTGTTTGGCGGCACGCACCTGTCCTGTTTCAAATCCGAACAAAAGTCCGGCCGTCGCGGCCACCGGGGATCCTTGGTCGGTTCTTATAAAACTGATGTCACCGCGCAAAAGCGGCGTAGTCACGCGCAGACGGTTGAAAGCAGACCCCATCAAACGGCGAAGCGTGTCGCGCTCGGTCTCCAAAGATTTGGCCTCAGCGTTTGTGATGTCCATAGACCCCAACCGGATCGGGATCCCGTTCCTGGACGCGGGTGTTGCCAAGGCGCGGCTGGCATCCATGCGGGCCATCAGAAGCGCCGTCAGCTTCTCAGCTTTGCCCGATGCAAGGGCTCCCTTGGAAAGTCGCGTCAGGATATCCATCAGTTGAGTCCTGGCCGCGGGTAGATCCGATTTGGCCGTCTCAAAGAACGTCCTCAGAGCGGCCAGATAATCTTCCAGAGATATTCCGCCGCCAAGGCTACGGTAAGCATCCAGAAGAGAAGGACCCATCCCGAAGGGCAGACTCCCGATGGCCGATTCGGTCTGTCGGCCCTGCCCCGGATTTACTTTCATGATCTCTTCTATCCGACGTAATCCGTTTTCGATCTGGCGACGGCCCTCGTCCGACAACGTCGGGACCGCGGCTTCGGCTTGAAACGGCATCAACCGGCGTATCGTCTGGGATATTTGGGTCGTCGATGGCCCCTGGGGCTCGGGCAATTTGTTTATCCTTTCCAGCAGCGCTTGTTTGGTTTTGGGACCGAAGATCACAACTCCCGTTTTGTTATCCTTCTCCTCCTGGATGCCGGCTTCGGCCTGAAGCGATCCCAATGCCTTCTGAAGGTCGGAGGCCGCCTGGCCGCGGAAGATCGGGTCCTCATAAGGAGAACCCGTCGAATGAGTTTTGACATAACGCAAGGACTGGTCAAAAGGATGGACCGCGTTCAAAAGCCCCAGCTGGACCATGTAATTCTGAAGCCTGAATATGGTTTCTGGATCGGCCGTCGAGTTGGCCGAGAAGAGATTCTCGGGGATGGCGAGGATTTCGCGGCGTCTCCTTTCCTCGGGAGTCAGGTTCGCGGGTATTCTCTCGGGCAGATCATTGAAAAAGTTCCGGCTAGCGTCGTAGGCCGCGTCCATCGACGTCTGCTTCTGACGGGTCAGTTCGGCATCCGCTTTTTCCGTCAGCTTCATTTCACGGTCAAGGAACGCGCGAACATCAGACTGAAGACGGGAGAGAATACTCGTTATCATCTGTCCATCCGAGAGATTTGCCTGACGGGCGCGCTCAAGACCGATGCCATTCCCTATGGAATAATATGCACGGAGGGCCTTCTCGATATCCGAGTCGAACGTTCTCGTCAAATCCCCCGGACGCTCGGAAGGCGCCTGTCCCAGCAAGATCCTCTTCTGAGCATCCAGTTCAGTGCCCGACAGAGGCACTGGATAACCCAACATCCTCAGATATTCGGCAAGACGAGCCACATCAGCACCCTGCTGTCCCGTCCGTAAAGCGAGTAAGCGACTTTGGCCTTCCTCAAGTTCTTTGACACGATCGGAAATGCGATTTTTTTCTATCTGCCGGCGGCCGCCTTCGACTTGCCGGCGCAGATCGAGCAGTCTACGGCTTTCCTCCTCCGTCCTGTCCGTCTTGGCCGACAACCTCATGATCTCAGCCAACCGTTCGGCCTGCTCATTTTCCACGCGGACCTGGGAAGCGGCGGCGGTCCCCTGCTGCTGGGCGACCTTCTCCTTTTCAGTCCGAAGCGCGGACTGGATATCATTGACTAACTTTTGTTCCGCGGGCGTCAGATAAGAACCAGCTTCCGATTGCAGATCCCGTAGCCTCTTCTCAATAGCGGTGATGGCATCGGAGACGGCATCCAGTTTCTCACCCTGCGACGGCAACCCCTCCAGAGCCTGCTGCGTCGGACGCAGGTCGGTCTGGATCCTCTCGGCGATCAGGTCCTCAAGTTCCGTCATTTTCTGGTGAAGTTCGCGGTGTATCTCGGAGATTTTTTTAGCATAGTCGAGGATGCCGTTCGTAAGAAGGACTGCCTGGCGGATGACTTCCCGGCGATGATCACCCTGGACCACCGATGCAGGGTCCTGCGCGCGGCCCACATCGATCGCGTGTTGGGACGCGGCACTGTCCGCGAAGGTGGTGACGCCTTTTGTCTCGTTGGTCGCGTACCCGGCTCGGAAGAGCGCGATACGGTAAAGTTCTCTGCCTTCACCGCTCTCCAAAGAACCCGGGAAGGGCGTGCGAAGTTTCTGATTGTCCTCGAGGACCGCCAGAACATCCTCGAGCCGTTTCTGCAGCGATAATTGCATGGAATACAACCGCACCATGGCGTTGAGCGTCTTCTCCTCAGCCCGGATCTTGTCACTCAAGTCCTTGGCTTTCACGCTATCCGACTCACGGTCAAAGGCCCGCTGGAGGTCCAACAGTCTGCGCAAGGACTGGAATTGTTTGCCTTTCAGCTCGATCGATCCGCGCTCCGCGTTCCAGGCATTGCGCTGGGCCTCTGATAGAGCATCGGTCTTACCCTGGATGGACGCCAAGTCACCGTCGAGCCGCTTCAGTCTCTGCTGGATCGGTTCCGTCAGTTCCTCCGCATAAAAACTGAACAACTGGATCCTTTTTTGAAGGACCGCTTTTTTCTCCAGCAAGTCTTCACGTTGGGCCTCCGTCGGTCCGGAGATATCCTCATAAAGCCCTATCTTCGCCAAGAGCCGTTGGGTCCACGGGACACTTTCTTTTTCACCTGGCTTCAGCTGAAGCTGTTTGTCAATGCGCGCGACCTCCTGGACAGTCTCCCGTATGTTCGTCCCGATGAATTCACGCATTTCCCTTCCAAAAGGTCCGCCGTTGGCAAAATCACTCATCCCCATGCTGAAAAGCTGGATCGCCAAGACTCCCGTCATCATCGCCTTTCGGAAAACAGAGTCCGGAACCAGCTGGCGGGCCGCTACGCTGCGAAGACCCGTGTGTCGTCCGATCCATGAAAACGTCGTCGCCGCGACCGAGTAAGTACCGAAAAGCACCACGCCAACCACGAAAGCGCTGCCGAAGAGGATCTGCCCCATCACGGAAAGCGCGTACTTCACAGGCCAGGAGCGGCCGTTCCAGCGCCATCCCACCATCTGCGCAAAACTGGGAGGTTCACCGGTCTCGGAAACCCCTAGGTTGGGCGCAAAAAAACGTATAGTGGTGATATGTGCCCGGATCTCACGGCCCAACGAAACGATATGACGGACCTTCCGTTTGGCACCGAAAGGAAGCCACCAGGCTTTTTTTACCTTCTCTGATAGACTGTCCTGAGAATTGCGTGCCGCCCTGACTTCGGCGTCGATAACCGCCGAAAGCTGCGGGGGAGCCTCGGGTAGAAGGTCTGCGATGTCCTCCAGAGCTTGCGCCACATCGGGATTCCTTCGGGCCATGGCTGCGAGTGTCTGCGCATCTTCGGATGCTTTCTCCGCCCGGCGCCGCAACTGGGCGGCCTTGTCTCTGACATCAGACATTAGAGATTCTGTAGCGCCTAGGGATTCTTTAAGAGGCGCATCGGAAGCGGCCTGCGCTCTTTCACTGGCGGTCTGCGTCAGACGGACCACGCGTTGGGCGTCGCTCAAGATCGTCGCGAATACGGCTGCGATCAGCTCGTTCAATTCAGAGGGTTTCAAATCGGAGAATTTAATGCCGAAACGTGCGTTGACCTTATTACGCAAGACTGTTTTAATGTCCTCGGAAATCGCATGACGCAAAGAAGCGGGCTTGTTGGCATCCAAACGTTTGGCCTCAGCGTGAAACCGCCTAAACGTGTCGTCGTCCATTTCCCCCACCATCCAGACGGCGAACGGCGCGGCAACTTGTGCTTTTTCTCTGCGGAAGGTCTTGCCGAACCATGTGGCTATCCGGGCCCGGTGACGGACCACAAGATAGGTCAGGACTCCCGCAGCGGCAGCCACACCGGCGACAATAAAAAATGTTTCGTTCTGGCCTGTCCAATTCGCCACGGAATGCCAAGTTTGAGAAATGAGATCTAGGATCGGCGAAGCGGATGAAGTGACCGCTGGAGCCTGGGCCGCCGGAACCTCGGCGGCTTGTGGGATATTTTGGACAACTTTGGCCGCCTGCTGGACCGTCGTGACAACCTGCTGCGCACCCGGGATGGCCTGCTGCACCGCCTGTGGAAGCTGGTCCAACGAGATCTGTTGTCCGACTTCAAAAGTACCGGACGTTCCTTGCCCGAACAGAGCATCCCAACCTCGTTGAACTGCCCCTTCTGGGCCCCAGAATTTTCCGGCAAATTCGGACACCTTGTACTCCTGCGGGTTTACGGCATTGTAAGCGACGCGGATCTTCTCGATGAACGCGCCCTGGCTTTCTCCCGGCTGAACAACGTAGAAGGATTTGACGGTCGTCGTGACGGTCTGGACCGGGATACTTTGTTGGACTTGCTGTGCGAAAGCGACCAACGGGGCAAGGATAGAAGCGATCGAAGTGAAAACAGCAATGTGGAATGTCTTGGATCTCAAGATCTTGGAAACAAGCGATTGCCTGACCTGCGCTTCCGCGGGTCCCGCCCTTGGTTCAATGGGCATCGTCTCTGCCTCTCGGACCGCCAGCCGCCCTCCTACGCTCTGCGGGCTTTGGCGGACAGGCGCGGCGGGTACTGGCATCTCCATGGCGGGTAAACGAGGTTGGCGCTCTTTCGAAGAGATCAGCGTCAATGTGAACCGAGACGCAGCAATTTTCTGCACTTCTCCGCGTGCGGCGTTTGTCGCGGAGCCGGCCATTCGTAGGACAATCGGCGGCGCGGGTTGAACCACCGGCTGAGCCACGAGTTCCGGTGCCAGCGCCGTCTGAAGCGGCACATCCGACACAGCCATTAGCACGGACCGTGTCAACTCGGAATCAGGCGCTTGCGTCAACCCCAACCTATTCCAAGAGCGGCCCAGCGTCCTCTTGACGAATTCCTTATCCGCCGGGACATTCCGTTTTTTTGCTTCGTCCACGATCGCCGATGCCAGCGACTTGGCATCCACATCATTGCGGACAACTATTTCACTGCGGATATCCCCCAGTTTCTGTTGCAACAGGTCGATCTGACTCTGGATCTTGTCGAGTTCCGCGATGCCCTTATCGGAAATACCCAGTCTTTCTTGATGACCTTCGCGGGTGACACGGTCGATAAATCCGATCTGATAGTCGGAGGTCAAGGAAACTTCGAACTGCGTGCCCTCTTCCTCAAAAGTGATGACATAACCGTTGCCGACCTTCTGGATCTGGAACGTATCCAGCCAGCGCCGGAGGTCCTCCGGGGTTACCAACCCTTTCTTTCCCTCCGCCGCGAGTTCCTCGTAACGCTGACTATAGGTTTCGAAGTACTGCTGTCTCACCTCGTCGGAGAGTTTCGTGCCGGTCACGACCCGCGCGTTCACGAGCACCCCCACGAAAGCGCGCTTCATCAGATAGTCCCTGTCTTCAGCCGTGTAAAAATTCAGGTCCGTGCTGATGTCCATGAATGTATGGGCCGCCAGATAAAAATCCGAATCCTTGAACTGTTCTTCGTATTCTCGCGGCTTCTGGGTGAGGATCGCGATGTAAGGACGATCCGGGGATTTATCGTCGAACTTCGGCATCACGACGAGATACGAAAGCTTCTCTTGGTCCATCAGCGACGCGATGCCTTCGGAATGGAAACCGCCGGTGATGAGAGCCGCTAGATGTACTCCCTCGGTCTTCATGCGTTTCATGGTGTTCTCCAAAAGCGCCTTGTTGCGGGCCTCGGCCAGACGATAAAACTCGCGGGCGCTCGGGATCGCTTTCTCGAGCACGTTGAAATTCACGCGGTCCCCGACCACCGTGCGGTACTTCATCGCGAGGAGCTCCAGGCCGCTCTTGATCGCCGCGATCTCGCACGCAGAAGTATTCTTCACAAAGAACGCGTAGTCTTTGTCTGTCAGTGTCGTGTCTAGAAGCGATGAAAGGATCGTCGCGCAATGGATGAGGCCGGCGAGCGAGCGCTCATCTTCGTTCTTGAAAAGCTTCTCGCGCAAGTCATTCTCAAAGTTCTCCACCTCGTCGAATATCGCGACAAGATCTATGTCCTCATAAAGCACCACGTATTGTGAATAGAGGATGATGTTCTTGTACATCATTGGGTCGATCCCGGCGCCCTGGGAAACCTTGGACAGGAAATAGTGGAACGCGCCCGGCGTGATCTTGTTCTGCTTGAATTGAAGGGACTGGAACACGAGCTGTTCGAGCTCGGGCTTGGGGAGACTGTGGCCAAGTTCGTCGATGAGCGAGTCGCGTTCTCCTTGAGCCTTTTTAAAATCGATCTCTTTTTCGAGCTCCACCGTATCGGCGAGCTTTTTCAAATTCCGGTAGCGTGTATAATCGACACCCCGCTCGTTCGCGATCCGGCTGAAACGCTCCCAATACTCGGTGAACTTGATCTCGCCGTTCTTGTGCAGAAGCTTATGGCTCGTGAGCTCGATGAGCTGGGCCGAGTAAACATTGTTCTCAAGTTCCGAGAGTACCTTTTTCAAGGCTTTGAGCTCGGCCCGGATCTTGAGCTTGTTCTCGATGAGGAATTTGAATACTTCAAGGTTCGACTTGTAGAGTTCAGGATCGTCCACGCCGTAGAGCTTCACCGGATCTTTCGAGATCATGGAGTAGAACTCTCCGGCGGAGATCTTTCCCTCTTGCATGAGGTACCGTCCGGTCTTCTCTCGCACCTCCTGGATCGGGAAGCTTGAAACCAGGGAAGTGTCCACAAGGTCAGAAGCGCCCTCAAGCGCGATGAGTTTCAAGTTATAGTTCCGTACAAGATTGTCGAGTATCGTCGCGATGCTTTCCTGCGCGCCCAGTTTCGAGTGAGCGTCTTGGATGTTGACGATGACATCGTCACCGCTCTTGGCGACGACTTTCCTGGTGAGGCCGGCGTCCGTTGGGATCGTGATCTTACGAAGCGCAGCGTCGGGAGTGGATTGGGATTCAGAAGTTTTGGCTTGAGCGACCTCGGTCCATAGAGGCGTGCCCCCCTGAGCGGAGGCGAGGTCTTGGAGCAGGAACGCGATGACGATTGTGAGCGAGATCACCCGAAACGGCCGAGAATATCTTGACCGGAACGGATTTTCCTGAACCTCATTATTCACTATCGTTTTTTCTTCTATTTCCATTCAGCTAGGCCTTTTAAAGACTCTAATTAAATGCATTTAAAAAATAGACAATAAAGTGACAAAAAAAATAGAAAATGCCCGATCCCACGGGGTCTTTCCTTCCACTGTATAAAGTATACTGAACAGCTTGAGCGATTACAACTTTTTTTAGATAAAATATTTTTTTGTAACTACTTGATAATAAATATCTTACAAAAACAGTTTTAACTATTTTAAGCCGTAAAACCTCGTTTATAAAAATTCTTAATATCTATGGTTTGAGCGGGTTTTGTACACCGCCTCAGGATGACGCGTTCTACATTAGATTGCTTCGTCGCGCTTTCCGCCAGAGGCGGATCCGCCTCCGATGGGCACCTTCCTCGCAATGACACGGAGAATCAAAATCTTTAATTTTCCGCTTTTAAACAAACGGATCACATCATTGAAAAGGATGTAAAAAGCGGGTGTCACCATCAACGTCAGGATGGTCGAGCTAACAACGCCGCCTATCACGGTGCACGCCAGCGGTGACCAGAGGTTTGCGCCTTCAGTTTTATCAATGGCCATTGGGACGAGTCCCAGCACCGTGGTCGCCATCGTCATGAGAATGGGACGCAGTCTATCGCGGTTGGCGAATACCGCGGCACGGATATGGGGTTTTTTTTCCTTCTGAACGTAATGATTGATACGGTCGACCAACATGATGGAGTGATTCACGACGATACCTCCCAGCATCATCATCCCGAGCATAGCGCCCACTCCGATGGATTTGGGCCCGAGATAGAGCGCGATGACCGCTCCGACAAGCGCCAAAGGTACGGCGACCATGATAAGTACCGGCTGGTAGAACGATTCGAACAAGGACGCAAGCACCAGATACACCAGGACAAGAACTGAGAGGATCATGATCTTCATCTGTTTGTTGGTTTGAACCAGCGTCGGATAATCGCCGCCGACGCGGAAAAAATAATCTTCCGGGAATGGGATCTCTTTCAAGCTCTTTTCCAATTTTTTAACGACGATGCTGAGCGGCACCTTCCCTATATTCGAACTTACCTGGATCATGCGGTTCTTGTCCTTACGCCATATTTCGCTTGGACCCAGACCGAATTTAAACGAGGAGACTTGGTCCAAGAGGACGGAATCGCCTTTTTTCGTCGTCATGATGAGGTTGTGAAGGTCCTTAAAAGTTTTCCGGTATTTTTCATCCAACCGCGAGATCGTTTCGATCTCGCGCCCTTCCGTGTGATAGACCGTGGCTCGGAATCCGCGCATCTGCCCATGGACCTGGTTTCCCGTATCGCCCACTGTCAACCCATGAAGACCCGCGTCCTTTTTATTGATGATCAACTGCATCTCTGGACGGCCTTCCCTCATCCGGATCTTCGTATCCGATAGGCCCTTGACCCCTTCCATGCGGTTGGCGATGGCGATGGCCAATTCCCTTAATTTTTCATAACTGAACCCGAACACCTCGATCACGACTTCCTTGGTGCCGACCTGCTCTTCTTTTTGAAAATAGATGAACGCGGGCTGCATCTTGTTCGTTTCCGCGCGTATCGAGTCGATCACGTCATCCGTACTGCGCTTGCGATCCTCCGAATCGACGAGATCCACATAGACCTTCGAGGACCAGGGCTCGATGCGGGATGTCACGGTCTTGACTTCAGGTATTTGCTTCACCAGGGTCTCTATCTTTTTCACGACATTGTCGGATATGTCGAGTTTTGCTCCTGTGGGAAGCTCGACAAAGATCGTGAATTTTTTCTGTTCCGTGCTTCCCAAGTATTCTGTCCCCAGCCGCATGAGAAAGAACATGGAAACGGCCAGGATCCCCGCGCACGCCCAAAAAACATAGCGGCGATGTCGGATCGACAAAAAAAGGAATTGTCTTTCGTATTTAGTGAATTTTTTTATCCATGAATCCTCCGTCGCAGCGTGTTCTGGACTTTCTACGGCCATAGAAGCCGCGAACGCTTGCCTTGAGCACATCATTGGGACCACAGTCACAGCACATGCCAACGACACCAAAAGAGACACCACAATGGTAGCGGCCATGCCTGAGTACAATCTCTGAAGTTCTTGTCCTACAAAGACTAATGGCAAAAACACGATGACCGTGGCGATCGTAGACGCCACGATAGCCATGAACATCTCATTGGACCCTTCCACCGCCGAAAGGATGATGCCGTTTCTCTGTTCACGCTTTTTCAAGATATTCTCGAAAACAACGATAGAATTATCGACCAACATACCCACACCTAGCGCCAGTCCAAAGAGCGTCATCACGTTGATGGTGAGACCGCCATTCCTCATGAAAATGAAAGTGCCTATGACAGATACCGGGATGGGCATCGTCACGATGATGATCGATCGGAACTTCTTGAAAAGTATGAGCACGATCACAAGACCCAAGAACAAAAGATAGAGCGGCGGACCTTTCAAAAAAAGCGTCGTGACGATCAGTGACACGACGATCCCGAGCCCCCATCGGCCAAGCTTGAATAAAAAGAGAAAGAAAACCAAAATGATGAGGACGATGCCCTGTATCAGGGATTCCTGAAGATTTTCAATGGCCTTTTTAATGAACACCGCTTGGTTGGAGGTGACGACCAAGCGGATGTCCTTGGGTAATTTTAGTTGGATCTCATCGACGGCGGCCAAGATGTCCTTCGCGACGCTGATGGTGTTCTTGGTGCTTTCTTTCTGGATGTATAGCGTCACCACGGGTTTGACGTCGAGACGCGAATATTCGTCCGGCTCAAGATAAGAGTCTTTGACGGCCGCTACGTCCTTCACACGGATGACGGACCCTTCCGGGGTCCTGCGAAGCGCCATATTTCGGATCTGATCGATGGAATCGAATTCTCCATGCACACGGATGAGATAGCGGTCATTTGTCCGTTCCACTTCGCCCGACAGAAGATTCAGATTGTTCACGCCAAGGACGGAGGTCACCTCGTCAATGGGGATCCCGAAAGCGGCAAGACGCGTCTGATCCGCTTCCACCAGGATCTTCCGCTCTCGGCCTCCCGCGACCTCGACATTCGCGACCCCGGTGACGCGGCGGAACGCTTCCTTCATGGATTGGTCCACGATCTTCCGAATATCCTCTGTCGTTCTCATCTCACTTGTCACCGCGATGATAATGATCGGCACGTCTCCCTGCTGGAACTGCGCGATGACAGGTTTTTCGATCTCTTTGGGGAGCTGGTTCTTGATCTTTGCGAATTTTTCCCGTACCTCCAGCGCGGCAAATTCCATGTTCGCCCCGGAATTAAAGCTCATGACAATGGTCGATTCGCCCTCTTTGGAAATGGACAACAGCTGCTTCAGGTTCGAGACCGTGGCGACGGCATCTTCAATGGGTTTCGTGACCAGCGTTTCGACCTCTGTCGGTGGGATCCCGCCGCGCACTTGGATGATGATGCTGATCTCGCCGAACGAAGTGTTTGGATAAAGTTCCACGGGAAGCTTGGAAAGGGACACTGTGCCGAACAAAAGGATGATCAGCACCACCATGAGGACGGTGACCGGTCTTTTTATGGAAAATTCAGGTAGATTCATTTCTTAAACGTCATTGCGAGGCTCCAAAGGTGCCGAAGCAATCTATTTAATTGGTTTTTTTCTGA
>Ga0247727_10015614_pt1 | contig 12420 bp, 10 predicted proteins | sample WisWelCaveWW1625_FD_202498 | JGI IMG/M metagenome (GOLD analysis project Ga0247727, IMG submission 202498) | Biofilm microbial communities from Wishing Well Cave, Virginia, United States - WW16-25 | ecosystem: Environmental > Aquatic > Deep subsurface > Groundwater > Cave microbial mat | place... | reverse complement strand
AGATACACCCAGGTGCCGGTGAGCACCAGCAACAGTGTCAGCACCATCGAAACAACACTGGAGATGTGCATATTCTTCACTGCCGGCGCCATCTCGCCCACCCATTCCGTAAGCGTCACCCGCATCGCGCGGAAGACCAACTGTACAACCGTGAGCACGATCACCACAAACGCGCCAAAGCCGAGGGCGGTGCCGAAGCCCTCCGCCAGCGCGCCGAAGGTGGCGGCGTGGAGCAACTTGCCCACGCCCGCGGCGAAACGTCCGCCGCCGCCGCCGGCCCCGGCGATGGAGACCGCGATCAGCGATAGCAAGGCCAATGTGTTTTCCGAGAACATCGCGCCGCCGCCCACCGGCAGAGCGTCGGTTTCATATTCCAATTGCCGCGCCGTGCCGACCGAGCCGAAGAGGGCGTGCCAACCGGAGATCGCGCCGCAGGCAATGGTGACGAACAACATCGGCCACAGAGGGAACCACGCCTTGCCCGCCTCGAGCGTGAAGCCCAGGGTCTTGACCGGTTCTAAGGCGAACGCGCCAATCGCAGCGCCGTTGGCATCGGTGATGCCGGTGATCGGCGCGAGGACCGCCCCCACCGCGCTGAGGACGATGGTGATCAACGTCACCCAGAAGCCGATGTAGTTCACCGGTTGAGCGAAGCGCCAGATGGGCAGGTTCGCGCCCAGATATGAGAAGACGAATAGGAACAGCGCCCACCACAGGTACGACGGCAAGGTTTTGATCTCGCCAGTGTCGGCATTGTAAACCGCCGTCGTGGGCCGCTTGCCATCCGCCCCAACCGCCGGGATACGTGGGTCGGCGTTAGTTGGGTCTGTTACGCTGTACAGTGCATTACCCCCGGTGAGGCCGTTGATGGCATTGTTGATGCCGACCACAATCTGCCCGACCGGCCCCTGAACCAATTGGCCCTGATCGTTTCGGGTCTGGCCGAAGGGGCCGAGGATCATTGCCGCCAGCGTCACGATGACGACGATGGCAGTCACCACTATCAGGTTCATCTTCATTTTGTAGAGCATCTGGCTGGCGACGAGTCCCATAATCGCCAACATCAGAATGCCGAACGGCACGTCGGGCCGGGCGGCGAGGATGGCGGCAAGGATGCCGACAAAGGCCCCGGCCACGAGCAACAGGTAGAAGAAGATGAACACGAAGAGGATGGTGCGGGTGCGAGGGGCGATCAACTTGTGAGCGATGGCGCTCATGCTGTTGCCGTCATTGCGCACCGAGAGCATGATGGCGCTGTAGTCGCTGGCCCAGCCGATGAAGGATACGCCGATCATCAACCACAGGATCGCCGGCAGCCAGCCCCAGATATTGGCCGCGGTGATCACGCCAACGATTGGCCCGGCGGCGGCAATGGACTTGAAGTGGTAGCCGTACAGCACATTGCGGCTGGCCGGCATAAAGTCTACTCCGTCCATATACATCTTGGCGGGCGTCGCCTTTTTCTCGCTGGACTGAATCACGTCCCGGTCAATACGCCTGGCGTAATAGTTGTACGCCAGATAAATGACGGCGGCGCCCACAAGAACGACAATTAAGGTGTTCATACGTTTACCTCCAATCAGAAAACATACATCCCAAGACAGATATGGCTGATCAGTGAGTCATTATGATTCTTCGCTAAGCGCCTCCTTCTTTGTGGCTGAACCCGACCACCTCGTTACGCCGGCGCAGTTGCTAATTGGCGAACGATCTCTTCCTCGGCCCTCGCAAAGTCCGCGCCGATGAAGCGACGGCCGCCCACGAGCACCGCCGGATAATGTCCCAGGCCGTGCCGCGCCGACTTCCACACTCCCTCCAGCGAAGCGGCATCTATCACCTTGACCAGCACCCGGTCGCAGTGCTCGCCGAGCAGGCGATGCGCCCAGTCGGACACCGCCTGGTAATCCTGAAGCAGGTCTGGCGGCAGGGCGCTTTGCACTTGCTCTTCGTGCAAGCCTTTGCTGAACCCGGTCTCTTTCCAGACCACCTCACAATGAGTGCAGTGATAAAAGCCTGTCGGAGCGTAGGCAACGATTTCGATAAACAGTGGTTGGCCGCTCATTTGGTTATCTCTCCACCGGCCAGGACCTTGCCGCCATATCTGGCTGGTTGGTTAAAACAAACATGGCTCGCCGTACTGCTGGCTCCCATGGAGCCAGCTTGCGAGTCACGTTTATTTGTCCCTTGATGAGGCTCTGAACAATATCCTCAATCATAGGAGACTCTCCTACCCAATTGTGCAGATGACATTTCTGTTTATGGTATCACCCACTGATCATAGATTTTTACGGTAGCTTGTCAAGGCGGCTGTACCCGCTTTATCCGCAACTTCCGGCTTCGAGCAGGACAGATCAACCACCTTCAGATATGTATAAACACCGAGGCAAGTTTTTGGATACGGGAGTCCCGTAAGGCACGGTGGCAGGAGCCGGGCGGCGGGTTGAGGTTTGCCAGGGAAAGGCTTCGGGGTAATCCGGGCTGGATGGCCACACTTCGTGGGCGGCCACACTTCGTGGGCGGCCACACTTCGTGGGCGGCCACACTTCGTGGGTGGGCTCACTGCGTCGCCAGCTTCAGCTTTACCCCGCTGGCCTGATGCTTCATCATTTTTTGCGCGATTTGAATTGTATAAGCCGCGCCTTCGAGCGGATTGGTGCCGCCGTTGTTGAAGATGTTGCAGACCACATCGCGGTCGGCATCAGAGTCGCCGGACTTGGGACGATAGGCCATGTAGGCGCTAAGCGACTCGGCGCGGCCCAGCCCGGGGCGTTCGCCGATGAGCAAAATCACAACGTCCGGCTTGAGCAAATCGCCAATGTCGTTCAGCACCCCCACGCGGCTGTATTTGACGAAGAAAGGCGTGCCTACGCTCAATCCCGCCGACTTCGCGCCCTGCAGGATGACGGGGAACATCTCACGGACGTTGGCTTCTACTGCCGCCGCGCTCAAGCCGTCGCCGACGACGAGTTGAATGTTGGGTGACTTCACACATCTCTCCAAAATCGTCTTCTTGCCCTCATCGCTGATCTGCCGACCAAGATCAGGGCGCAACAGATATTCCTGCTTGCCGCCTTTGATGTTGGTTTGCACCGTAAATAATCCCAACTCGTCGAGGAGTTTTTGATCCACGTCGCGGTAGAGCGCATCTTGAGTCACGGCATGATCAGCCTGAAAGAGCAAAAGGGAAAAGGTGTTGTAGTGCGGCCCGGCGCGGCCCACCCCGATACGAGCGGTGGTCGAGGCGATCAGAGCTTTGAGGGCCTCGGGGTCTCTGGGGTTTTGGACTCGCGGCTGGTAGCGGTGTTCGGGGAGGGTGGGATCGGGGAGATCAATAGTGAGAGATTGGCGGCCCGAGACTGAAGCTGACCCTGGAGCGGAAACTTTGGGAGCAGTGGTGGCCGCCACGGAGTTGGCGGCCTCCGCCCCAGTGGGAGCTGGAGCTTTGGCGGCAGTGAGTTCTTTGACTACGGCTTCGATGATGGCGTTGAGTTGGGCGTCGTCCATGGACTCACCTCTTCAAAAAGAATGTCGGGTCGCCCGCCGCCTCGGTGAGGACGCCGTTCTTCATCAATCCGATTTCTTCCAACCAGCGCTCAAACTCGGGCGCGGGGCGCAGGCCGAAAAGTTGGCGCAGGGTCGGCGCGTCGTGATACGAGGTGCATTGATACGACAGCATCGCATCATCGCCCATCGGCACACCCATGAAGTAGTTGCACCCGGCGGCGGTGAGCATCACCGCCAAATTCTCAATCGCGTTTTGATCGGCGCGGGCGTGGTTGGTATAGCAGGCGTCAACACCCATCGGGATGCCGGTGAGCTTGCCCATAAAGTGATCTTCGAGTCCGGCGCGTTGAATCTGACGCGCGTCGTAGAGATACTCGGGGCCGATGAAGCCGACGACGGTGTTGACTTGATAGGGATGGTAGCGTTTGGCGAAGCCGTAACAGCGGGCTTCCATGACGAGTTGATCCCAGCCATTATGGGCGTCGGCGGAGAGTTCGGAGCCTTGCCCGGTTTCAAAGTACATGTAGTTGGGGCCGGACGGGAAGCAGTATTTTTTGGCGAGAGCGTAGGCTTCGTCAATCATGCCGACCGAGATGCCGAACGAGTCGTTGCCCTTTTGCGAGCCGGCCAGGGATTGGAAGACGAGTCCGACCGGCGAGCCGGATTGCAGGCACTTCATTTGGGTGGTGACATGAGCGAGCAAACAATTTTGGGTGGGGATGTTCCACGTTTTGATCACGTCGTAGGTCATATCGAGCAGGCGGGCGACCGAGGCGTACGAGTCGTCAACCGGATTGATGCCGATGACGGAGTCGCCGGAGCCATAGGAGAGGCCTTCGTAAATTTCGGCGCGGATGCCTTCGGGCGAATCGGTGGGGTGGTTGGGCTGGTTGCGGCTGGAGAGCGTGCCGGGTTTGCCGATGGTGTTGTTGCAGTGGGCGGTGCGCGGAATCTTTTTGGCGCAGTACATCAAGTCCAGATTGGACATGAGCTTGGTGACGGCGGCGATGATCTCGGCGGTGAGGCCAGACGAGAGGCGGTGGATCATCGCACTGGTGGTCGTGTCGGCCAGCAGCCACTCGCGCAGTTCGCCCACCGTCCAATCTTTGATCTCGCCGTAAGCCGTCTCATTCACCGCATCCTGAATCACGCGGGTGACTTCGTCCTGATCGTAAGGCACGGCGGGGTTCTGGCGCAGTACCCAGAGCGGCGCCTCGGCCAGCACGAACTTGGCCGCCGCGCGCTCGGCGGTGGTCTCCGCGGCCACCCCCGCCAGCCGGTCACCGGACTTTTCCTCGTTGGCATGGCCCATGAGGAGGCGGAGGTCGGGGAATTCGTAAGTCTTGCCGTGAAGTTTGGTGCGGAGGAGCATAGGGATCACCCGAATTCTATAAATGAGTTGCTGGCCGACACCTGAACGTGAAGCAGGCCGCGTTCAAGCACATCCAGAAAGCCCAACACCAGCGGCAGGTCATCATTGTAAACGAGATCGGCCCGGAGACGGAAGTCAGGCGTTGCGTCATTCTCGTCCTCCAATCGGCAGGTCACTTCGCCAAAGATGGAGCGTTCGAAGCAGTCGGGATTTGAAGAGATACCCACTACATAGTTATCTGCGATCCGAGTGTAGGGAAGATTTGACCAAATCCGTTGGGGAATCATCGAAGTCGGTGAGCCTGTAACTATAATGCCCATTTCGGCGTCAGTATATTGAGCACCTACTTTGAAACGTACTTTGCAAAGAATACGAAAAGTTGAAAAAGGGAGGCCTTGTTGAGCCACGCCAGAGTGTCGCTTGGTTGTCAATTTTATTCGGATGACTTCTCTATCTGAAGACAAATTCATGGTAACACTTCTCAGGAGTAACAGCCAGATCGGGATCAACAACTATCCATGCCTTCTCAACATTGCTGTACCAAGCTGCAATCTTGCCATCACGCACCGCCACCCACTTGCCGGCAAATTTTTCGTGGATCTCGAGATAGTGTTCGCTAAACCATTGCTCGTCCGCCTTCGACCACGTTGGCGGCAACCGTTCACCTTTCTCTCCGGTCCATGCCAAACTTGATTCAACTACGTATTCAGAATCGGCCTCGGCGACTCGCGGTTGCGGCTTTGTCGGCTGCAACTTGAGATATTCGGAATACTCGATCAGCACGGCTTTGGGTTGCCCCGACTCGGTGATGAGGCAAGGACGATGCCCGGCTACGACTTCAGCCATGACACTTTGCAATTGCGGGGTAAGCTCGGCCAATTCAATCGTCTTTTCCATATCGCCCTCAGTGATAAAACACCAGCGTCTTCACGCTCAACGGCACCACCCGCCCATCCATCATCGGTGTGCCAATATCAATGTAGTCGCCTTCCTGCAAACCGACTTGATCGATCACGAGCAGGGGGTGGTCGGGGATCATGGCTTTCACCGTTTGCCCCAGCGCCTGCGCATAATCGCGCTCGATGATGGCGACGAGCGGGCGGCTTTCGGGCAGGGTCTTAGCGAATTCGGCCAGGCCGGTGGCGAGTTGCAGAAGCAAAGTGTAATTCAGAGGTTGATCTAATTCAAGCGCAACGGCAAAGTTGTCCGTCGCCGGGTTGACATCCCAACGACGCACGGCGTCGGCAATGGCGGCGGCAATCCGTAGGGGCGAACCTATGTGTTCGCCCGAACCTATGTGTTCGCCCGAACCTGTGTGTTCGCCCGAACCTGTGTCTTCGCCTTGGGTTGGGCCGACACGGGCAAACGTTGTTTGCGGGTCGCCCCCTACAGAAATGGCCGGGCGGATCACAGGCACGTTCTTCAATGGCAAAATATCGCCCTCGGCCCAAATGGTCGAGCCAGAGAGGGTGACGGTTTGCGAGCTGGCGCCCAGCACTGTGGCCTGCAATGTCTCCGCCGGTTTGACCGTCTCATAGGTTTTGATTGCCGGGTGTTCCCGTAGTGACTCAGCCAACAATGGCCCAAGGTCATCATAAATCGTCGCCTCGGCCACAGAGTTAATGGCGAGGGGCTCGTAGAAGTAATGCCCTACCCCACCCGACAGCATCAGCACTGCGCCTTTGCCCGAAATAAGGACGGGCGGGGTGAGATAGAGCTTTTGGGCCAGCGGTGACGGCGTCTTCGACGATGTCCCTTCGATCAGCTCCACGGTGAGATCGGCCATACGGTCGGTGAAGCGGCGAAGGTCGGCGAGGGATGGCATATCGCCTATCGTGTATCGCAAACCGAGATCGGCGAAGATGAGTTGGGCCGGATCGGCGATGTGGCGAATCTTGCCGGTGGCGCGTTCGATCTCGACGATGCGCCCACCGTAGTTCATGGCCGCCGCCGCGAGCAATGCGCCGGCGTTAAACAGCGCCGAGTTGGCGCTGCCGCCGCCGATGTCAATGCTGAGGACGCGGCAAAAATGTTTCTGGGAATATTGGGCCGCGCCCGCGCCGCGCCCGGCGATGAGGGATTCCAAATGCGGCCCCGCCACTGTGACAACGAATTCCCCCGCCAACCCGCCTAATCCCCGCAAAATTTCGTCGGCATTCTTTTTCTTGGCCGTCTCGCCGGTGATGATCACTGCGCCTGTTTCGACCTCTTTGGGGTTGATGCCCGCCGCCGCGTATTCGTGTTTGATCAGTTCGGTCAAGCGAGCGGCGTCAATGGTTTCGTGGTCGAGGAGCGGCGTAAACGTAATCGGAGACTGGTAGACAACGGATTTGTCGGTGATGCCGATTCGGGGGATCTGGCCGGGGCGCGAGGTGTCGGCGAGGAGGAGGCGGGAGAAGACAAGCTGGGTGGTCGTGGTGCCAACGTCAATGCCAACAGAAAGGATAGAGCGGGAGTCGGGCATGAAGGTTAGAGAGCCAAGAATCTTAATTCAGGCGTGAAACTTTTTTACTGCTTCCAACGCCCGGCCCCAACTTTCCAGTCGGCGATTGCGTTCGGACGCGCCCATCTTCGGGTGATAGGTGGCTTCGGCTTGCCACTGGGCGGCCAGAGTTTCAAGCGAGAGTCCGAGGGCAGAGTGTCCGGCGAGGTTAGCGATGCCGATGGCGGTGGCTTCACGGGCGGCGGCCACCCGCACTTCGATATTGAGAAGATCGGCAATAGCTTGCATCAAATACGGATTGCCCGAGGGGCCACCGTCCACTTTGAGATGCGCTGGCGATTGACCAGCATCAATGGCCATGGCGGTGACGACCTCGTACACACGGCAGGCAATGCCATCGAGTGTGGCGCGCACAATGTCGGCAGAGGTCGTGCCGCGACTGAGGCCGAAGAGCGCGCCGCGCGCATCCGACAGCCAGTGCGGGGCGGCCAATCCTTGCAACGCTGGCACAAAGGTCACGCCTTCGTCGGTGGAATTGGCCGCGGCCTCGGCGCTGGCGGCGACATTGGGAAGCAAGCCCAAATTTTCAGTGAGCCATTGGACAGCGGCGCCGGTGACAAAGATGCCGCCATCCAAAGCGTAGGCGGTATGGCCGGGGAAGCGCCAGGCGACGGTGGTGAGCAAGCCATTGTTCGAGAGGCGCATTTCCCGGCCAATGTTCATCAACAAAAAACTGCCCGTCCCAAAGGTGCATTTCATCTCGCCGGGCGCGAAGCAGGCTTGCCCGAAGAGCGCCGCTTGTTGGTCTACCAGCATCGCCTGAAGTGGCAGGGTCTTGCCAGCGCCAAAGTCGAGTTCACCTGCGTAACCTGCCGAGGGTTTCACTTCAGCCAGCATCGAGGGATGGGCGTCGAACAAGGCCATGAGTTCGTCATCCCAGGCGAAACGGTTAACGTCAAACAGCAAGGTGCGGGAGGCCGTGGAAGGATCGGTGAGGTGGAGGCGGCGTCGGCCACTTAAATTCCAAATCACCCAGGTCTCGGTGGTGCCAAATCGAACCCGGCCGGCATGGGCGGCGGCGCGCAGATCGGGATCGTGATCGAAGACGTATTTGAGTTTGGGGGCGGAGAAGTAGCTATCGAGCAGGAGGCCGGTCTTTTTTCGCAACGCCTCAATATCAACCTTGCCGGTCAGGGCCTCGCAGACAGAGGCGCCGCGCTTGTCCTGCCAGACGATGGCCGGGGTGAGGGGTTGGCCCGACTCGGCATCCCACAAGATGAAGGTCTCCCCTTGATTGTCAATGCCCACAGCGGCGATTTCATATTTCGCCATCAACGGGGCAACGGCCTCTTTGACGGTGCGGACGATGTCCCAGGGGTCTTGTTCGACCCAGCCGGGTTGGGGAAACGTGGCCGGGAGTTTGACCGAGTGACTGTCCAGCAGTTGGCCGGTGGCGGCGTCCACGACGACGGCGGTGGTTTGGGTGGTGCCTTGATCGATGCCGAGGAAGTAAGGCATAGTTCAGATCGAGACCTTTAGGGTTTTGGAAACCCTAAAGGTCTGAGGGAGTGAAACGCGGCACCTGCAAAGAGCGAGATGCCGCGTTGGGATACGACCGAGACTCGTTAACTCAAGCGTCGGGCCTAGTCAGCCGCACTATCCTTATACTTGGCTTCGATCTCGGCGATCATCTTCTGGCGTTCGACAATCTTTTCGCCCATTGGCACGCCTTCGAATCTCTTGTTTACTCCCGCAACCCAAGCAATCGGTAATATCACCACCATCCCCAAAGTTAGGTAGAACACTGGAGTGTTGGGCGGGAAGAAACCCGTGGTCGCCAGCAGAATGACACCGATGGAAGCTACCATAGCAATGGGCTTAGACCAGGGGCCCAGATTGAAAGGCCCTTTCTCCGTCCAGGTTTTGCCCTCGGCAAAGATGCCTGCAACGACGGGGATGGCATAGGAGATGTAGAGGAAGACCGCGCAACCCGTCGCCAATACCAGGAATATGTCCACGCCTTGCAAGCCAAGCGCACTGCCAATGATACCCGTGAGGGAGGTGACGAATGCCAGCACGGCGCCAGTCCAGATGGAGTAGGTGGGGGTGCGATATTTGGTGCTGATGTGAGAGAGGGAGTGTGAAAACGGCAGGCCACCATCACGGGCAAAGGCGTACATCATCCTCGAAGTGGAGGTCAGCCCAGCCAGGGCGCAAATATAGTTTACGACCACGAAACCGACTGCCAGGACTAACTTGAGCCAACCCGGCATGAGGGAGGCGTTCCACATATAGTTGAACGAGCCAAAGCCTGCCGCCGCGCCTTCTTCGATGCTGGGCATGGTTAATACAAACGCCGCCACCATCACCAGACCGAAGGTCCATGACCAGAATACCGAAGTCCACATACCTTTGGGGACGTTCACTTGCGCGTCACGGGTTTCTTCGGAGGTATGACCGGAGGCATCAAAGCCAGTAATGGTGTACATGACGTAGATCAACCCAAAGAAAAAGGCTAGAAACAGGTTGGGCACTGCGTTCGGGATTACATTGCCGCCCGGCTCGCCGGTGTAGTTGGTGAAAGTCACGAGGCGAGAGAAATCGAGCGGGACGGGCGAGAAGGCGAACAGCGCGATGATGAAGACGATGGTCAGGGCAAAGATCAGGTAGCCGCTAAGGTCGGTGACCTTGGTTGTGATGTTGATCCCATAGTGGTTCAACAGCGCTTGTGTGACCAGAGCAATAATCACGAAGATGTGTTGGTGATTGATGGTCCACGTGGAAGCATCCATGCCGAGGAACTTACCCGCCAGCACCGTATCTATCAGCAGACCCTTAAAGAAGACCTGATACAGGAAAACATCCACGGAGGCGACGACGAACAACAAACCAAGCAGGTTAAACCATGCCGTGAGCCAACCCCAGAACTTTCCGCCGAGGATGGATCCCCAGTGATACAAGCCGCCGGCGGTCGGATACGCCGAAGCAATCTGCCCCATGCTAAAGGAGACCAGCAAGCTAAACGCACCACCTATAAACCAGCCGACGAAGGCGCCCCCCCCGCCGGTGGAATTGAAGGCGGCATAGAAGGAGGAGATACCCCCCGCCAGAATGCAGATGATTGAGAAGGAAATGGCGAAGTTAGAGAAGCCGCCCATGCGGCGCGCCAGTTCCTGGGCATAGCCCAATTTATGCAAATGCTGTTTATCTTGATCTTGCGATTGTACTGACATTATTTATCCTCCAGTTGAAATTTGGGTTTGACACTTGGCGCAGAAAAATCGGCAAAACTCCCCTCTTTTGCCGCATTAACTCTGCTTTGATACCTTAACCCTCAATCCCAAAAATGGTGACGGTTTTGCCGTTAGTTTGTTACAATCTTCCCTATGACGACCAACCCAAACGAGGAAACACCGGTACAGCCGGAGACGAAGTCTCTGCCGGCTCCCGATCCCATCCTCGCCTCCAACTCTCAACCGACTCAATGGCTTCCGACCCGCGTTGAGCAACACGCCTCACCAGCGCCCACCACCGTGCGCGCCGAGGGTCGAAACCGTTTTTCATTTTGGCTCGTTCTGGCGTTGATCATCGGCATCGTGGGGCCAGCCCTCGCCTGCGGTCTCGGCGCGGTTCTCCCCTTTCTCCCACGTGTCCAGCCCGGCATGACCGGGTTTGCTACCTGGACTCTGATCGCCATTGGCCTGTGGGGCCTGCCGTTGGCGGCCTTTGCGCTCTGGGAGATGATGAACCAAAAATCGCCCGGCCAATGGCGGCTTCACTGGGTGTGGAGCCTCATCGGCGGAGTCGGTGCGGCGCTGTTGTTGGTCGTCGGCGGCGTGGCCGATTATTTTGACAACTGGCCGATCCCGGCGGCGGCGCTGACGATGTTGGTGTATTTGACGCTGGCCGGCCTCGCCCTGCTGGCGCTCGTCGCCCACAGTTGGCGGGGCTTTGGCCTCACTCAGGCCTGGGCGCACCTGGTCGGCGGTGGTTGGTTGGGATTGTCCCTGGCCGCCATCGTCGAGGTCGGTCTGCTCCTGGTGTTGATCGTCGTGCTCGTCATCGCCAGCCTCGTCAGGGATCCCGAACAAGTCCGGCTCTTCATCCAAAACTCGCAAGCTCTCACCGAGTCGCAAATTCAACAACTCGTACTCGAGTGGGCGTTCAACCCGTGGGTGATCGTCCTCGTCTTTCTCGGCGCTTCGGTCGTTGCGCCCCTGATTGAAGAGTCGCTCAAACCGGTTTTGGTTGCCTTGTCTTTGTTTCGCGGGCCGCCCACCCCCATGGCTGCCTTCCTCGGCGGCGTGATGAGCGGCGTTGGGTTCGGCGTGATCGAAAGTCTGAGCCAACTGGTGAACACCGCCGGGGGCCAGTGGGCGTTGCTGGCCGGGATTCGAGTCGGCACCCTCGTCATGCACGGCCTTGCCAGCGGGCTGGTCGGTTGGGGCTGGGGGCAATTGGCGGTGCGCAAACCCCTGCGGCTGATCGGCGCCTTCGCCCTGGCCGTCGCCATTCACGGCTTGTGGAATGCGATGGCGATCACCTCCGGGCTGGTCGGATTGCGATTCACGCAAATCAACCCGGCGCAACCCTCGGCAGAGATGATGGTGCTGGGGCTATTAATGTTGATAGCGATTGCGACTCTGGGACTGATGACGGTGTCCGGCGCGGCAGCATTGATCTTCATCGGTTGGCGGTTGCGGGCCAGTGAGACTTCGGAAATTTTCAAAATTTCCGAAGTCTTGAGGCCAGAACCGCCCACGCGAATTTCGGCAGAGCCAGCATCCGCCGCCAGCGCCAGGGTTGTTGAATCAGCCGGTGTAGCCACTCCAACCCCAGGCGTTGAACCGGGCGCGGCGCCCGAACCGCCACCCCGGCAATAAAATCAAACGCGCCGCCCACGCCCATCATCAGCGGGGCGCGGAGGCGATGGCGATTGCGCGCGATCCACTTGTCCTGCGCCGGAGCGCCATAGGCCACAAGCAACACGTCAGGGCGCGCGGCGCGAATGCGGGCGATAGTGGCCTCGTCGTGATCGGGATTGGGCGATCCGGCAAACGCTCCAGCGATGATCAAATTCGGATGACGCGATTGCAAATTG
>Ga0247727_10015613_pt1 | contig 12420 bp, 9 predicted proteins | sample WisWelCaveWW1625_FD_202498 | JGI IMG/M metagenome (GOLD analysis project Ga0247727, IMG submission 202498) | Biofilm microbial communities from Wishing Well Cave, Virginia, United States - WW16-25 | ecosystem: Environmental > Aquatic > Deep subsurface > Groundwater > Cave microbial mat | place... | reverse complement strand
GCATTCATGCCCTGCCGCCCATCCCGGGTAGGTTCTCGCCGTTCCGCATCGTCGAAGACTACGACAGCATTGCCCGCAAGCACGGCGTGACCACCTTTCCCGAAAACTATGCCTGGCTCCGCGCCCGGATGACGGAAGTGGAAACCGCTTTTCTCAAAGAACCCTTTACGCCTTGCCTGTGCCACGATGATTTTCTCAATGAGAATTTTTTATTTGATGGCGAGATTCGGATTCTCGATTGGGAATACGCGGGCATGGGTGATTTGTTTTTTGACCTCGCCAACTTTAGTGTCAACCACGGCCTAAGCGATGACGAAGATCAATTGTTGTTGCGCGCCTACTTTGGCGAGGTCACCCCACGCCGCTTTGCGCGCCAAAAGTTGATGAAAATCATGTCCGACTTTCGGGAGGCCATGTGGGGCGTGGTGCAACAGGGTCTCTCGTCGCTCGACTTTGATTTTAGCGCTTATGCTGACAAGCATTTTGCGCGCATGACGCAAAACTTTAACGACCCGCGCTTTGCAGGGTGGTTGAAAGAATTTTAACCACAGCGGTCACCAAGAAACACAAAGATTCTTCGTGCTCTTTGTGATTTTTTTAGTGTTCTTTGTGGTGAAAGCCCTTTGGAGAAAACAGTGGCCGAATTTCCTTCACAAGCAAGAGTCGTCATCATCGGCGGCGGTGTCGGCGGCGCGTCCATCGCCTATCACCTCACCCGCATGGGCTGGAACGATGTGGTCGTGCTGGAGCGGGACGAACTCACCAGCGGCTCCACCTTTCACTCGGCCGGGTTGGTCGGGCAACTCCGCGCCAGTTCCAATCTCACCAAGATGATTCGCTATAGCACCGATTTGTATCGGCGGCTGAAAGAAGAGACGGACGTTGACCCCGGCTGGCGCGAGGTGGGCAGTTTGCGTTTGGCCTCCTCGCCCGCGCGCCTGGAAGAACTCAAACGCCTGGTCGCGGTCTCGCGCTCGTTTGGCTTGCCGCTGGAACTTATCGGGCCAAAACAGGCGCAGAGTCTTTTTCCATTGATGACAACGGAGGAGGTGGAGGGCGCGGTCTATCTGCCCACCGACGGGTTCATTGACCCGACCGGCCTGACGATGGCGCTCGTCGCGGGCGCAAAGTCGCGCGGCGCAAAATTCTTGGCTCACACCCGCGTGCAAGCAATCAAATTAAACGATGGCCGGGTAAGCGAGGTCGTCACCGATCAGGGCAACCTCCAAACCGAGATTGTCGTCAACGCGGCCGGCCAGTGGGCAGGCGAGATTGGCCGGATGGTGGGCCTCAACTTCCCCATCATCCCGATGGCGCACTTGTATTTGATTACCAAACCCATCGCGGGCGTGGGCCACAACATCCCCACCATGCGCGACCCGGATTTGCTGGTCTATTTCCGCGAAGAAGTGGGCGGCCTGATTACGGGCGGCTATGAGCGTCAGCCCGCGCCCTGGGCGCTCGACGGCATTCCACCGGACTTCAACAACAAACTTCTTCCGCCCGATTGGGAGCGCTTTACGCCGTTGATGGAGAATGCGATTAAGCGCGTGCCGGTGTTGGAGCGGGCCGAGGTGGTGATGTTGCTCAATGGCCCGGAGGGCTTCACCCCCGACAGCGAGTATTTGCTTGGCCCCACCGCCGTGCCGGGTTTTTGGATTGCGGCGGCGTTTTGCGCGCATGGCCTGGCGGGCGCGGGCGGCATCGGCAAAGCCATGGCCGAGTGGATCATCGAGGGCCACCCGGAGTGGGATTTATGGCGACTCGACGCGCGACGCTATGGCTCGAATTATGCGAGTCAAAATTACACCCTGGCCCGCACGATTGAGACCTACGCCAAATACTACGACATCCACTACCCCAACGAAGAACGGCAATCGGCGCGGCCCCAACGCCTCTCGCCCGCCTATCATCGCTTGAAAGAACTCGGCGCAAGTTTTGGGGAAAAGACCGGGTGGGAACGGCCCAATTGGTTTGAGACCAATGTAGAGACGCAATATATTGCGTCTCTACCCGAACCACGCGGCTGGGCCCGCCATCACTGGTCGCCCGCCATCGGCGTCGAGCACCTCGGCACGCGCGAACGGGCCGGACTCTTTGATGAAACCTCGTTTAGCAAACTCGAAGTGCGCGGCGCTTCGGCCGACTCAGTGGGCGCGGTAAAACTGTTGCAGTATCTCTGCGATAACGATATAGACAAACCGGTGGGCAGTGTGATTTATACCCAGATGCTCAACCCACGCGGCGGCATCGAATGTGATTTCACCGTGACCCGCCTCGCCGCCGAGCGTTTTATGATCGTCACCGGCACGGCTTTTGGCGCGCATGATTTGTCGTACATCCAATTACAAATTACTAATTACGAGAGACAGAATAACACGCCCCTCAACGTTACCGTCGAAGATGTGACCTCGACCCGCGCCTGCTTTGGCCTGTGGGGTCCACGCGCCCGCGACATTTTGCGCCGCGTCACCAAAGCCAATGTCGCCAACGAAGCGTTTCCCTACCTGACGGCGCAGAATATCACCATCGGCGACGTGCCGGTGTTGGCGCTGCGCGTGACGTATGTGGGCGAACTGGGCTGGGAATTTTATTGTCCCAGCGAATATGGTCAACGCTTGTGGGATACGCTGTGGGAGGCCGGCCAGCCCGATGGTCTGGTGGCCGGCGGCTATCGCGCGATTGATTCATTACGCCTTGAAAAAGGCTATCGCTACTGGAGCGCCGACATTGGCCCCGATTACACCCCGTATGAAGCGGGCCTCGGCTTTGCGGTGAAACTCAACAAGGGTGATGGTTCGACAGGCTCACCCTGCAACTTCATTGGCCGCGAGGCGTTGCTCAAACAAAAAGCCGAAGGCATTAAACGTAAACTGTGTTGCCTGACGCTGGCCGACCCAACCCTCATCCCCATCGGCAATGAGCCGGTGCGAAGCGGCGACAACGTGGTGAGTTGGATCACCTCGGGCGGCTATGGCTACTCGGTCGGCCAAAGCATCGCCTATGCCTATCTGCCACTGGCGTATGCGACGGTCGGCACGGCGTTGGATGTCGAAATCATCGGCGAGCGCATTGGGGCGGTGGTGGCGCGTGAACCGTTGTGGGACCCACACGGGGAACGAATTAAGAATTAAATCATTCGCACAAAAAACTCGCGCTCAATCGCGCTCCAGTGCAGATTGTCACGGCAACGCATAAAACCGGCCAGCAATGGATGAACGCGAGCAATGGCTTCGTAAATTTGCCCGCTGGTGCGACGCACCGAGAAGTGGGCATTGGTCGCGCCGCGCAGTTCGCACAGATGAAAAGCCTCGCGCAGGTTGAACGTCATTAATACCCGGCGGTTGAAGCCATTGGCCACAACATAGCTCGCCTCTTCGGGAAATTCAGTTGCGAGGGTGTGGTAAGCATTAGCGGCGGCTTGCATGGCAGATTGATAGTTGGCCTCGAACCCGGCTTCGACGATGGCGCGTGGCACAGCCCAGCCTAATGTGGCCGTTAACCGTTGCGGAGTCTGGGTCATCATGCGGTGGCGCTTCAATTCAAAGTAGCCGCCCTGATCCATCACCGCGTCAAACGTATAGGTGACATGCTCCAGTTCACGCAACGGCACGTCGTACTTTTGCAAACGGCCTAGGGCCTCATCCGCCAACGCACGTTTCTGTTCGGCCGTCATCCCCGCCACCGCCGCCCGACACTCCATTAACGACGCGCCACCAAAACGATACAAACACGCCGCCAAAAATTTCGCCTCGGCCTGCGGGTCATAATCCACCAACTCAGTATTCACCCCATCTGGCGACGGGCGACCCACGACCGACGACTGACGACTTAATGCCTCCGCTGTTTCCGTTTGGTACGGTACTGCCTCCGCATACTTCACCAGCGTCGGCGCTTCGCCCTGCGCCACGCGCTTGATTTCAACGCCCATCTCGCGCGCTTCTTCCAATGGATGTGAAAGCAATTTACGGATGGCGCTCTCCAATACGCGGGCGTTGGCCGTCAGACCCACATTGGCCAGCGCGGCGGCCGGGAGCAGAAAGCGGCAGTGGTCCACATACTTGGACCGAATGCGGCCATCCCAGCGAATCTCGCTTTCGCCATCTTTGCGCGGAAAACGCTCCTGCATCAAACGCTTGGCCGGCTCCAATGAACGCAGATAAGTTTCAAATAAGCGGCGGCAGGTTTGCGAATAGAGTTCGGCCTGACGACCCTCGGCGATGACGCGCGGCGTATAAAAACTATCCGGCCCCCAGGTTTGATAGCGCGTGGATTTTTCGGTGTACGACGCCAGGCGATTCGATTCCAAACACTCAATCGCCAGGCGCGACACATTCTCTACAGCAATGTGTAGAACGGCATGTTCTGCCACCGAAGCGTGCCCATAGCCCACCACCCACTTCTCGTGGAATTGTGCGCTCTTTTCGTCGCTTAACTCGGCCGCAATCTCACGGAACGATTCGGGACTACGCGAGGTCTTGGCGAACGCCACCGCGATGGTTTCAGGGCTGAGGGCCTTGGGGCTGAGGAGATAGATGTCGCGTTGGGTCATCCGTTTTGTCCGCTCAATCCGTTGACAAGCGCTGGCGGGCTTCGGTGATGTCGCGCTGGATTTGCGTGAGCAGGGCGTCAATGCCAGCGAATTTCATCTCCGGGCGCAGGCGGGCGATAAACTCCAGCGTCAATGGGCGACCATACAAGTTGTCGGAAAAGTCGAGCAGATGGGCCTCGACGGTCAGGGCGGGGGTTTGCGACTCAAACGTGGGACGATAGCCAATGTTGGTGACGGCCAACTGCGCCGCCGAAGGCAAGCTCCCGACTGCGCGCACGATGCGGGCGCGGCACGCATATACGCCCGTGGCCGGAATCGCATGTTCCTCAGACACCGACAAATTGGCCGTGGGGATGCCGATGGTGCGTCCGCGCTTTGCGCCCTCGATCACCTCTCCCGTGAGGCGAAACGGCCGCCCCAGATACCGCGCCGCCTGCTCCACCGCGCCATCGCGCAACGCCTGTCGGATGCGGGTGCTGGAGATGACCTCGCCATCGGCCAATTCGGGCGCGGCCACCGTAACGGTGAAACCGCGCCGTTCACCCTCCGCGCGCAAAAAGTCCACCGTGCCTTCGCGGTTGTGACCCAGCGCAAAATCACTGCCGCACCATAGTTCGGTCATACGCGCATGTTCAACGAGCCGTGTCACAAAATCGGCGGCGCGAATGTTGGCGACCTCGGCATTGAAGGGGTGCGTCACCACCGCGTCCACGCCCAACGCGGCCAGGTAATCGGCTTTCTCGTCGGGGGTGGTGAGATAAAACGAAGGCCGCCGTCCGCGCAAAAACACCGAGGGGTGCGGATAAAACGTGACCACGACTGCCGCCCGCCCGGTGGCGTGAGCGTGACGAACCATGTCGCCGATCAACATTTGGTGACCGCGATGCACACCATCGAATGCGCCAATGGTGAGGCAGGCGGGTTGATTAAGTTTTAGGTCTTCGAGGGTGGAGGTGTGAAGCATCGAGGGCGGAGAAACCCGTCTTCTCGCCTTTGGCGGAAGACGGGTTTCTGTAAGGATCACATGGACATCACTTTATGCGGCTTCCACTGGCGTGTGGTGAGGTCGGCGCGGATGATGGCGATGAAATCCCCCTCCGGGTTGTAAGCCCGGCCCCACTCGCCGGCCGGGTCCGCGTCGCCCAGCGCGATGGGATTGCCGTTCTAGATAGACTTGGTCTGTTTCGCGTCGAGATTCACCTCCGGCCAATCGGCCAGGCCCGCGTCGGGCGGCAGGAGATAACGCCGCCACTCGCCCGAGGCAAACGCTTTTTGCAAATCGGCCAGCGTCACCGCCTCTTCGATGCGAAATATGCCAGAGGCCGTGCGCCGGAGCGCCGTGATATGCGCGCCACACTTCAGCGCCTGCCCCAAATCGTGCGCGATCGAGCGGATATAGGTGCCCGCCGAACATTGGATGTCAAGCATGCAAAAGGGTGGCTCCCACTTGGTCAGTTCCAGTGAGTGCACGGTGACTTCGCGCGGTTCCATTTCCACGGCCTCGCCCTGACGGGCCAGTTCATAGGCTTTTTGTCCGCCGCGTTTGATGGCCGAAAAGGCCGGCGGCATCTGCATAAACGTGCCGTGAAAACGCGGCAGGGCGCGCTCTACCGCATCCTGGTCGGGGATGGTGCGGCTCTCCGCGCCCACCCGGCCAGCGGCATCATAGGTATTGGTGGACTGCCCAAAGCGCACACGGGCGAGGTAACGTTTATCTTTTTGCATGACATACTCGCTCAGGCGCGCGGCCGGGCCGACCAGCATCACCAGCAGGCCGGTGGCCAGCGGGTCGAGCGTGCCCGCATGACCGATGCGCCGGATGCCCGCGCCCTTGCGAACCGAGTCAACGATGTCGTGGGAAGTCGGGCCGGAGGGTTTATCAATTAGCAACAGACCAGAAAGAGGGATGTTATCCATGGGCCACCTCAGAAAGGGTTACCCCCACCTACAGTGACGCACGCGCGCCATTCATGGACAGAGCCGCGCGAGTCGCGGCCAAGACGCGGGCCTCGACCTCCGCCAGTGTGCCGGGGATGTCGGCCCCAGCGGCGGGCGCGTGCCCCCCACCCCCAAACGATTTCGCCAGCGGCGCAACGCTAAAACCCTGGACCATCACGCGCCAACTGACTTTCACGATGCCATCGGCGCGTTCCACAAAAATCAACGCCACCTCGGCCTCGCGCACCGAGGTGAGCACATTAATTAAATCGGCGTCATCCATGGCAAAATAACCGGAGGCCGCGCGCGCGGCCAGCGGGAGCGAGGTCCACACCAGCCGGTCGGCCATTTGTACATGCACCAGGCCCTCGCCCCAAATGCGGGTGGCCGCAAATGAACGTTTGAAGAGTGACTCGTCGTAGATTTTTGAGAGGGGCGCTCCGGCCAACATCAGCTTTTGCGTCAAGGCCAGAGTCTTGGGCGTGGTGCCGATGGTCTTGAAGCCGAGTGTGTCGGTGACGATGCCGGTGAGCAAGGCCTCGGCAATGGGTTGGGTGAGCGGCAGGCCCAATGGTTCCAGCAGTTCGGCCACCAGTTCGCCGGTGGAGGCGGCTTCGCCATCAATAAAATTGATGTCGGCAAAGGCCGGGTTGGTGATGTGATGATCAAACAGGAGGTCGGGGCGGCGGCCCAGGGTTTTGGCGATGGGGCCCATGCGGCGCTCGTCGGCGGCATCCAACACCACCACCATCTCAAAATCGCCCTGCGGTTGCGCCGTGATTTCATCGAAGGCGGTCAGATACTTGAACATCTCCGGCGCGGGGTCGGCGCAATAGAAAGTTACGTCTTTGCCGGCTTCGCGCAGGGCCAGGCCAAAGCCCAGTAGCGAACCGATGGCATCGCCATCGGGGTTGATATGCGTAATGGCGAGGAGGCGTTGGGCACCGGCCAGCCGCGCGCGCGCCGCCGCGATGTCATTCGGTTGAATCATCGGCCGCCTCCGAGAGGCCCATTTCTTCTGAGGAAACAGGTTTCTCTGCCTCTTTCAGTTGGTCAAGCAACTGCCCGACCTGCTCCACCTTATCGGGCATCGCGTCCCAATGGAAGTGCACTTCGGGGGCGCGACGCAGTTGCAGGCGGCGCGAGAGTTCGCGGCGGATAAAGCCCTGGGCGCTGGTCAACCCTTGCAGAACTTCGGCCTGCCGCTCGGCGTTGCCCATGGCCGAAACAAAGATGTTGGCATGTTCCAACTCGCGGTCAATCAACACATTCGTCACGGTGAGCAAGCGCAGGCGCGGGTCTTTCAACTCCTGCAACAGCATCTCGGAGAGTTCAGCGCGCAGGCGCTCGGCCACGCGTTTTTGGCGGATGGGGGTGGGCATGGGTGAAGTACGTAAGTACAAGTGTACCAGTACACAAGTACACAAGGAAACAAGTAGACATGTAACCTGTTTACCTGTCTACCTGTTTACCTGTTTACCTGTCTACCTAATTTACCCGCTCAACAACGTAAAACTCCAACACATCGCCCACTTTCAGGTTCTCAAAATCCTTGAGTCCCACGCCGCACTCAAAGCCCTTCTTCACTTCCTTCACATCGTCTTTCTCATGCTTGAGCGATGAGATCTCGCCCTCGTGTTCCACCTTGCCGCCGCGCCAGACCCGGACTTTGGCGCTCCGGCGCAGTTCGCCCTCGCGCACCATGCACCCGGCGATGTTGCCGAGTTTGGAAATCTTAAACACCGCCCGCACTTCGGCCCGGCCAATCGTCACCGGTTTGTACTCCGGCTCCAACATGCCTTTGAGGGCCTTGTCAATATCCTCGGTCACGCGGTAAATCACATCGTAATGGCGGATGGAGACGCCACTCGTCTCAGCCAGTCGTTGCGCGGTGGAGTCGGCGGTGACGTTGAAACCGATGACGATGGCTTTCGAGGCGGTGGCCAGCATCACATCGTTCTCGGTCACTTTGCCGGTTTCGGCGTACAACACATTCACGCGCGGGCCATCGCCGGTGGAGAGTTTCCCCAGCGAGGTGACAATGGGCTCCAGCGAACCTTGCACATCGGATTTAACGATGAGGGTGAGTTCTTTGGTCTCGCCCGCCTGGAACTTGGCAAAGACCTGATCGAGGCTCATGGCTTGCAAAGGTTTGGCCTCGGCCTCGCGTTGCGCGAGTTTGCGTCTGGCCACGATGGTGCGGGCGCTCCGATCCGACTCGGCCACCCGGAAGACTTCACCGGGCAGGGGCGCATCCGAGAGGCCCAGTATCGTAACCGGGGTGGAGGGCGCGGCTTCTTTAATCGGCTTGCCCTGGTCATCAAACATGGCGCGGATTTTGCCGCTGGTGGTGCCGGCCACTACGACATCGCCGGCGTGGAGCGTGCCATTTTGCACCAGCAGGGTGGCAATCACGCCGCGCGTCTTATCCAACTCGGCTTCCACCACCGTGCCAGCGGCCACGCTGCGCGGGTTGGCTTTGATGCTGGTGTCGTCGGCCACCAGCAGGATGGCTTCCAACAAATCATCAATGCCCAGTTTTTGTTTGGCCGAAACCGGCACCACCAGCGTCTTGCCACCCCAATCATCCGGGGTTAAACCTACTTCGGCCAGTTGTTGTTTAACGCGATCGGGGTTGGCATTGGGCTTGTCAATTTTATTGAGGGCCACAATCACCGGCACACGGGCGGCTTTGGCGTGGGCATAGGCTTCGCGCGTCTGGGGCATGACGCCGTCGTCGGCGGCCACCACGAGAATGGCGATGTCGGTGGCTTGCGCGCCGCGCATCCGCATGGCGGTAAAGGCTTCGTGGCCGGGTGTATCCAGAAACGTAATTTTGCGCCCTTGCCGCACCACTTGATAGGCGGCGATGCGCTGGGTGATGCCACCCGCTTCTTTGGCCGCCACATTCGTCTTGCGGATCAGGTCCAGCAGGGAGGTCTTGCCGTGGTCCACATGGCCCATGATGGTGACCACCGGCGGGCGCGTGACCAGATTCTCGGCCGATTCGGCCTCAATCACTTTGCGCCATTCGGGCGCGTTATCTTTCGCGTGGGCCTCTTCTTTTTCTTCGGCGGTCGGGGGTAGCGCTTCCGGTTTGGCCTCATACCCCATTTCGGCCATGACAATCGCGGCAGTGTCGTAATCGAGTTGCTGATTGATATTGGCCATCACCCCGCTGCTCATCAATTGCTTGATGATTTCAATCGGGCTGGCCTTAACCCGTTCGGCCAGATGCCGGACGGTGATCACGCTGGGGATTTCCACCACTTTGTGCCCATTCTCGCTCATACCTACCTCCAGTGCGGCCTCGGCTGGCCTTCGATTTGGCCAGTGAGGCGCGGGTTGCGCGAGCGAGTCCCCCTCGGCGCGGTGGCGCTAACGGGGGTCAGGACTCGCCCGGTGCAGAGTCGCTGGCGGCGAAAGGAATTCGCCGCTAATCATCATCATCGGTGTACTGTTCACTATGCGCGCGCAACGCGGCGCGGTCCGCCTCAACCAGCGTCATTTTCAAGGCCCGCTCCAAGGCACCACTCTTCAGGGCCTCGTTCCAACACACGCGGCGGTTGTGCAAATACGCCCCGCGCCCCGCGGCTTTGCCCGTCGGATCAATATGCGCGCGGCCCTCGCTGGGGCTGGGCCGCACCAGCCGCACCAGTTCCCGTTTGGCATTCACCGTGCGGCATCCCACACACGTTCGTTGTGGGGTGGGCCGGGCGCGTTTGGCCGGGCCGCGCTTTTTGGGCGAGGGGCGCTGGGGGGTCATACGGCCGGACTACACATCCTCAAACAAATCTTTCAATCGCCCGGGCTTGCGCTTCTTGCGCGAGACAAACAAGCCCAAGTCCTCGTCGAAAGTAATTTCAACGGAAGGCTTCTTCTTGGCTTTCTTGGCCTTCTTGCGGCCGGTCAACTCGTCGTCTTCGTCGTCCTTGTTTTCAGCGCCCTCGCTCCCCTCGGCACCTTCGTCAACCTCAACCTCATCCGCGTCCTCGGCTTCCAGTTCTGGCACGTCCTGGCCGTCCACCGTCCACTCGGCCGGCGGCAAGACTGTTGGAATCGCCTGGGCCGCCTCGCCTTCAAGCACAGCCAATGGCGCAGCGGCGCGCGGTTCGGCTTTGGCGCGCTCGGTCACCCCAAACAGGTCTTCGTCGGTTTCCTCGGAAACAGGGAAGGGTGGCGCGAAGCTGGGCGGCGCTGAATCGGCCTCGAAGTCCGCTTCAGCGTCGGCCTCGACCACGACTTTGGCCGCTGGTTCGGGGAAGACTACTTTCTCCAGCGCGGCCTTGAGTTCATCCAGCATCTTCGGCCCAAAACCCTCCAGGCCCAAAATGCGATCGTCGCTGATGGCCAGTTCTTCCATCACCACGCCGATGGAATTCAATTCAGCGTCGGTCAGCAGGCGATACACCCGGTCGGAGAGGCCCAACTCGGTTAGCCGCATCTTGTAGGCGACCAAGGGGATGGTGGCTTTGATGGCCTGCACCTTTTCCACTTTGGCCGCGCGATCGGCCTGGCGACCCTTGGCCACCCGGCGCTCACGCAAATCCACGACGCGTGACAGCAAATTATATTCTTCGGGTTGGAGCGGACGACCCTCGGCCTTCTTGGCCAGGATGCCATCGGCGTTGACCAGCGCCTCCGCGTTAGCCGCTAACACATCGGCAAAACTGGGGTCCTCACGCAAAATACGGAGTGAGTCGCCCGAGGCTTCGCTGAGGCTCTTGATGTCAATGCGCCAACTGGTGAGTTTGGCGGCCAGCCGGGCGTTCTGCCCTTCGCGCCCAATGGCCAGGCTGAGTTGATCATCCGGCACCACCACCATGGCGGTGCGGCCACTGATGGGGTCATCATCCAAATACACCGAGGTCACGCGCGCCGGGCTAAGAGCCTTGGCGATAAAGACCGATTGTTCCGGGTTCCATTCGATCACGTCAATCTTTTCGTCATTAAGTTCTTTGACGATGGATTGAATGCGGACCCCGCGCATGCCCACGCACGCCCCCACCGGGTCCACGCCTTCCTGCACGGCGGCCACGGCCACTTTGGAGCGCGCGCCCGGCTCGCGCGCGATGGATTTGATTTCGACTTGCCCGTTGTAAATCTCCGGCACTTCATACTCCAACAGGCGGCGGAGCATATTCTTGTGGGAGCGGGAGACGATGATTTGCGGGCCGCGCGTGGTCTTCTTGACTTCCAACACATAGGCGCGCACCTTTTCGTGGGCGTGATAACGCTCACCCGGCATCATCTGACTGCGCGGCAGGGTGGCCTCGGTGCGACCCAGCCCCAGGGTCACCGCTTGCGGCGACACCGATTGCACGGTGCCATTGACGATATCGCCCTCGCGTTGCACATACTCTTGATACTGGCTCTCGCGCTCGGCCTCGCGCAGGCGTTGCAGGATGACCTGCTTGGCGGCCTGCGCGGCGATGCGGCCAAAATCCTTGGGCGTGGACTCGACCGTCACCATATCGCCCAACTTAGCTTCCGGGTCTACCTCACGCGCATTGGTCAGCGCGACCTCGGTGTGCAATTCCAGCACCGAGTCCACCACTTCTTTTTCAGCATAGACGCGAATACTGCCGGTGCCGGGATCAATCTTGACCACGACATGTTGAGCCGCCGAGGCATTCACCGCTTTACGATAGGCGGTGATCATGGCATTTTCCAGCGCCTCCAGAACTACTTCCTTCTTGAGTTTGCTGTGCTCGGCAATTTCATTGAACGCTAACGCAAATTCACTTTTCATGGGGCAGACACGTCTCCCAAATCTCTTAAGAACCAGAAACCCGGTTTCTTGGAGAAACCGGGTTTCTCCCGGCAATAAAACAGAAACGTGGGGGTGACCCACGTCTCTCCAAACGACCTATCCGAACTCTAGCGCCGGAATTCTAGCATCGGGCCAATAATTGTGCAAGGCCCACACC
>Ga0247727_10015612_pt1 | contig 12421 bp, 10 predicted proteins | sample WisWelCaveWW1625_FD_202498 | JGI IMG/M metagenome (GOLD analysis project Ga0247727, IMG submission 202498) | Biofilm microbial communities from Wishing Well Cave, Virginia, United States - WW16-25 | ecosystem: Environmental > Aquatic > Deep subsurface > Groundwater > Cave microbial mat | place... | reverse complement strand
CCATCAAAATCGGACAACGCCACCTCGTCGATCGTCACGACCGACGGGATCTCAGTGTCTTTCGCATCGGCCGGGATATCATCGAGAAACGCTTGGCGCTTCAGCAAGATTTCACGGTCGCCTTTTAGCCGTTAGTGTCGGGTAGCTAGTTCACGGTTTACTGTTTTTTTCCGTCTATGCTAAACTCCGCGCCATGCTGTTGTTAACCGGCAAAGGCTTGTGGATTCGGCGCGTCGCCAGTTGTGAGCAAGGCGACCTGGAGGCCGTCGTCGCGCGGGCGCAAGCGGCGCGGCTGGGCCACATCATCCTCAAAGTCGCCGACGGCGCGGACGCTTCTAACGTCGATCCGCTCACCGGGCGCGACCTGGCCGCCGAGTTGATCCGCCGCTTGAGCGCCGCTCACATCGCCATCTGGGGCTGGCACACGATCTACGGCGACAAACCGGCGTTCAAAGGCGCATACGAGGCGGACTACCATCGCCGCGAGGCGGAAGCCGCCACAGTGCGCCTGACTGCCCTGCGCGCCGCCGGTCTGCAAGGCTACGTGATTGACACGCGGAGCGAGTACGAGCGCATCGCTAACCGCACTGGCAAAGCCGCGCAGTTCGTCGCGGACGTGCGCGCCGCCCTGCCCGATCTGCCCTACGCGCTCTCCTCGTGGAAATCGCCTGCCGCACACCCGCGCTTCCCGTGGGCGGAGTTCCGCTCCGCCTGCGCCCTCGACTTGCCGCAAGTGTTCTGGATCGGCCAACGCGGCGAGGCAACGCGGCAGGTGGATCACGCACATCGCCAGTTCAACGCGCTGGAGCCGAAACTGCCGTTCGTCCCGGTCGGCCCGGCGTTCTCCGCCAACAACTGGCGGCCCTCATCCAAAGACCTCACCGACTTCTTCGCCAAAGCCGCCGAACTTGATCTGTCCGCCGCCAGCCTGTGGGTGTGGGATGAGATCGGCCAGCCGGACTTTGCGCCGCAGTGGGAGGCCTTCGCGAAGATCGCGTGGGCCGGGCGAGCAGTGGAATGGACGCCGCCTGAGCCAGTCAGCTTTAGTGTTCCATCCGCACCTGTCGTCGAAGCGCCGTCAACTGAAGCGGAGATCACGGCTGACCTGCCCGTGCCATCACCCGCCGAGCCTGAGGCGGTGTCGTTCGGATTGATGGCCGAGGTCGAGGAGCCTCTTGCCGTGCCGGTATTGGCGGACAGTGACGACGTGCCGGAGTGGCTGAGCGAGTCTTCGGCGGAGCCTGCGCCAGAAGAGGCAGTGGCTTTTAGCCCCGCCGAGGCCCAGCAGGCCGCAGACGTAATCACGCCACCCGCTGAAGTCAGCGCGCCAGCCGTCACTTTCACCCCGCCACCCACCACTCATCTGACCTTCCACCCCACCGTTACTCGCCTCTTCAAAGCCTTGCGGACGAGACAGATCGACCAGGCGCTATCACTCTACGCGCCCAGCTTCACGCACGTCACCGCCGACCGCGTGGAGCGCGCCGCATCGGGTTTGGGCGACGTCTATCACGCCCTGCCCCATCACTTCCAACTTAGCACGTTGGCCGTGCGCGCGTTGAATGGAACTGCGAACACCGTCACCGCGCGCTGGACACTGCGCGGCCTGGCCGGGGCCGAGCACGAGGGGACGGACACTTTTCACCTCAACCGCGCCGGGCAGATCGTCTATCACCACTCCTCGCTTTCCCTGACACCGGATCAAATGATCACCGCCCAGGCCGCCGATTGAATGGTGGGTGTTTCATCCGCCGCTTGACTTGACCGGACTCTTGACTCCCGGCCCCCTGCCGGGTTACAATCCGAATGTTCATATAATGAGATGATTACTCACAATATGGCTATCCGCGCTTCCCACTATCCCGGCGCTCAGGCGGTGGCCCGCGCCATCGCCGTGCTCAAAGCCTTTACGGACAGCCAGCCGCATTTGACGCTGGCCGAGGTCACGCGCGCCACGCGCCTGAACCGCGCCACCGCCTATCGTTTGCTGGCGGCGCTGGAGAAGGAGGGGTTGGTGATGCGGGATAAGCAGAGCGAGGCGTACCGGCTCGGCCCGGAGGCGATTGCGCTGGGCGGGCGGGCGCTGCGCGCGAACAATCTCCGCCTCGCCTGCCGCCCCGATCTGGAACTGCTCGCCCAGCACACGCACGAAACGGCCACGCTGGAAGTCCTGATCGAGCGCGACATGCTCATCCTCGACGAAGTGATCAGCCCGAACCTGGTGGGCGGCGCGCCCTCGGTCGGCACGCGCTGGCCCGCGCACGCCACCTCCAGCGGCAAGGCGGTGCTGGCGTTTCTGGAGGCCGAGACCAACGCCCTGCTCCGCAAATCCCTGCCCCGCCTGACCGATCACACGCTCACATCACCGGAAAAATTCCGCCGCGAATTGGCGACGGTGCGCGAGCAAGGTTACGCCATCACCATCGAAGAAATCGAAGCGGGCTATGCGGCGGTCAGCGCGCCGGTACGCAACCACGAGGGCCGGGTCGCCGCCGCGCTGTGCATCGGCGGCCCGACGGCGCGGCTGATGGCGGAGCGCCTGGCCGAGATCGCGCCGCTGGTGAAGAAAGCGGCGGAGCGCGCCTCGCACAGACTTGGTTATCAACCCGTAGACAAGAAGGGCGGACGCGGATGAACACGGAATAACACGGACATCTTTTTCATCCGTGCAACGCGAAGCGGTTCAATCCATTGACAAACACCTATGCCAGCCTACAAAATCTCTCAACTTCTCGACCAACGCCCATCCACCGGCAAAGCGTATCTGGAATTTCTGCGCGAGCCGAGCATGAGCCTCGGCCTGTACTCCCTGCCCGCCGGAGGCGCTGACCCACAACAGCCGCACACCGAGGACGAGGTGTACTACGTCATCAGCGGGCGCGCGCAAATCCGAGTCGGCGCGGCAGGCGCCGAAGAAGACCGCGCGGTTCAACCCGGCTCCATCGTCTTCGTCGCCGCCAACGTGCCGCACCGCTTCCACAGCATCGCCGAGGACTTGACCATCCTGGTGTTCTTCGCGCCCGCCGAAGGTAGTCAACAGTAAACAGTCACCCGTGATCACGGATGACTGTTTACTGATCACTTTCTTTTCACTTACCGCTATGCTCAAAGGCACCCCTTTTCATTCCCGCACCCTGCCCCTGAACGAGTCCCAGAGTTGGCGGCGCTGGTCGGGCTTCCTGGCCGCCGGGTCGTACGAACTGACGCACGAGCGCGAGTATTGGGCCGTTCGCAATGCCGCCGCGCTCCTCGATGTCTCGCCGCTGTACAAGTATCATCTCAGCGGGCCGGATGCTCTGCGCCTGCTTAACCGGGTGGTCACGCGCGATGTCGCCCGGTGCGCGGTGGGGCAAGTGATGTACACGCCGTGGTGCGACGAGCATGGCAAGGTGATTGATGACGGCACGATCGCGCGGCTGGCCGAGAACCTGTTCCGCCTGACCTCCGCCGAGCCGAACATCCGCTGGTTGCACATGAACGCAGTCGGCCTAAACGTCAAAATCGAGGACGTGTCCGAGCAGATCGGCGCGCTGGCCCTGCAAGGCCCCAAGTCGCGGCTCATCCTCAACGCCTGCGCGGACAAAAACCTCGACGCGCTCAAATACTTCCGGCACACGACGGCGAAGATCAGTGGCATTCCGGTGACGATCTCGCGCACCGGCTACACGGGCGACCTCGGCTACGAACTCTGGTGCGATGCGAAAGACGCGGTGGCGCTGTGGGACGCACTGATGAAGGCCGGGCATGATTACGGCATTACGCCCACCGGTATCCTCGCGCTGGACGTGGCGCGCGTGGAGGCAGGCCTGATCCTGCTTGATGTTGACTACACCTCCGCTCACGTCGCCGCTATCGAAGCGCAGAAGTCCTCGCCGTTCGAGTTGAACCTGGGCTGGGCGGTAAGTTTGGACAAAGGCAATTTCGTGGGCCGAAAGGTATTGGCGGCGGAGAAAACGCGCGGCTCGGCGTGGCAGTTTGTGGGCCTGGATATTGAATGGAAGAACCTGGAGCGCCTGTTCCTCGAGGAGGGCCTGCCGCCGCAACTGCCCACCACCACCCTGCGCGCCAGCATCCCCGTGTTTGCGACCGGGCAACAGGTCGGCTATGCCTCCAGCAGTTGCTGGTCGCCGATATTGAAGAAATACATTGCGCTGGCGCACCTCGAAGCCGCGCACGCCAAACCCGGCAACCTGTTGATGTTCGAGATGATGATCCAGCACAAGCGGCGCTACACCCCGGCGCGGGTGGTGGAACTGCCGTTTTTCAATCCAGAGAGGAAGCGGAATTGAGAGATTGTGCAATTGGGTGACTAGTCGATTGATCATCCAATCACACAATCACTCAATCACCAAATCACCCAATGGATTTTGAGACAGACACTATGAACACTCAATACGACGCCATCATCATCGGCGGCGGGCACAACGGCCTGATCCACGCCGCGTATCTGGCGAAAGCTGGCAAGCAGGTCATCGTGCTGGAGCGGCGGCACCTGGTGGGCGGGGCGGCGGTGACGGAGGAGATCATCCCCGGCTTCAAGTTCACGGAGTTCTCCTACGTCGTCAGCCTCCTGCGGCCCGAAGTCATCCGCGACCTGGAACTGCCGAAGCACGGCCTGACCATCCTGCCCCTGCCCAGCACCTTCACCCCGCTCGCCAACGGCGATTACTTCGCCGCGTGGGACGACCACGACAAGACGCGGCGCGAGATTTACCGCCACTCGCCCAAAGACGCCGAGGCCTACGACGACTACAGCCGCCAGATGGCGCGCATGGCGATGGCCGTCAAGCCTATCCTCAGCATGATCCCGCCTGATCCCACTTCCTTCAGCCCGAAGGATTTGATGGGCCTCGCCAAACTCGGTGGACACGCGGCAAGCCTGAGCGAGCACGACTTCTACAATCTCGCCAAGTTGATGACGATGAGCGCCGCCGACCTGCTCGACGAGTGGTTCGAGTGCGATCCGCTCAAAGGCACGAAGAGCGCCAGCGGCATCATCGGCACGTTCCTCGGCCCGCGCTCACCCGGCACGGCCTACGTCCTCCTGCATCACTACATGGGCGAGATTGACGGCGCGTTCCGCGCGTGGGGCTTCGCCAAGGGCGGAACAGGCGGCATCAGCAATTCGATTGCGAACTCGGCCAAAGCGCTCGGCGTTGAAATTCGATTGAACGCCCCCGTCGCGCAAGTCATCACCAGGAACGGGCGCGCGGTCGGTGTGGCGCTTGAAAACGGCGACGAGGTCCACGCGCGCTACGTCGTCTCCAGCCTCGACCCCAAGCGCACCTTCCTGAAATTACTTGACCCGAACCAACTGCCGGGCGAGTTCGTAAGCGCTATCCGCCGCTACAAGATTCGCGGCTCGTCGGGCAAGGTCAATCTCGCGTTGAGCGAACTACCGAATTTCACCGCCCTGCCCGGCGAGGGGCCGCTCCATCGCGGCGCGATCTCGATCAGCCCCAGCATTGACTACATCGAGCGCGCCTACGACGACGCGAAGTACGGCCGGTTCTCGCGCCAGCCGTACATTGATTGCATCCTCCCCTCGATGATCGACCCGGATATGGCCCCCCCTGGCCAACACGTCATGTCGTGCTTCGTGCAGTACGCGCCGTACAACCTTGAAGGCGGCTGGGATGACGCGAAGCGCGAGGCCTTCGGCGATACGGTGGTGGACACGCTCGCGCAGTACGCGCCGAATCTCAAGCGCGCCATTATCGGGCGGCAGGTGCTCACGCCGGTGGACATCGAGCGCATCACCGGCCTGACCGAGGGCAACATCTTCGCGGGCGAACTGGCCCTGCATCAACTCCTGTTCCTGCGTCCAGCCCCGGGCTGGGCCAACTACCGCACGCCCGTCGGCAACTTCTGGCAGTGCGGCTCCGGCACGCACCCCGGCGGCGGCATCATGGGCGCAAGCGGGCGGTTGGCGGCGATGGAATTGCTCAAGGACTGGAAGTAACAAGTAAACAGTGAACAGTAATCAGTACACCACTGTTTGCTGATCACTGTTTACTGATCACTGTTCACTGATAACTGATCACTGTTCACTTTCAGGTGGAACATGGCAAACAACTACGACATCATCGTGATCGGCGCAGGGCATAACGGCTTGACCGCCGCCGCGTATTTGGCGAGGGCGGGGCAGAAAGTGCTTATTGTGGAGCGGCGCGAGATCGTGGGCGGTTCAGTTGTTACCGAAGAAGTGTGGCCGGGCTTCAAGGTGGATACGCTCAACCATCGCGGCGAACTGCGCGCAGACATCGTGCGCGATCTGAATTTGACTCAGCACGGGCTGGAAGTGATGCGGACGGACGCCCACCTCGTCGCGCCGCAGGTGGATGGTTCTGCGTTGGCGCTCAGCGCAAACCAGGCGCGGACGGTCGAGTCCATCGAGCGCTTCTCCAAAGCGGATGCACGGCAATGGCCCGCCTTCGTCGCGCTCATGTCCAAAGTGGCGGGCTTTCTCAACGACGTCTATGCCGCCCCCTTCCCGCGCGTGCCCAAAGTTGATCCGGCGGAAGGCGCTTGGCTGGCGCAACTCGGCCTGAAACTGCGCGGCCTCGGCAAGAAGGACATGATGGAGGCGCTCCGCGTTTTGCCGATGTCGCTGGTGGAATTACTGGATGAGTGGTTCGAGTCCGATGCGCTCAAAGGCGCACTTGGCGCGCAGGGCGTCCACGGGCTGGCGCAAGGCCCGATGAGCGCAGGCACGGCCTTCCTGCTTCTGCACCACTGGGCCAACCACAACGGCCCGTTCAAGGCCACGGCGAAAGGCGGCCTGGGCCAGATCACGCAGGCGCTGGCGAGCGCGGCCAAAGCTTTCGGCGCGGAGATTCGCACCAACGCTGAAGTCGCACGCATCTGCGTGAATGACGGCAAAGCCACTAGCGTCATGTTGGCGAGCGGCGAGGAAATCCACGCGCGCCGCATCATCTCCAACGCCGACCCGCGCCGCACGTTTCTCGGCCTGGTCGGCCCGCTCGAACTCGATCCGCACTTTGTGTGGGCGGTGCAGAACATCAAACTGCGCGGCTGTGTGGCGAAGGTGAACCTCGCGCTGGACGGCCTGCCAGGATTCAAAAGCGCATCAGAGACAAACGCCTTGCGCGGCACGATCGTGATCAGCCCAAGCCTGAAATACCTCGAGCGCGCCTACGACGCGGCCAAATACGGCGACTACTCGAAGCAACCCTATCTCGAAGCCACGCTCCCGACGCTCTCCGACCCCTCCCTCGCGCCACCGGGCAAGCATATCCTGTCTGTCCACATGCAGTTCGCGCCGTACAAGGGAGAGACTAAAGACTGGAGACTGGAGATTGAGAAGGTTGTGATTGAGACCCTGTCGCAATACGCGCCTAATCTCCAGTCTCTCGTCTCTAATTCTCAAGTCCTCACGCCCCATGATCTTGAAACAAGGTTTGGCCTGACTGAAGGCAACCTCTACCACGGCGAGATGATGCTGGATCAAATCCTGTTCATGCGGCCTGTCTCCGGCTGGGCGCAATACCGCACGCCGATTGACCACCTGTATCTGTGCGGCGCGGGCACGCATCCGGGTGGCGGGGTGACGGGCGCGCCGGGGCGGAATGCCGCCAGGCAAATTTTGAAGGACATGAAAGGCTAGCAGGGAAGCAGTGAAGCAGGGTGCGGGGAGCAAGTCATCTCACCCCCTGCTCCCAGCTCCCCTGCTCCACTGCGGTCTAAGGAAGATGCGCCCTTTACTACAAGTCGTTCCCGAAAACCTCGTCATGCCAATCCTGGAGGAAGCCAAGCGCATCCTGGCCGAGATCGGCATTGAAGTGCGCGGGCCGAAGTTGCGTCAACACCTGCTCGATCACGGGTTGAAGACGGCGAACACGGTGGGCGACGGCGAACGCGTGCTATTCCCGCCGGACGTGGTGGACAACGCCATTGCCAGCGCGCCCAAAGCCTTCACGCTTTACAACCGCAACGGCGAGCCGCACGCCACACTCGGCGGCAACAACGTGCACTTCGTCCCCGGTTCCAGCGGATTGAAAGTGCTGGATCACCGCACGGGCGAGACGCGGCTGAGCACCACGCGCGACTTTATCGAGTACGTGCGGCTGGCGGATGGCCTGGCGCATATCGCTTACCTGGCGACGGCATTTTCCACGAACGACCTCGAGCCGCAGGTCTCCGATGCCTGGCGGCTGTATCTGTGTCTGATCAACTCGCTCAAGCCGGTGGTGTCCGGCGCGTTCACCGAGCACGGCACGCCGCGCATGGCGGCGATGATGCAGTTGTTCCGCGCTGATCGCGCCGAACTCATCGCCAAGCCGATGTCGATCTTTACCATCACGGCCACGGGCATGTACCGCTACAGCGAGGACTCGTGCCAGAACCTGCTGGACTGCGTGGCGTTCGGCATCCCAGTGGAGATTGTGCCGGTCACGCTGATGGGGTTGATCGCGCCGGTCACGCTGGTCGGCGCGACCGTGTTCCACGTGGCCGATGTGCTGGCCGGGCTGACCATGGCGCAGATCGTGAAGCCCGGCGCGCCCGTGCTGTTCGGCGGCGCGCCCGCCACCTTCCACATGAAGACCGCGATGTCGCCGATGGCCGCCATCGAGACTCTGCATCTCAACGCCGCCTACGTGCAGATCGCCCGGCACCTCGGCCTGCCCACGCAGAGTTACATGGCGCTGAGCGAAGGCAAATTCCTGGACGCACAGGCCGGCGCAGAGACGTTCGGGAGCGCCCTGCTGGCGGCCATCGCGGGCGTCAACTCGGTCTCCGGGCCGGGGATGCTCGATTACGTGCTCACCTTCAGCCTGGAAAAACTCGTCTTCGATAACGAGTTGTGCGGCCAGGCGTTGCACTTCGTCCGCGAGTTCGGCGTGGCAGAGGACTTGCCGACGTTGGATTTAGTGCGGCACTTGTTGGAAGAGAAGCACATGCTCACGGCCGAGCATACGCTCAAGTATTGGCCCCAGGAGTTGTACCTGCCCGGCCCGACGATTGACCGCGTGAGCCGCGAGACGTGGGCCAAGGAGGGCAGTAAGGACTTGCGCCAGCGCACCCGCGAGGAAGTGGAACAACGGCTGGCCGCGTACAGCTCGCCCTACACGGATCCCACTATCGAGGCGGAATTACTCCGCCTTATCAAATCCGGCCTCACGACAGACACGCCATTGCCTGAAGTCCTGCCAGCCGTGTTCCGCGAGTCAGCGACGGCGGACAACAGCCGTGAAGCGCGGCGGGCGCGGCGGCGGGCAAGAGAGTAGCAGTCGATGCGGGCCTGGAAAGCCTAAAACTTCGCGGCCACAGTAAGCGCCTGCGCCAACCGCGCCTTGTACGCCTCGCGTGAAATCTCAAGCGCGCCAAAGCCGAGCGTCAGGGGCGTGACCATTTGCGCGTCAAGCAGGACGAAGCCGCCGCGCCGCAGTCGCTCAATCAGATGCGCCAGCGCCACCTTGCCTGCGTCCGGCTCGCGGTTGAACACGCTCTCGCCGGCGAACAACCCGCGCAGGGCGATGCCGTACAACCCGCCCGCCAGCCGCCCGTCGCGCCACGTCTCCACACTGTGGGCAAAGCCGAGTTGATGCAACTGCGTGTAGGCTTCGATCATCTGCGGTGAAATCCACTGCGCGTCGGTCGTCTGGCCGGAGCGCGGCGTCCGGCAGGCCTCCATCACGGCACGGAACGCCGTATCCACGCGGATTTCAAAGCGGCCACTGCCCACGATCCGCGCCAGGCGGCGTGAGAGGTGCGCGGACTCCAGCGGGAGGATGCCGCGCGGGTCAGGGTCGTACCAGCGGATTTCACCCGTTGCCACATCGGCCATCGGGAAAATGCCCTGAGCGTAGGCGGCCAAAAGCAGAGCAGGCGCGAGGTCAGACATGCGGCCATTGTAGCAAAGCGAGACGGTATAAAATGGTGACCAAACGACTACGCGCCCATCCGATTACTTGACCAAGCCAATGTGGTCTCGACTCCGCGATTACGCCCTCATCACTATCGGCTGTGTCATCCAGGCGCTGGCGATGGACTTGTTTCTGATCCCGGCTAAACTTGCGGCGGGCGGCGTGAGCGGCGCGGCGCAGATTATCAACAGCTACACCGGCTGGCCCATCGGCGGGATGGTGGCGGTGTTGAATCTGCCGCTGTTCTTCATCGGCTGGCGCTACCTGGGCGGACGGCGCTTCATGGCGCGCACCGTGTTTACGGTGGCGCTGTATTCCGCGCTGGTGGATGGCCTGATCGCCTTTTTGCCGAAGAGCGGCCTGACACCTGATCCGTTCCTCAACGCGCTGTACGGCGGGGTGCTGGGCGGCGTCGGCGTGGGGCTGGTGTTCCGCGCGCAGGGCACGACGGGCGGCACCGACATCATCGCCCGCATCCTGGGGCGCTGGCGCGGCATCCCGCTCAGCCAGAGCTATCTGATGACGGACACGCTGATCGTCCTGCTGGCCGGCCTGGCGTTTAGTTGGGAGTTGGCGCTGTATGCCGTCGTCTCGCTCTACATCTCCGGCCTCGCCGCCGAGGCGACCGCTGAGGGCGTGGGCATCGTGCGCGCGGCGACGATCATCACCTCCCAGCCGCAAGCCATTGCGGACAAGATCATGAGCGACATGGCGCGCGGGGTGACGATGTGGCCCGGCACCGGCATGTACTCCGGCGAGGAGCGGCGCGTGCTATTCGTCGCCGTCAGCCGTTCGGAGGTGAGCCAGCTCAAAGCCATCATCCAGGAGGCCGACCCGCTGGCCTTCGTCGTCATCGGCCAGGCGCACGAGGCGCTGGGAGAAGGGTTCAAGCCGCTGAGTCAGTGAAAAGTTGTTCGACGCGTCAGCCCAAGAACTGTATACTTCCGCCCGACCTATTGCGAATAGAAACTGAGCTATGCTAGACACTGTGACAAAGTTTGAACCGCTTCCCGCAACCTCGCCGCTGACGTTGGATGATATCGAGCGATTCGACCAGGCCTTGACCCGCCGCTTCAAAGATCGCCTGGTTGTGCAGGCGTCTCTTACTCGCCCGCTGGTAAGCTTCCAGGCCAACAAAGCCAGAGCCGCCTATCGCTGGTACAAGTACAAAGAAGCTTTCTCCGCCTCCCTCATCGAATACCTGCTCCATCACTACAAAATTGGAGCTGGCCGATTGCTCGATCCATTTGCAGGGAGTGGAACAGCGCTATTTGTCGCCAGCGCGATGGGCCTCGACGCCGAGGGGATTGAATTACTCCCCATCGGCCAGCAAATCATCGGCGCAAAGAAATGCCTGGAGCAGGATTTTACGGCTGATGATTGGGCGACCCTGCGGCGGTGGTCAGCGACACAACCGTGGAAGCAATCCGAAATCAAACACATATTGCCGGAGCTAAGAATAACCCGAGGCGCGTACCCAGAGCCAACGCGGGAGGCGATTAAGCGTTACCTCACCGCTTGGGAGAATGAAAATGAGCGCGTCCGAACTATTCTGCGCTTTGCGTTGCTGTGCGTGCTGGAGTCGGTGAGCTACACGCGCAAGGATGGGCAATATCTGCGCTGGGATTACCGCTCCGGCCGCCGACAGGGCCAGAAACAATTTGACAAAGGCGCCATCCTCGATTTCGACCACGCGATTTGCGCCAAACTCGAAGAAATCATTACAGATGTGCATGGCACCTCCGAGCAAGCCCCCCTCTTTCCTCCCGACAAGCTGAAGGGCGGCCTCCAGCTATTCAACGGTTCATGTTTGAATGCGCTTCCGGCGTTAGCGGACGAAACGTATGATGCGGTCATTACCTCGCCGCCCTACTGCAATCGTTACGACTACACGCGCACCTACGCATTGGAACTGGCCCTGCTTGGAATTGGCGAAAAAGAGCTGGCTCACCTGCGGCAACAAATGCTGAGTTGCACCGTGGAAAACCGCGCCAAAGATCTGCTCGCGATGAACCCGCGCTGGTCGGGGGCCCTGGCGGCGGCCGACCAACAGGAGCTCCTGCGGGCGGTATTGCAGTACCTCGACCACCAGAAGTTGCAAGGCCGCCTGAACAACAATGGCATTCCTCGCATGGTGCGCGGCTACTTCTATGAAATGGCCTGTGTCATTGCCGAATGCCATCGCGCAATGAAACCAGGCGCGTTACTCGTCATGGTAAATGATAACGTTCGCTATGCCGGAGCCAGCATCTCGGTTGACCTGCTCCTCTCCGATATTGCTGAACAACTGGGCTTCCAAGTTGAAAACATCCTTATCTTGCCAAACGGCAAAGGCAACAGTAGTCAACAAATGGGCGAGCACGGGCGGGAAGCATTGCGCAAGTGCGTGTACGTGTGGAGAAAAGCCTGATGGCGCAGAAGAGGGCCTATCGCCAACACTTAGAGACTATCTCAAAACTGATTTTGGCATCGATTTTTCGGCTAAAAATCGCAATTCTTTACATGAATTCTTGGGTTTTGAGATAGTTACTTAA